>ERZ772909.883-NODE-883-length-17529-cov-2.435104_pt1 | contig 17529 bp, 16 predicted proteins | sample MGYA00511137_ERZ772909 | MGnify/ENA primary metagenome ERZ772909 (study PRJEB29015, sample SAMEA2738095) | human oral metagenome | biome: human oral; feature: human-associated habitat; material: saliva | place: China | collected 2270 ... | reverse complement strand
CAGAGCTTTAAATTCGGAAGCGCCTTGTGGTGTATTGATGGGCGTCGTTATCCCAAATACACGTGAGAGCACACGGTACACATTGCCGTCTAATACAGCGCGCGCTTCGCCATAGCAAAACGACGCTATCGCACTAGCAGTGTAGTCGCCTATGCCTTTCAGTTTTATCAGTTGGGTATAACTGTCTGGAAACAGACCTTTCAGCTGGAAAGCAATATGCTTAGCCGTGTGGTGCAGATTTTTGGCTCGAGAGTAGTAGCCCAAGCCCTGCCACAGTTTAAGCACCAAAACCTCCTCGGCTTCGGCCAAGGAGGTTACAGTTGGGAAATGTTCTATAAAACGTTGGTAGTAAGGCAAGCCTTGTACTACCCTTGTTTGTTGTAGTATGATTTCAGAAAGCCACACTTTGTAAGGGTCAGTAGTACCCCGCCAAGGCAAATCTCGCTGGTGTACTTCAAACCATTCGTGTAGAAAATGCCTAAAATGCTGTGCACTCTTCTCTTCCACTATTTCTTTTCTTGTGGCGTAGTGTCTTCTTTCTTCTCGCTCTCAGGACTGTTCAGTTGGTTGGTAGCATCCTTAAATTCGCGGATGCCATTCCCCAAGCCTCTCATCAATTCGGGTATCTTCTTGCCACCAAAAAGCAACAGTACTAATACCACGATGATGACTAACTGCCAAGGGCCTACTACACCTAGAAATACACTTAGTTCCATTACTATTAAATTTTAGATTATAAAAACTCTACTGATTTGATAATTGCTTCCAGCTCAAACAGCATATCGCGTTTAGATACCCCTGGTGCATATAGGAAACCTTCAGCTACCAACAGTCGGTTATGGGGGGTGTCGTCAATAATGTAGTTGATGTAAGGGCCTCCCAAAGCAAAACCTTTGACTTCCCAAAGTCCTTTGCTCTCAATAGCTTTTCGGCCGCTCAGCTTAGTCTCGCTGATGCTTGGTGCCAAATAGGTTTCAGTAACCATATACATTCCCTTTTCAGGGCCGGGGATATATTCTTTTCCGATAGAATCGCGCATCTGCACAATAGCCTTAGCGCGTTGTACTTCTTCGGTAGGAATGCTGTTCAGCGGCATTTCGTACAAGATGATGCTCGCTTTCCCTGCCTTGATAGGACGCTCTATCCAGAAAAAGTTCTTGCCGTATTTGCGCACTTGGTATACCGAAGGCATCTTGAACTTCACCCCAAGTGTCTCTTCTACCTGCTTGTCGGTACTCAGCGATTTTTGGAAGCGCATACGGGTTTCTTTTAGTTCATTTTGCTTAAAAGCCTCGATAAACTCTTGGTGAAATTCCTCTACCTTGCAAGCCAAGTCCATCGATTTTTTACCCTGAATAACTCCTACTAATTGTGGGTGAGCAAACTCATCTTCTTTGATAAAACCTTTGCAGCCCTCCTCGCTCCGGCGTACTATCAGCACATTGCGGCTGTTGCGTGTGTTTCCTTCAAACACTTGCGGAGGTATTTGGTGTAGCGAGAAAGTAGGCTCTTCGGTAGGTAGTCCGTCTACGGGGGCAGCAAAATAGCGGCGAATGGTGTCTCCTACTTGCCCTTCCCATAGGTCGTTGTCTATTACTACGGCTAAGCTGTTGATAGTTCCTACTGATGCTGGCAAATAGGGTTGGTTGCTGCCCTTAGGATTCTGACAGCCAATGAGCCACAGTAAGAAAAATAGGTTTGCGAATAATAAGCGTTTCATAAAAAGTGTTGTAATTTAAACTTTCGCCTATTTTGCATCTAAAACCGTGCCAAATTAGCGATTTGAACGTCGGTATATATATACTAAAGTGCCTAATAATAGCAAATGTAGGTAGATAGAGTAGCCTACTAACGACATATAATCCATTGTATGGGCAAATTGGTACAACGCAATTACTTGTGCACCATAGGGAATAAGCCCCTGTGCATAGCACGAAAAAATATCTAATACCGAGGCTGCACTTCGCAGCGGTACGCGGTAAGTCTCACTCAAGCGCTTGCTGATTTTAGAAACGATTAAAATAGCTACTGTATTGTTAGCCACACACACATCGGCCACCGTTACCAGAAAACCCATTCCGAGTAGGGCACTTGCCTTGTGCTTGATGCGTTTAGCGATGAGGTTCATAAGGTATTGTATCCCGCCGAAGTGCTCTACCAGCAGAGCCAACCCCCCAATTAGGAAGTACAAGAAGAAGATGTCGGCCATATCCATAAAACCTTGGTAAGTGTGGTGGGTAAAATCTAAGAATCCAAATTTGCCATATCCTATCCCCATTGCTCCCGAAAAAAGAATGCCCGAAAAGAGCGAAACGAATACATTTACCCCTAATAGCGAGAGCACTACTACCGCTACATAAGGAAGCACAAGAGGAATGCTGAAGTGCTGAACCGAAACTTGGTGGGTAAAGTGTGCTGCCTCGGGGTTGCCGATGATAAGCAACAAGATAGCCGTCAGCAAAGCCATTGGGAGCGATATTCGCGCATTGGCTTTCATCTTTTCATTCATTTGACAGCCCAGCGATTGGGTTGCAGCGATGGTAGTATCTGAGATAAGCGATAGGTTGTCTCCAAACATAGCCCCAGAAAGCAGCGAAGCACCGATGAGAGCTGTGTTGGAATGGCTCTCCAAAGCCAAGCCAAAAACAATGGGAGAGAGCGTCATAATAGTACCTACCGAAGTCCCTGTAGCAAACGACAGGAAGGAACTTATTACAAAAATACCCACAGGGAAATATTCAGGAGCAACGTAGTACAACCCCATATTCACGATGCTGTCTATGCTGCCTGAGGCTTTTGCTACCGAGGCAAAAGCTCCTGCCAAGAGGGCTATCACACACATTTGTAGCACATTTTTATCTCCTGCTCCTTTAAAAAACAGTTCTATTTTCTTCACAATGGGTATCTCTCTGTATAACAGCAGTGCTACCACAATAGCAAACAGCGCAATGATAGGAGAGGGGAGCGAATAGAAATTGTCAAAATAGAGTCCGCTTCCTAAGAAAATAGCTACAAATACTAATAATGGAATTATAGAGATAAAATTAGGTTTTTCTTTCATTGATAGAAGTCAATTTTATTTTCGGGGCAAAAGTAAGAATAATTTTCTAATTGAACAAATCAGAAAGTTGAAAAGGGAGCTGTTAGTTAAAGCTCTCTATAATTCCTTCTTACTAGCAACACATAGCTCAAAACGCCCAAGCCTATGCACAACCCCATTGCGAAGACCATAGGGCGTTCGCTTTGAATAGCAAATAGCGATAGGATAGACCCTACTACCGACCCGATACCAAAGCGCAACATCCCTGTTAGTGAGTTTGCTGTGCCTGCCACTTGAGGGTACATATCTAAAATAGCAGCATTGGCACTGCTGGAAACAACCGATACCAATCCTACAAACATCGATACGCCTACGACCGTAGCCCATAAGCCTAAGTGGAAGATACCACAGACAGCAAGCCACCCCCCTGCTGCCAACTGGATAGACAGCCCTAAGCGCAATGATTTTTCTACGCCTATTTTAGTTACAAACTTGCCGTTTAGCGAGGTGGCAGTCATCATTACCAAGATGTTCAGCAAAAAGAAGTACCCAAAATGCTCTGGAGCTACCCCAAATAGCTTCGTGTACACAATCGAGCCTGTAGTGATGAAGCAAAACATCCCTGAGTAGGATAGTGAGTTGCAAAAGATGTATCCTAATACCAATCGGTTGCGCAACAAGGTGCCGTACACTTTCAGCACATTGCCTATTCTTAGAGGGGAACGTTTAGCAACAGGAAGTGTTTCGGGTAATTGAAAGAAGACTAACAGCGCACAGAAAAGCCCTAAGCCCATCAGCACATAGAAGATGATATGCCAATGGAACCATTGGGTTAGGTGTCCTCCTAATACGGGAGCCAATAGGGGGGCTATCATCGTAACAATCATTATCATAGACATTTGTCGGGCAAACTCGTTCTTGGCAAAGAGATCCCTTAGGAGTGCACCGGTTACTACTGCAGGCGATGCCCCAAAGAACCCCTGCACAAAACGGAGAAAGTAGAAGTGCTCAATATGCTGTATCTGTGTGATGAGCAGCGAGACAATAGCCGACACCAATATGCCAATTAGAATAATAGGCTTGCGGCCAAAACTGTCGGACAGAGGCCCCCAGAATAGCTGTCCGAAGGCAAACCCTAAGGTGAAGAGAGCCAAAGTTTGCGGAATCATCTCTTCAGATACCTGCAAATCATTGGCTATTTTCACAAAGGCGGGGAGATACATATCTATGGCCAGCGGGGTGAGCATAGATAGTAGCCCCATTATTAAGATGAATAAAATATCAGGTTTAGATTCTTTCACTACTTCTTATTAGGGTCTTTAATCTTTTCAATCTCTTGCTGTAGCTGTTGGTAGTGAAAGTGGTTGATAGAGGATGTAGGTTCTTCAGCAAGGGCTTTTTGTACAAATTGGTTTACTTTTTCTAAGTGTTGCAGAGCGTAAATACGCACATCGCTTACCTGCTGTAGGGTAACCCCTTTGGCGGGTGCTTTGGTCTCTTGACCTGCTATGAGCTTTCCTAGCATAAGCAAGTAGGTGCGTTCGGCTCCGCGGCGCAGTGCATTTTGGCGAGCATCAGAGTCGTTTAGAGGGTGCCATACAGCTCGAAAGACAGCATCCAAATAGGCATCTACGGCATACCCCTCAGTGCCTGCTGCCGCCTGACGAGAGAGTTGGTAGAGCGTTTGCTCTCCTAATACTACATTTAGGGCAGCAGCCTGCCATTCTAAGATGTCTTTTTCAGCATCTACCCCTGTTTTCTCTACAATTTCTTGAGGATACAACCACAAGGGGGCTTTAAAAAGCTGTTCTTCGAGATAGCTAATAGCCTCTTCTACTTTAGATTTAGGCACAGGTTGATACACGGCTTCTGAGCCTATCACCCCTATATACCGACTACCGAAGTGTTTGAGGATATGGTTCAAGTAGCGGCGATATTGTTGGGTAGCAGCTTGGTGCATATTGGTCAAATGTTCGTATTGTTCATTGGGCTGTTCAGTCCATTTGGGAAGTTGTGAAACGATGTACTTCAGGTTCTTAATACCGTAGGTGTTGGCTTTCATCACATTGTCAGAAAGGTCTTCTGTTTGCGAACGGGGGTCTTCGTCTTTTCCCTCTCTGCCAAACCACAATTCGGGGTGCTTTTTCAGCGTCTTGCTGATTCTTTCGGCAAGGGCTTCTTGTTCGGCATACTCATCTTTGTAGCGGTTGCCGTAGTAGCGGTATCCCCAATCGATAGCCCACTTGTCGTATGCTCCAATACGAGGGTAGAGTCCTTTGGGGCTTATATTGTCTTCAGGTTGTGCCACATAGTTGAAGCGGGCATAGTCCATAATGGATACGGTGTGGCCATTGGCTTCTACCCACTTTTTGTCGCGGAGCTTCTCTACAGGGGTGTAGCTACTGGCTCCCATATTGTGGCGCAAGCCCAAGCAGTGTCCTATCTCGTGCGAGGATACAAAACGAATAAGGTCGCCCATTAGTGCTTCGTCTAACTCCATTGTGTGGGCGCGTTTGTCCACTGCGCCGACTTGTATCATATACCACTGTTGTAGCAATTTCATCACATTGTGGTGCCATCCTACGTGGCATTCTATGATTTCGCCACTGCGTGGGTCGGCTATGTTAGGGCCATAAGCATTGCTGATTTCGGAAGGGAGATACCTAATTACGTTAAAACGGGCATCCTCTAAGCTCATTGTAGGGTCGTTAGGCCAAGGTTTGGCTACAATAGCATTTTTGAAACCGGCTTGTTCAAAAGCTGTATTCCAATCGTTTACTCCTAAGATGAGATATTTTTGCCATTGCTTAGGAGTGGCGGGGTCTATGTAAAAAACAATTTGTTTCTTTGGGGATACCAAATCGCCGTTGAGGTATCTTTTTACATCTTCGGGGCGTGGTTCTAATCGGAATCGGTGGATGTATGAGACTCTTTCGGTGCGTTGTTGCTGGTCGCTGAACTTGATGTATTGGGTAGAGAAGAATCCTACGCGAGGGTCAAAAAGTCGCTTTTGCATAGGCTCCTTAGGAAGCAATACCATTGAGATATTCAGCTCTAAACTGATAGCTCCTGTGCGCATAGCGGCAGGAGTACCCTCTGAAGTAGCGTATGTTTTCAGAGTATTGATTTCTATGTTGATGGGGTAAGTGCGGATGTCGTCTACAAAAGAGCGGTCGTTTGCTAAGGCTCCTATTTTCTTGTCGGTTTTCAGTTTGGCGGCAAAGCCTGTAGTGGTGTTTTCTTGTCTGAAGAAGTCGGTGATGTCTATCAGCTGAGCTTTGGTCTTTGGGTTTCGTCCTATTACGCTGAAAGAGGCTAACACAGGATTGGCACTAGAATTGGCTACTGCAGTGTAGATATTGTTGGTGCTGTCTGCCTCTTGCAGATGTAGCAAAGCGCGCAGCAACAAGGTTTTGTCGGTTTTCTGTTCAAAGTATACCGTTTGCTCATTGATTTTCTCTCCTGCATATAGGCCGAAGCTCTGAGGGGCTGTTTTTAGGCGTGTTACGCATAGCAAATAGCGGTTTAGAAGGCTGTCGGGAACTTCAAAGTACCATTTGTCTTCAATTTTACGCACAGTGAAAAGTCCTTTGCGCTCTTCGCCTCCTTTTTTGAGGAGCTTGCTGTAGGCTTCGGCGCGTTTTTCTTCGGGGGTCTTCTCGGTAGTGGCCGATTGGGTGTTCCCTTTGCTGAGAGAGTCTTTCACAGCACTAACTTTCTGACCAAAAGAAAGGGTGCTGATGATTAAAAAAAGTAGGGTAAAGTGTTTTTTCATTTTAAACAAAATTGTTAAGGAATAATGTTGTTTTATATAGCGAAAGAGGAGATAGGAACTTCTGTTTGCTTTAAAAAATTGAAATCAATTTCTTGTGTAAACAAGTTGGCTTCTACATTTGTCATTCTTTTTTGAATTACTTTAATTGCTTCTTCTGACTGGTCTATTCCTATCCATTTTCTCCCTAATTGTTGAGCAGCTTTTAGAGTAGTTCCAGAACCTGCAAAACAATCTAATACATAACTACCTTCATTAGAAGAAGATTTTATAATAGAGTGCAATAAATTAATGTTTTTTTCAGTAGGATAGATGGGGTATTGAGGGTCTTTAAATTCCCAAATGTCTTGCATTTTTTTGCCTTCTCTATCATCAAAAAAAATCTTTTTACGAGGATTTCCTTTGTCGCTCCATTCTATAAGGCCTTCGCTGTCCCATTGTTCTAAAATGGATACATCACTTCTCCAATGTCTGCCTTTTGGGGGAAGTATTCCTTTAAAAGGTTTAGAAGTATTTCCATTTAGAGTTTCTCCTGGAGCGTGTAAAGGAATGGTAGTGTATCGTTTTCCTTGTTTATCTACCTTTGGGAAAAGTTTTTGTTTGTCTTCCTCTGTATAGGGAATTTTCACCTCATTCCATATTAGTTCATCTGTTTTAGAATAGAAAAGAATTAAATCTTTGATATTACCATAAGCTTTCCTATTAAAGTTTTTGGGATTACACTTGATGCGAGTTATATCATTTCTAAAGTTTTCTATTCCAAAAATTTCATCCATTATGATTTTTACATAATGACCTATTTTATAGTCTATATGTAGGTAGATAGAGCCTTTGTTAGAAAGGAGTTTTTTGAGGAGAACTAATCTCTCTCTTAAAAATTCTATAAATTCAAATCCTCTTAGTGTGTCTTCGTAAGCAATAGCACCTTTTGAGCTATTACTTATAGTAGCGGCTCTCCCTTCAGAGATTGTAAAGGTATTATTAGTAGCAAAAGGGGGGTCTATATAAACAAGGTCTATTTTTCCTGCCAAGTCATAATTGTCGATAAGTTGCTTCAGAGCTAGTAGATTATTTGCTTGTATAAGCATATTAGAGTTATTAGAGGTCTTTAAAATCTCTAAAGGAACATTTGGGATGCTATCAAAAATTTCTTGACTTGTTTTTTTATTAGGATATTGTAATTGCATATCGTTAGAGTTGATATAAAAAATCGCGTAGTACTAAACTACTCATTATATTATAATCTTGATATTTGGTAGTAATATCTTGAAACATTTTATGTTCTCCTTTGATGTAAAGAACTCCGTCTAAAATAGCAATTTTCACAACCTCTTTGTCTGTCTTAGAAAGAATGGTGTTAATGGCATCATTAAATTGTGCATTCTGATGCCCTCCAAAATCTGTTAAAAATTTAGCTTCTCCTATTACTATTTTCTTGTTGAAGCGCGCGACCAAATCTAACCCTTTGTCGTGTTGATAATTGAGATGTTCGGCAGCAAATTTCATTAGTTGAGCATCACTACCGTCTAAAATAGCATCATCTTCTGTGTTTATAAATGCCTCATAAGAAATAGGTTCTATACCTAACGCTTTGTTTCTATACCAACGTCTGAATAAAGGGCCTATCTGCCGATTGGTCTCTTTAGGTTCTGTACATCTTTCATAGATTTTAGAAAGTCCCATCTCATAAAGGCGACCACAAATTCGATTGATAGTTTTAGGATTTCTTTCGATGGCTGAAATATCATTTCTTAGATAGGCTATATAACTATCTTTGATAGGGAAAAGTTTTAATTTCAACAATTCACGAATGAGAGCTTGATTGTCTTTTTTAGAGAACGCAACTTCTACTTGCTCCCAATGTTCTTTATTAATATCTCTAATTCCATCAGGAATTGTTGGGTACACTTGAAATAAGTCATCTAAATAGGATTTTTGATTGGCATATTGGATGCTCAATTCTGTCCAATAGTTCATTTTATTTTGCGTTTTCATAAAGTAGTTCTGCTACGTCGTAGACCTTTATGTGGTTTTCTTTTTCTTTGGTTTTTACGCCATCGGTCATCATTGTGTTGCAGAATGGGCAGGCTGTGGCAATGATGTCGGGGGTTACTTCAAGGGCTTGTTCGGTGCGCAATACATTGATGTCTTTGTCTCCTTTTTCGGCTTCTTTGAACATCTGTGCTCCACCTGCTCCACAGCACATAGCACGGGCTTTGCACTTTTTCATTTCTACCAAATCGGCATCTAACTTGCTGAGGAGCTCGCGTGGGGCGTTGTACACCTTGTTGGCTCTGCCCAAGTAGCAGGGGTCGTGGAAGGTGATGCGCTTGCCTTTGAAACTGCCTCCTTGAATTGTCAGGCGGCCTTCTTGCACTAGCTGCTTCAGTAGTTCGGTGTGGTGCATTACTTCGTAATTGCCTCCTAAGGCGGGGTATTCGTTTTTAAGTGTATTAAAACAGTGCGGGCAAGCGGTTACTATTTTAGTAACTTGATAGTTGTTCAATACTTGAATGTTCGTCATTGCTTGCATCTGGAAGAGAAACTCGTTTCCTGCCCGTTTGGCGGGGTCGCCAGTGCAGCTTTCTTCGGTGCCTAATACGGCAAAGCGCACCCCTGCTTGTTGCAAGAGGCGCGCAAAGGCTTTTACGATACTTTTAGCTCTGTCGTCAAAACTACCAGCACAGCCTACCCAGAAGAGTACTTCGGGGGTTTCGCCTTGTGCTGCGAGTTCTGCCATTGTTGGAATCATAATAATTTGTCAATTTGGTGCGAGCCGCACGGGCTGTATGTCGATTTGTCGATTTGTCAATTTGTCGATTTGGTGCGAGCCGTACGAGCTGTGATTTGTCGATTTGTCAATTTGTTGGTTTAGTGCGAGCCGCACGGGCTGTGATTTGTTAATTTGTCGATTTGTTGATTTTGCAAATGGGTATAGGTTGCATTTTGTGTTGGTTAGCACGGTTGAGGCGTGTGAATATCTGAAAGACTTCTCTCTGGCGTCCTTGGTACTGGTCGGCAGTGTGTCCTTGTTCGGCTTGTAGCATAGCCCATTCGAGTTCGTCGTAAGAGGCTTTGAGTTGGTCTTCGTCGGAGCGATCGTCGCCAAAGAGTCCGTCGGAGGGTTTTGCTGAGAGGATGCTTTCAGGTACGCCGAGGTAGGCAGCGAGCTGGTATACTTCGCTTTTCATCAGGTCGGCAATAGGGCTTACATCGACGCCTCCGTCGCCGTATTTGGTAAAAAATCCTACGCCGAAATCTTCAATTTTATTGCCTGTTCCTACGACTATGTATCCTTTTAGTCCTGCGAAATAGTATAGTGTGCTCATTCTGAGGCGTGCGCGGGTATTGGCTAATGCCATTTCTCGGGTATTGTCGGCAGTAGGGGGGAGTTGTTCTACCAAGGTGTCGAACACGGGGGTGAGGTCTACTCTTTTGTGTCGGACATTTGGGAACTTGCTGAATAGGAAGCTGATGTGCTGTCCGGAGCGCACTAGGTGGCTTTCGGCCTGATGAATGGGCATCTCTACACATAGGGTGGGCAGGCCTGTGCGTGCGCATAGGGTGGAGACAACGGCGGAATCTACACCGCCTGAGACTCCTATGACAAGACCTTTGACGCCTGCTTTTTGGGCATAGTCTTTCAGCCATTCGGTGATTTGTGATGCTATGTTTTCCATTTGAATTATATTTTATTTAACCAAAGAGGTTCGTTTTGCCAATTGGGTTTCATTCCTAAAGCATTTATATCTACATTAGGATATTTTTCAAATAAACTGGCTAATTGTATTGTGAATTTATTTTCTTTGTGAATGATATTCAGAATGTATTTCATTATGCAAAGGTGAATGTATAGGCGCTGAAATTCGTGTTGTTTAGGCACATCAGTTATCCAATGGAAAGGAGGGTTTGAAAGTAGTTTAGGAGTTCCTGTGAGATTTTTGTTCCAAAGGCGAGAATGATGCGCACAATAATTACGAATGAGAGCTATTGCTTGTAACCAACTAGGTAGGTAAGTGTGGTTTACCGCTCCGAACTCTTCAGCTTGAATGTATATTAAAAAAAAGACACACCCTGGTACGCTATCAGAGAGGAAGCGCGGTGTGTACTATCAGGGCAAAAATACAATATATTTTTATAACTACAAAAAATTTATATGTTTTTTTAGCAGAAAAACTATAACTGTTTGATATGCAATAATTTTTTAATACTATATTCAAAAAAGAGGTAACCCATAATATTTGCCTCCTTGTAAAACATAGGCATTTATTTCTTTATCATAGGAAATTCGCTCCCTAAATTCAAGTAATAAAAGTAACTTTTTAATAAGAGTTTGGTTTTATTTTTTTCTGTTTTTTGGTTGTTTTATAGAAATCTTGGTATTGGTGGAAAGTAGGCTTCGTCTACACTATGTGTTCACTATGTCTCCGCTGTAACTGTACTATGCCTCTAACAGAAATTTTTTCTTTCTTTGGTAGATTTAGTGCGAGCTGCATGGGCAATGAGCGTGAAAGTTAAAGCTAGCTAGTAGGAAAGGTGGGTGGATGTCTTTTACTTGTAAGAAAATATTTTGTAGGGGGGTGTGGCAACTTTTATGTATCTTTGCCTCATTAGCTTAAAATGCGAGTTCGATTTGCGATGCACGCAGATTGGGAGGTGAAAAGGATTTTGAATGGTATTTATCAAATTAATTATATAGAATATGTTGTTTAAACAAATGAAAATGATGTGGTTAAAGCTGTTGTTTTGTGGGTGCTTTCTGATAAATGGAGGTGCTTATGGGCAATCGGGAGAGGATTGGCAGTTGGTTTGGGAAGACGACTTCAATAGGAAAGATATCTTCTGTACAGGGATATGGTCTAAGATTCCACGCTCTTATAAAGCTGATTGGTGCAATACGCTTAGCGATGATGGGCGTTTGTACAAGATTAAGAAGGGTAAGCTTGTTTTGTCGGGGCGACCTAATAGGCGCGATAAAGATGACCCAAGTGAGTACCTGACAGGGGGGATTTTTACCAAAGGGGCTAAGTATTTTGGCAGTGGCCGGATAGAGGTGCGTTGCAAATTGGAAGGTACGCAAGGGGCTTGGCCTGCTATCTGGATGTTGCCCAAAGAAGCAAAATGGCCTACAGGAGGAGAGATTGACCTGCTGGAGCGGTTGAACTACGATTCTTTTGTTTACCAAACGGTGCATTCGCCCTATACGCAAAAGGGGAATAAGGAGCATCCTAGGCATTGGGTGACTGCTGCTATTCGGCCTGATGACTACAATGTATACGCGGTGGAATGGGACGATAGCTCGGTGCGTTTTTACACTAATGGGGCTCTTACTTTGGTTTATCCGCGCGTTGCAGAGAAGGTTTTGGAGGGGCAATATCCTTTTATGCAAGAGCCTTATTATCTGATTATTGATATGCAGCTAGGAGGACAATGGGTAGGGGAGGTGAAGCCTTTCAGGAAGCCTGTTAAGATGTTTGTAGACTGGGTGAAGTACTACCGAAAAGCTGCTTTTTGATTTGCGTTTTTGGGCAAAAGGGATTACCTTTGCCGCATTATAAAAAGAACAATAACGATGCAAGAACAAGAAAACCAAATATATGGTCTTCGTGCCTTAATGGAAGCCCTGAATGCGGGCAAAACTATCGACAAGGTTTTTTTGCAAAAGGGTTTGCGCGGCGACCTTTTCAAGGAGCTGTTGCCTCTGTTGCAAAAGGCTGAGCTGCCTATCTCGTATGTGCCTGTAGAAAAGCTGAACCGCCTGACCAAGAAGAATCATCAGGGGGTGGTGGCGAATCTTTCGCCTGTGGATTATTACAATTTTGAAGATTTGGTGATCTCGGTAACCGAAAGTGGGCAGAGGCCTTTGTTTTTAATTTTAGACCATCTATCGGATGTGCGCAATTTTGGGGCTATCATCCGCACTGCGGAATGTACTGGCGTTTCGGGCATCATCATTCCTAAAAGAGGGAGTGTGAGTATTACGGCTGACACGGTAAAAACTTCGGCAGGGGCGGCCTTTAGGGTGCCTATCTGCAAGGTGGATAACCTTGTGGATGCGGTGTACTACTTGCAAGGCAGCGGCATCAGGGTCGTGGCGGCTACTGAGAAGACTAACCAACTGCTCTATGATGAGGATTTTGCTCTTCCTACGGCTATTGTGATGGGTGCGGAAGATGTAGGGGTCTCGGCAGCTGTGCTGAAAGTGGTGGACGGCAAAGCGAAACTGCCTATGGTAGGAGAAATCAGTTCGCTGAATGTGTCGGTAGCTTGTGGTGTTTTCTTGTACGAGGTGGTTCACCAAAGGTTGGCTAGGCCGTAGAACGATATGTTATGAGGCTATCTCATCAACAAATTCTCGGCATCTTGGTTGGGCTGCTGTTGGTTGTAGGGATACAAGTGGCTTTCTATTGGGTTGATTTCAGCAGTAAGTTTACGCCTGTCTCTACCGATGTGCTGCAAAAGGAAATGGATTCGCTTAGAACGTTGGCAGGTTTGCCTAAGAAAGACACTATTTTTCCTTTTAATCCTAACTTCATAAGTGATTACAAGGGTTTTAAACTGGGTTTGACGCCTGCAGAGATAGACCGCTTGCAGGCTTTTCGCGCTCAAAATAGGTATGTAAATTCGGCTGAGGAGTTTCAGCAGGTAACGGGGGTGGCGGATAGTGTGCTGCGCCGCATAGCTCCTTTCTTCAAATTTCCCGATTGGGTTAAAAACCGGCACTTCTGGGCAGATGAAGCTAAAAATACGCCTAAACATTTTCCTAAACAAGACATCAACACGGCGACAGCTGAGGAGTTGATGAAGATTTATGGCATAGGGGAGGGTTTTTCGCATAGGATACTGAAATACCGAGAGAAGTTGGGTGGTTTTACGTATATAAATCAGGTAGCGGAGGTGTATGGTTTGGAAAAGGAAGTGTACGAGCGAGTGGCGGAGCGTTTTGAGGTGCAAACGGTTCCTTTGATAGAGAAAAAAGACCTGAATGCGATCAACCGCTATGAGCTGAGCAAGATTCCTTATGTGAAGTACGGAGAGAGCAACAAGATAGTAGGACTGCGGTCGGAATTGGGTACAATCCATTCGTTTGAGGAGTTGCTACAGATAGAGGGGTTTGACAAGGAGCGCATTGTCCGCTTGCAACTTTATTTGTATATTCAGTAGGGGAAATGGCGAATTTGTAAATTGTCAAATTTGCAATTTGGCAAAATTTTTGTACTTTTGCCCCTTATAATATTGGAAAAGAAATTAAGAATGAATTTTAGCTATTCTGAAACACAACTAATGGTAGCCGAGGCAGCGAAGGAGTTTGCCGAAAAGTACATTCGTCCGCACGTAATGGAGTGGGACGAGTCTCAAGTTTTTCCTGTGGAAGTTTTTAAGAAAGCAGGAGAGTTGGGCTTTATGGGTATTTTGGTGCCTGAAGTGTATGGTGGGTCGGGTTTGGATTATCACGACTATATTGCCATTGTTGAGGAGATTTCAAAAGTAGACCCTTCGATAGGGCTTTCGATAGCAGCACACAATTCTCTTTGTACGAATCACATACTCAGTTTTGGCAATGAGGAGCAGAAACAGCGTTGGCTTCCGAAGTTGGCTTCTGGCGAATGGATTGGTGCTTGGGGCATCACTGAGCACAATACGGGGTCGGACTCGGGAGGAATGGCTACTACCGCAGTGAAAGACGGCGACGAGTGGATATTGAATGGTGCTAAGAACTTCATCACTCACGGCAAAAGTGGACAGATAGCGGTGGTGATTGCCCGCACGGGCGAAAAAGGCGACAAGCACGGTATCACGGCTTTTGCGGTGGAACGCGGCACGCCAGGGTTTAGTGCAGGCAAGAAGGAGAACAAGCTAGGGATGCGCGCAAGCGAGACAGCAGAGCTCATTTTTCAGGATTGCCGTATTGCTGATGCCAACCGTTTGGGCGAAGTAGGCGAGGGGTTCATTCAAGCGATGAAGATTTTGGACGGTGGTAGGATTTCTATCGGCGCACTTTCTTTGGGTATTGCCAAAGGAGCTTATGAGGCATCGCTAAAATACGCTAAAGAGCGCGTACAATTTGGCAAACGCCTGATAGACCTGCAAGCGATAGGCTTCAAGTTGGCCGATATGGCTACTGAGATTGAGGCATCGGAGCTTTTGTTGCACAAGGCGGCTTTCCAGAAGAATCATCATCAGCGCGTAACGCTCTCGGGAGCAATGGCTAAGATGTATGCTTCGGAAATGTGTGTGCGCGTAGCGACGGAGGCTATTCAGATTCACGGGGGCTATGGTTACACTAAGGACTTTCCTGTAGAGAAGTTCTTCAGGGATTCGAAGCTCTGTACGATAGGCGAGGGTACCACTGAAATACAAAAGTTGGTAATTAATCGTCAGATTGATAAAATGTAGATTGATAGAATGTAGTAAAAAAAGAAAGAATATGTTATCTAATTCAAGCAAATATGCCATCAATGCAGTGATTTATCTCGCTGCATATTCTTCGGAAGTTCATAAAGTGGGAGTAAAAGAAATAGCGGATGCGCTGCATATTCCGTTACCATTTTTGGCGAAGATATTGCAGGCTTTGGTACGCAAAAACGTGGTGAGCTCTATTAAAGGCCCTGGAGGCGGTTTTTGGCTTTCGGACAAGGAGAAGGAGCAACCACTGATGAATATCCTCAGTCAGATAGGAGAATCGGACAAGTTTGTGAAATGTGCGATGAGTTTGCACCCTTGTTCTAACGAGAGGCCATGCCCGCTACACGAAGCAGCACAGCCTTTTAGGGATAAGTTTAAGGAGGAGCTTTCTGAGAATACTGTTGCATCGTTTGCTAAGAAGGTAGAACAAAGGCAGGCTTTCTTGGATTTTACGATAGACTGATAGGAAAAAGAAACTTCTAAATTTATAATAAAATGGAAAACGGGAAATTCTTTACTATTCTAAGTTGGGTAGCTACGGCTACCGCCATAGGGATGTATGTGTCTTACATTCCACAAATAGCTGATAATTTGGCAGGGCACAAAGGGAATCCTATACAACCTTTGGTGGCAGCCATCAACTGTGCTCTTTGGGTAACCTATGGGCTGCTGAAAAAGCCTAAAAGAGACATTCCTGTAGCCTTGGCAAATGCCCCCGGCATCATCTTTGGGCTTATAGCTTTTGCAACAGCCTTATAATTGGCAAAAGAGTCAATATGTCAATTAGCAGATTGTGTGCTAAGACTTAGAGATGTCTGACTTAAAATGAAAAGAATCACAACAGAAGAATATCAAAAAATAGTTTTAAATCTTTCAGAGATTAAAAATCTTATTGAAGAATTGCCTTATAGCGAGCATCGCTTTGTAGTTTTCTCAGAAGATGGCAATACTAGCAATTATGTGCAAACTATCTTAGAAAACGAAGCACTCGATGAAGAGAGTCGGTATCAAGTAGAAGCGCGTGTGTATGGCACTCCCGAGCGTTTTACCCATTATCGTATTTTTGTAGACACAGCAGCTGAAGCTTTTGAGCCTTTCGAAGCTTTCTACAACAATACTCCTTACAGCTATGAGCAATGGGAAGATGTAACTGACGAATTTGTTAATTGTTAATTGAAAAACATATGTTACAACTAAACACTATTAGAGAAGAAAAAGACCGTGTGCTCAGCGGTCTGAAAAAACGTAACTTTAAAGAACTAAACCTTGTAGATGAGATTATCGCTTTAGACGAGAAGCGCCGCAACACCCAGCTGATGCTAGACGAGGCATTGTCTAAATCTAATAACCTTTCCAAAGAAATAGGCTCTCTTTTTAAAGCGGGCGAGGTGGCACAAGCTAATGTGTTGAAAGAACAAACTGTACAGCTGAAAGAGGATATAAAGACCTTTACCGATACACTAAACGCTACTGTTGAAGCTCTTAATGCATTGCTCTACCGCGTGCCTAACATTCCGAACCAACTGGTTCCTGAAGGTACATCGGAGGCCGACAATGTGGTGGTTTTTGAGGCTGGCGAGATACCTAACTTAGGCAAGGATGCTCTACCTCATTGGGAGTTGGCTAAAAAATATGATCTAATCGACTTTGAGTTGGGAGTGAAGCTCACTGGAGCAGGATTCCCTGTCTATAAGGGCAAAGGAGCCAAGTTGCAACGTGCTCTCATCACTTACTTTCTCGACAAGAATACTGAGGCAGGCTATAATGAGTATCAAGTGCCTCACGTAGTGAACGAGGCTTCGGGTTATGGTACTGGACAGTTGCCAGACAAAGAAGGACAGATGTATCACGTAGGTATTGACAATTTGTACCTCATTCCTACAGCAGAGGTGCCTGTTACCAATATTTTCAGAGATGTGTTGCTCAACGAAAGCGATTTGCCTATCTGCTGTACTGCCTACACTCCTTGTTTCCGTCGCGAAGCAGGAAGCTATGGAGCACATGTGCGCGGTTTGAACCGTTTGCATCAGTTTGACAAGGTTGAGATTGTGCGCATAGAGCATCCTGATCGTTCTTATGCAGCTTTAGAAGGAATGGTAGAACACGTGAAAGGTATCTTGAATGAACTAAAACTACCTTACCACATTTTGCGTCTTTGTGGGGGCGATTTAGGCTTCACTTCTGCTATAACTTACGATTTTGAAGTATACTCAACTGCTCAAGAGAAATGGTTGGAAATAAGCTCAGTTTCAAACTTTGAGACTTTCCAAGCTAATCGTCTAAAACTTCGTTTTAAAGATGCTGAAGGCAA
>ERZ772909.881-NODE-881-length-17542-cov-5.890319_pt1 | contig 17542 bp, 20 predicted proteins | sample MGYA00511137_ERZ772909 | MGnify/ENA primary metagenome ERZ772909 (study PRJEB29015, sample SAMEA2738095) | human oral metagenome | biome: human oral; feature: human-associated habitat; material: saliva | place: China | collected 2270 ... | reverse complement strand
AGTCGGCGAAGCGCGTGAGGAAGAGGGCCTCCTCGAGGGCGGCGTCGCCGCCGCCGACGACGGCGATCGGCTTGCCGCGGAAGAAGAAGCCGTCGCACGTGGCGCACCAGCTCAGGCCCTTGCCGGAGTAGCGCTCCTCGGCCGGGATGCCGAGATGGCGGTAGCCGGAGCCGGTCGCCAGGATGACGGTCCGCGCCCGGTGGACGGCGCCCGTGCCGTCCGTGACGGTCTTCACGTCGCCGACGAGATCGACCGCGGTCGCGTCGTCGGTGATGAACTCGGCGCCGAAGCGCTCGGCCTGGCGGCGCATGCCGTCCATGAGCTCGGGGCCCTGGATGCCCTCGGGGAAGCCGGGGTAGTTCTCCACTTCGGTCGTCGTCATGAGCGCGCCGCCGGCGTCGAGCGAGCCCTCGAGGACGAGCGGGGACATGCCCGCCCGCGCGGTGTAGATGGCCGCGGTGTAGCCCGCGGGGCCGGAGCCGATGATGATGACGTCACGGAGCTGGTCGTTCATGGTTGCCTTTCTCGTCTCTGGCCGACGGGCGGTGGTCCGAGCCTACGCGGTGCCGGGACGGTCGGGGCCCTGGCCGTCCCCCGGCGCGGGTCGTGGTTGGGGAACGCGGCGGGCGGCGGTTTCATTCCGCCGTCGGCGTCCCGGGCCCCGTTCAGCCGGCGTTCTTGGAGTCCGTGACGACCCGGGCCAGGTTGCCGATCGCCGCGTCGGCCGATTGCTTGCCCTCGAGCGTCATGCGCAGCTGGCCCTCGACGACCGGGCGCAGGTCGAGCCAGGCGTCGCTGCCGCCGAGCATGATGACGATGCGGTCGGAAGGCGGCGCGTACCGGCCGCGGTACAGCGCGGCGGTCAGGCCGTCTGAAGCGTAAGACAATATCCGGTCGGGCTGCATGGCTTGCTCCTAAAAACAAAGCGTTAAAGTTAAAGCATTGTCCCACCGTTTTGCGGTAGGGGCTACCTGAAAAACAGTGCGAAAAATAAGAGCATGAAAAAACACATCGAAGACCTGTGCAACGCCCCATACAAACGCGACCTGACCGTGGCTGCCGAAGAAGACACTCCCGCCTTCCCCGCCGTATGGACGCTTGCGCACCCTTATTTCACGTTGCTGCTGACCATTGCCTTCCACAACGCCCACGACACCGGCCTCGTGCCGCTGTATGCCAGCTTCGGCTGCTACTTAATGGAAAAGCCCGAAATATCGCTGTATTTCACCAAAACCAACCGCCATTCGTGGCAGCGTGATTTGGCCGCTTTTATCGAAACGCTGATGCAATATATCTACGCCGCCGAAACCGAACACAATAAGGCCGTCTGAAAAGGAATCCTATGCACATCACCTTCCCGGAATGGTTTGATGACCTGGCTGAATTTGAAGCCGAGAGCAAAGGTTGCCTGTTGGATTTTCCATTGCATATCAACGGGCAGGATTTTGTTTTTACCTTCTACGATTTGTGCCGCCTCAATCAAACCTATGCCGATGATTCCGCCGCCGATTTTTTAGAGAACGAAGCCGTCGTTGTATTGCAGGCCGTAAACCGGAAAAACATTGCCCGCTTTGCCCAAACGATTTTCAGGTAGCCTCCAGGCCGTCTGAAAAGACAAAAAACAAAGGAACACCCATGAAACTCTCCCTCGCCCCCATCCAATTCTTCTGGCAGAAAGAAACCCTGCTCGAATTCTACGTCCAAATGCTCGACAGCCCGCTCGACACCATCTATCTGGGCGAAACCGTCTGCTCCCGCCGCCAGAAAATGCGTTTCGATGACTGGTTCGGCCTCGCCCAAGACCTCGCCGACAGCGGCAAGGAAATCATCCTTTCCTCCCAAGTGCTGCTCGAAAGCGAATCCGACCTCAAACGCCTGCGCAAAATCACCGGCCAAACCCAATTCAAAATCGAAGCCAACGACATGGGCGCGGTCAAACTCGCCCGCGAACACGGCATCCCCTTCGTGGCCGGAGCCAGCCTCAACATCTACAACGAAGCCACCCTGCAGCTCTTCCAAAACCTCGGCGCATACCGCTGGGTCGCCCCTGCCGAACTCGCCCGCGACAAAGTGTCCGACATCGCCCGCCTTTCAGACGGCCTCGAAACCGAAATCTTCGCCTGGGGCAAAATTCCCTTGGCCTATTCGTCCCGCTGCTTCACCGCGCGGCACTACAACCTAAACAAAGACAGCTGCGAATTCCGCTGCCTCGACCACGAACACGGCCTCACCATGAACACCCGCGAAGGCCAGCCGTTCCTCACCATCAACGGCATCCAAACCATGTCCTACGGCAGCCAATGCCTGCTGCCGCACCACGCCGACATGGCCGCCATCGGCGTAAACATCCTGCGCCTCTCGCCCCAGCTCACCGACATGCCGCGCATCATCGAACTGCACCGCGCCGTGCTCGACGGCCAAACCACCCTAGACGAAGCCCTGCCCGAACTTGCCCGACTCGCCACCGGCACGCCCGTGGACGGCTACTGGCTGGGCAAACCCGGCATCGAAGCCGTGGAAGCCCACCGCAAAGCCTACGGCATCAACGCCGCCTGAAAGGAAACCAAATGCCCCTGCCCGACATTACCCTGCCGCAATGGTGCGCCCAAATCGGCCGCCGCCTGCCCGCCCTGCCGCCGCGTTTCGCGTTGGTTAAAACCCTCAACCTCATGCTCAAGCGCGGCCTCTTGCCTGCCGATATGAGCCTGTTTGACGGCCGTACCTTCGAAATCGACGTGCTCGACGCGGGCATCACCGTGCGCTTCACCGCCAACAGCGAACGCTTCCTCGACCACCGCTTTGAAGGCACGCCCGATTTGCGGCTGGCTGCCAACGGTGTGGATTTTCTGCGCATGATGCTGCGCGAAGAAGACCCGGACACCCTGTTTTTCAAACGCAAATTGCAAATCGAAGGCGACACCGAATTGGGGCTGATTACCAAAAACCTGCTCGACAGCGTGGAATGGCCGTTTGCCGAACAGTTGGTGAAATGGCAGGAGAAGGGGATACTTTGAATGTCGGAAAGATAAAGAGGCCGTCTGAAAGCACAGTTTTAACAAATTTGAAAACTGCTTTTCAGACGGCCTCTTTGTGCCTATGGCGGATTTTTGCGGTTTGGTATAGTGAATTAAATTTAAATCAGGACAAGGCGACGAAGCCGCAGACAGTACAGATAGTACGGCAAGGCGAGGCAACGCCGTACTGGTTTAAATTTAATCCACTATATTGAAATCAGGTCGGTTTGGATGCGATATAAAAATCCCAAGCGGCGGGTTCGCCTGGGATTGTTTTAATGAGTCTTGGAATTACGGGTTTTCCGTTTTTTCCAGCTGTTTGAGTAAGCGGTGGTAGGTCTCCGCTTCCTGCTCTTTCAATAAGCGCAGGACAGACAGGTCTTTACCATTGACTCTTTCCAAATCAACTCTCTCGATGTGGACCAAACGCAGTAACTCGCGTACGGGTTTGGGCATGTTGCGTCCTGATTCGTAACGGGATCCGCCTGATTGGGTAACACCGATTTTGCTCCAAAATTCGTTTTGGTTTAATCCGAGTTTTTTCCGAATTTCACGGATATTGGTGATTTGTGGGAATGAGGACATTTTTAAATTTCCTTCTGATGGTAACAATGCCGCTTTCTTGTTGTACTAATCAATGCTAAGGAACAGCAAGTGCGCATTGGTTTTTGTTTCTAACTAGTGGGGTTATTATAGTGGCTGCATCGCAATCTTAAAACCGTACTTTCAATAACTTAACTTAAATTAGGGAAAGTTTTTATTTTGTGGGAGAAAAAAATACTTTCCCCAATACTTCTTCGCAGATGTTAAAAAATTATTAAGTAAGGCTTAAGCTGACTGAATGTAACCTCTAAGTCATTACAGTATAATGGGTAATAGGGGGAAATAAAAGGTAATTTTTCTAAATAAACGGTATTTTGCCGAGCAAGTTGGAAAGAGGTGCCTGCTAGACTTTGTTTTATTTGCAGCTATTTATTTGTCTTACTTTTACGTCATTAAGGCTTTTGTGTTGCAGGGCTGACAGTCAGGATTTCATAACCGGTGTCGGTTACTAAAACTTCATGTTCCCATTGGGCGGAGAGGGAGCGGTCTTTGGTTACCACCGTCCAGCCGTCGGGTAGGATTTTCAGATGGCGTTTGCCTTGGTTGATCATGGGCTCGATGGTGAAAATCATGCCGGGTTCGAGTTTCAGGCCTTGGCCTTTGCGGCCGTAGTGCAGAACTTGAGGTTCGCAGTGGAAGGCGCGTCCGATGCCGTGGCCGCAAAATTCCTGCACGACGGAATAGCCTGCGTTTTCGGCAACCTGCTGGCAGGCATAGCCCACGTCGCCCAGTGTCGCGCCGGGTTTGACGGCTTCGATGCCCGCCATCATGGCATCGTGGGTGGTGTCTATCAGGCGTTGGGCGATGGGGGAGACTTTGCCGACGGTAAACATGCGGCTGGAGTCGCCGTGGAAGCCGTCTTTTTTGATGGTCAGGTCGATGTTGATGATGTCGCCTTCTTTGAGCGGCTTGTCGTCGGGAATGCCGTGGCAGATGACGTGGTTGACGGAGGTGCAGCAGGATTTGGGGTAGGGCGGGTTGCCGTAGTTCAACGGGGCGGGATAGCCGCCTTGAACGTTGACGTGATAATCGTAAACGAGTTTGTCGATTTCGTTGGTGGTGATGCCGGGTTTGACGAATTGGCCGATGTAGTCGAGGGCTTCGGCGACGAGGCGGCCCAGTTCGCGCATTTTTTCGATTTCTTCGGGGGTGTGGATGATGACTGCCATGGTTTTGTATGTGTGTTGATTGGAATGGCGGTTATTATAACGCGAAACGGAAAGGCCGTCTGAAAGCGTATGGCGTGCTTTCAGACGGCCTCTTTTTTCAGGGCTTATCTGCGGAAGCGTTCGGTTTTGCAGACGAAGTGGTGGGCGTTGATTTCGAAACCGTGCTTGAGATACATGCGGTGGGCATCGGCGCGTTCGCTGCCGACCGAGACATGGGTGTGGATTTGGGCGATGTTTTCCGATTCGGCAATATCCACTACGGCTTGCAGCAGGTGGGTGCAGTAGCCGCGTCCGCGTGTCTGCGGCACGGTAACGAGGTCGTCTATGACGATGTGGCGGCCGAAGGCGAGGGTGGTGGTGATGCGGAAGCCGCATACGGCAACGGCGTTGTTTTTGCCTTCTTCGAAGATGCCCAGCAGTCGGTAGCCGGCGGCGCGCTGTTCGTTGTTGACTTGTGCGGCGAAGCGGGCGACGTCGTTCAACGTCGGGCGCAGGATGCTGAGGGCGGCGAAGGCGGCGGTGTCGGCGCAGGAGCCTTGTTGCAGCAGGGTGATGCTGTCGGGGCTGAGGAAGCCGTCGCTCAACAGGTTGGCCAGCGGCAGCATCGGGCGCAGGAGAGGGAGCGGGATGGAGGCGGATGCTTCGGGGTTCAGCAGGTCGAGTTCGCGACGCGACGGGGTGCGGACTTGGTGTCCGGCTTCGCGCAGGCGGCGGGCGAGGCGGCTGCCGATAAAGCCGCTGCCGCCGAGCAGCAGGATGTTCATGGTGTTTTCCTTGTTTTCTTTGTCGTCGGGCTGGGGATGCTTGAGGCCGTCTGAAAGCTTGAATGTGCGGCCGGCGTGTGTTTGGGCATTCGATATTCCGTTGGCCGGCGGTTTGGAAACGGGCGGTTGTCCGCGTTGTCCGTTTCGATTGTGAAACCGCCGTCCGGCTTTGTTTTCCTGTTTTCAGACGGCCTCCGTGCCGGACGGGGAGGCCGTCTGAAAAGGTTTTAGGTGTGCAGCAGGCGTTTGAGCGGGCAGGGTTGTCCTTTCGGCTGCGGCAGGACGCGGTGCGCGCTCCATTCCGGCGCGGCGGCATCGAGGCGGCGGGCGAGTTCGGGCAGGTGGTTGGAGGGGACGGCGGCAAACAGGTGGTGTTCCATGTGGTAGAGCAGGTAAACGGTGGCGAAGTTTGCCCAGGCCTGCCGTTCGGTGCGGGCGTATACGCCGTGCGTGTCGCAGTCGTGGTGTACCGACCAGACGGCGAAGAAGCCGACCAATGCGTTGGCCGCTATCATGGCGGCAGTGTGGTAAAGCAGTACGGGGTGCCGCGTGATGAGGGCGGCGGCGATAAAGGCGGCAATCAGGAACATGTCGAGGCGGCTGCGGCTTCGGGTGGTGCGGCTGCCGTGCATCAGCCCCTGCCATTGGATGCGCACGGAAAACAGGCCGCCGAACAGGATGGCTTTCCAGGCGGGCAGGCGTGTCCAGTTGCCTTCCACGTCTCCTTCGCCCAGCGGGTCGCAGTGGTGTTGCAGGTGGGTGTGGCGGATGGCGTGGGTGCTGCACAGCATGGCGATGCTCAGCAGGTGCAGCATGATGCGTACGCCCGGACGGTTCAGGCCTATGCTGTGGTGGTAGCAGTCGTGCGCCTGCCGCAGGGCGCAGGTGAAGAAGAAAAACGACATGACGAGTGCGGCAAGGTATTGCCCGTATGCCGCAAACAGCCAGGATGCGGCCAAGAACGGCAGGGAGAGCAAAACGTTGAAGGCAATCTGGCGGCGGTTTAAGTGCAGCAGGTCGCGCCATTCGATTTGGGGTTTTCCGGTCGGTTTCATTTTTGCTGTTCCAGTTCGCCGATGCGGTATCCGGCGGGTATCGAGGGTTCTTTTTTCTGCAACAGGCGGATTTGCTGCCGGATTTGGTAGGCCAGCACCAAAAGCAGGATGACGCCGCCCAAGATGGCGCAGCGCATGGCGATAAGCAGGTTGGCGGCCGCGCTGAGTTCGAAATCCGGTGCGAACGCCAGGACGCACAGGAGCGGGATGAAGACGGTCAGCCCGGCGTAGAGCCGCTGCCAGAACAGGCCGCTTATTTCTTTGACGTTTTCGCGTTCGTCGTTGCAGAGGGAGGCCAGGACGTGCTTGAGCTGCGGGCCGACAATCAGCCAGCAGGTCAGGCTGGTGAGGAGGGAGACGGCGGCCGTCATGATAACAATCATCAGGTTTTCCATGGTGTTTCCTTTCGTTGTTCCGGCGGGTCAGTAAGTCAGCAGCAGGCGGCGGGCGGTTTCGTTTTGTTTCCGGCAGTAGGCGGCCATTTCCTGCGGTTTGCCTTCGAGGGCGCGCACGGTTTTTGCACGGGAGCCGACGAACTCGAGCAGTTCTTTTTCGATTCGGGCGGCTTGTGCGGCATCGCCGCCGGCCATGCGGTTTTCGCATTCTTGAACCCGGCGCAGGTGCGCGGTCATTTTTTCCGGCGGCAGGGCGGCATCTTGGCTGTCGGGCGGGCAAGGCATGGTGAAGACGGCGATTTCCATGTTGTCGCGGAAGACGCGGGGGCATTGGGACAGTCCGCCGTCGTCGGCGGCAAAGGCGGCGCAAGGCAACAGCAGCAGTGGGAGTAACAGTTTTTTCATTTCAGGTTCCTTTCTAAAGGTTTGATGTGGCATACGCCGTTTTCGCATTGCGGACGGGGCAGGAGCCACGCCGGGAAGCGGTAGCGGTTGCGGGCGAACCAAGGGTAAATCAGGTCGGCGAGGCGGTCGAGCAGCGGCAGGTTGGCTAGTTTGACGAGGGCAAAGCCTTTAAATCCGCGGTACATCAGCCGGACGGCCGGCATTTTGCCCAGCATGACGCCGTCGTTGCGCAATATGTGCAGGTAGGTCAGCGCATCTTCGGCGGTAATGCCGTATTGTTTCAATATTTCTTCGTTGCCCTGAATGGCGACGGCTTTGAAATATTCCGCGCGGTTGTCTTCCAAAATCAGGGCGATTTCACGGATGCAGATCGGGCATTCGGCATCGTAGAAAATTGTGTGCTTGTCCATGGCGTTACTCTATAGATCGGTTCGGGTTTACAGCCGGGTTTCAGACGGCCTCAGGCGGGTTTGAGCACCATCAGGAAGTAGATGACGACTGTGGCGCAGAAGGCAGGATAACCCAACAGTTCCCAAATCCGCGCATAACGCCAGTATTTTTGCGGCAGGCTGTTTTCTCCAGCTTCGTGTGCGGCCTGCGCCATTTTTGCCAGACGGATTTGCAGCCAGACCACGGGCAGCCAGCAGATGCCGCTCAAGATATACAGGCCGATGGTCCAGGCTATCCATTTTGTGTCGAAGGATAAGTTGGCCTGCGACATCATCCACCAGCCCGACAGCGGTTGGAAAATCACGGCGGGCGTGGTGAACCACCAGTCGGCCTTGATGACCCATTTCGACACCACCGCCTGCGCCGGCACGGAGCCGCTGCGGTTGGCCCAGAAGAGGTAGAACGCCGTGCCGAAGCCGGTTCCGACCATCAGCGTGGCCGAAAGGATGTGCAGGGTTTTTACAATCAGATAGGTGTTCATGATGTCGTTCCTCGAATAAACGCGGTTTTACTTTTTCAGACGGCCTTCATGCCACAGGAAGGCCAGCAGTGCCAAAATCGGCAGGTTCTTGACCAACGGTGCGAACGGGTGCAGCCACATTTGCGGCAGGGAGAACGCGATAATCAGGCTGTATGCCGCCACCGTTGCCGCTTGTGCCGCCCAAAGTGCAGGCAGGCGGCGCGCGCGGCTGAAACACAGCAGGCCGAAGACGATGTCAAGCAGCGATGAAGCCAGCAGCAGCGGCCATTGGAAGGCCGTCTGAAAACCGACTTCGGCCAAGAGGGAAAGCGATTCCTGCGGCGCGGTCAAAACCGGTTGCAGCCCGCTCCACAGCCACAGGATGCCAAGGGAGTAGGGCAGGTAGTCGGGTATTCTGTGCTGCTGTTTCATTTGTAAAATTCCTAAATTTCTGTCCAGACAGAAATTTTAAGCCAAAAAATTTTTGCCGGTCAGCGGTTTGCCGAAACAACGGATACGGCAGTTTTATTCAACTTTTATTCAATGCTGTTTCAGTATTTATATTGCAGCATTTTCTATTCAAACCGTTTTCAGACGGCCTGGATGTTTGGAATGGCTGCATTGTATTTTTAGTCTATAATTTCTGTCAATACAGAAATAAAAATAAATTTGAAGCCGGTGGAAGTAAATCGATATTACTGTTTGTTAAAAACGGTAGTTTTATGAGAGAATGAAAGAGAATAATTATTTTTTAAACAGGCCGTCTGAAAGTGCCGATTAAGTTTTCAGACGGCCTTTTGACAGGCAGATATTTTTTATCTTTTTTTGGGAGTGATGTTTGATGAAATTCCGTTCCGTTTTCATGACTTTATCTTGCGCATTTGCTTTGGCTGCCTGCGACGGTCAGGACGGCTCCGCTTCGGCGCAGGCCGGTTCCGCCGCAGCCGAAGTGCCGGCCGGCTCGGTTAAAGTCCAAACCGCGCACGGCGAAGCCGTTGTGCCGCAAAATCCCGAACGTGTGGCGGTTTATGATTTGGGCGCGGTCGATACGCTGAGCAAATTGGGCGTGAAAATCGGCGCGTCGGTGGATGCGCAGAGGTTGGCCTATTTGGATGCGCCGCTGAAAGACGCGGTGAAGGCGGGCACGCTGTTCGAGCCGAACTACGAAGCCTTGAATGCCTATAACCCGCAGTTGATCGTTATCGGCAGCCGTATGGCTAAAGATAAGGTGTCCGACGAATTGGCCAAGCTTGCACCGACCATCGATATGACGGCGCAAACGGACAATATGAAGGAGAGCGCGAAGGCGCGCATTGATGCTTACGGCAGGATTTTCGGCAAGCAGGCCGAAGCGGATGCTTTGAAGGCGGAAATCGATAAGACGTTTGCCGATGCGAAGGCCGCCGCGCAGGGTAAGGGAAAAGGGCTGGTGATTTTGGTGAACGCGGGCAAGTTGTCGGCCTTCGGCCCCGATTCGCGTTTGGGCGGTTGGATACACCGCGATATCGGCGTGCCGCCGGCGGACGAGGCGATTAAGGAAGGTTCGCACGGACAGCCGGTTTCTTTTGAATATATCAAGGAGAAAAATCCCGACTGGCTGTTCGTCCTCGACCGCAGTGCGGCGATAGGCGAAGAAGGGCAGGCGGCGCGCGAAGTGCTGAATAATCCGCTGGTGGCGCAGAGTACGGCCTGGAAAAAAGGCCAGGTGGTGTATCTGCCGCCGGAAACTTATCTGGCCACAGGTGGCGCGCAGGAGCTGCTGAATGCGGGTAATTTGTTGAAGGATGCTTTTTCTCAGGCGAAATAGGCGTTCAATTTTTTCAGACGGCCTTGATGCGCGGGATGCCGCCATGAGGCCGTCTGAAAGTTTGTGCGGGCTGTGCGCGGATGTTGTGTGGGAATGTGATGCGATATTCCGACACGCGGGGTTGCGTATAAAGCCAAACGGGTGTGCCGCCCTCAACGGCGGGGCTTAAACCATTTAAGGAAATAATCATGAAACGACAGGCATTGGTGTTCAATCTGGCCAATCTGTTGATATTGCTGCCGCTGTTTGCATTGAGTTTGTCGGTCGGGGTGGCGGAATTCCATTGGTCGCGGATTTTTTCTTCGGCCGACAGCATGCAGTTGATGCTGATCAGCCGCCTGCCGCGCACCTTCGCGGTGGTGTTGAGCGGTGCGTCGCTGGCGGTGGCGGGCATGATTATGCAGATTCTGATGAAAAACCGCTTTGTCGAGCCTTCGATGGTGGGGGCGAGCCAGAGTGCGGCCTTGGCCTTGCTGCTGATGATGCTGTTTGCGCCGTCCGTTGCGCCGCTGTTGAGGATGTCGGTCGGCGCGGCGGCGGCGATGGCGGGGATGCTGCTGTTTATGGCGTTGATTTCGCGCCTGCCGCCGACGGCGCAGTTGATGGTGCCGCTGGTGGGGGTGATTTTCGGCGGGGTAATTGAGTCGGTTACGCTGTTTATCGCTTATGAGCAGGAAATGATGCAGGCTTTGGGCGCACTGTTGTCGGGCGATTTCTCCAATATGATGCAGGGGCGTTACGAGCTGCTGTGGATAGGCGGTGCGGCTGCGGCATGCGCTTATCTGATTGCCGACCAATTGACGATTGCGGGGCTGGGCGATTCGGTCAGCGTCAATCTCGGCCTGAACCGCACGGCGGTTTTGTGGTCGGGGCTGATGATTGTGTCGCTGATTACTTCGCTGGTGGTGGTTACGGTGGGCAGTATTCCGTTTATCGGGCTGGTCGTGCCCAATATCGTCAGCCGCCTGATGGGCGACAAGCTGCGTGCGAGCCTGCCGGCGGTCGCGCTGATGGGGGCTTCGCTGGTGTTGGCCTGCGACATCGTCGGCCGGACGATACGCGCGCCGTTCGAGATTCCGGTATCCACTGTGTTCGGCGTGGTGGGGACGGTGTTGTTTTTGTACCTGCTGATGCGCAAACCCGCGCACGCCGTCTGAAAAAGGGAGGTGCCGAATGTCGAAGGAAAAAACGGTCGCATTGTCTGGCCTGTACCGCCCGCTGTGGCCGGTTTTGGCCCTGCTGGCCGCATCCTGCGTGCTGTTTATGACGCTGGGTGCGAACGGGCATTGGGATTTTGTCTTGCCAAGGCGGGGAATGGTGCTGGCCTCGCTGCTGCTGGTGGCGTATTCGGTGGGTGTTTCGACCCTGCTGTTCCAAACGCTGACCAACAATCCGATTCTCACGCCGTCGGTGCTGGGTTTCGATTCGCTGTATGTGTTTTTGCAGACGCTGCTGGTGGCGGTGTTGGGCGGCATCGGCTATTCGTCGCTGCCGCAGACGGGCAAGTTCGCCTTCGAACTGGCGGCGATGGTCGGCGGTTCGCTGCTGCTGTTCCAAACGCTGATGCGGCAGGGCGGGCGCGATTTGGCGCGGATGATTTTAATCGGCGTGGTGTTCGGCATTTTGTTCCGCAGCCTGTCGTCGTTGCTGCAAAGGCTGCTCGACCCCGAAGAGTTTGCCGTGGCGCAGTCGAACACTTTTGCTTCGTTCAATACAGTGAACGCCAAGCTGCTGGGTGTGTCGGCCGTTATCGCGCTGGTGTCGGCCTTCTTCCTGTGGCGCGAACGGTATAAGTTGGATGTGCTGCTGCTGGGGCGCGATCAGGCGGTGAATCTCGGCCTGAATTACCGGCGCGATATGTTGTGGATTCTATTCTGGATTGCGGTTTTGACGGCCACGGCCACGGCCTTGGTCGGGCCCGTGAGCTTTTTCGGCCTGCTGGTGGTTGCCTTGTCCGACCGCTTTTGCGGCAGTATCCGCCACAGCCTGCGCCTGCCGATGGCCTTTCTTACCGCATCGGTGCTGCTGGTGGGCGGGCAGACCGTGTTCGAACACCTTTTGGGCATGAAGGCCGTGTTGAGCGTGGTCATTGAATTTGCCGGCGGACTGGTGTTTTTATGGCTGGTGCTGCGAAAGCCGAAGTAGCTTTTTCAGACGGCCTTTTTGCGTTGTAAGGCCGTCTGAAAACCACATTCCAATCAAATGAAAACAAGAGAATAATACAATGATTTCCATCCAAAACGTCAGCCACGGCATAGGCGGGCAAACCATATTGGACAACGTCAGCCTCGACATTCCGCAAGGCGGCATCACCGCGCTGATTGGGCCCAACGGCGCGGGTAAATCCACCCTTTTGTCGTTCATGGCGCGGCTTCAGCCGCTCAAACACGGCAAAATCACCTGCGGCGGGCTGGACGTAACGGCCACCCCGACCGCCGAATTGGCCAAAACCCTTTCCATCCTGACACAGGAAAACAACATCGTCAGCCGCATCAGCGTGCGCGACCTGCTCATGTTCGGCCGTTATCCCTACCATCAGGGCAGGCCGTCTGAAAACGACAAAGCCATCGTTGAAAACGCATTGGCGTCTTTCCAGCTTCAGATGTTTGCCGAACGCTACCTGACCGAGCTGTCGGGCGGACAGCGGCAGCGGGCGATGATAGCCATGGTGTTCTGCCAGCAGACCGATTACGTTTTACTGGACGAGCCGCTCAACAACTTAGACATGTATTACGCCCGCAACCTGATGCAGCTTTTGCGCCGCCTGACCGACGAACACAGCCGCACCACCGTCGTCGTCCTGCACGACATCAACCAGGCCGCCGCCTATGCCGACCACGTCGTCGCCATGAAGGGCGGGCGCGTCGCCATGACCGGCCACCCCAATGACGTCTTCACCGCCGCCAACATCCGCGAACTGTTCGACATGGACGTGGACGTATTGGACTACAAAGGCCGGAAACTCGTCGTGCACCACGTCTGACGGCGCACGGCGATATATCGGGAGGCCGTCTGAAACCCTTTTCAGACGGCCTCATGCTACAATCCGCCGCTTCGACGATTTATTTGAGACGCATAACGATTATGGCGCAAAACATACAGGCAGCCCTGCAACAGCTCAACACCCTAATCCTGGGCAAAGAAGACGTACTCAAACAACTGCTGGCCTGCATTTTGGCCGACGGCCACGTTTTATTGGAAGACGTGCCGGGCGTAGGCAAAACCACGCTGGCGCACGGTGTGGCGGCGGTGCTCGGCCTGGACTACCGCCGCGTGCAGTTCACCAACGACATGCTGCCTTCCGACCTCTTGGGCATCAACATCTATCGCCCGAACGAAGGCAAATTCGAATTCCACCCCGGCCCCGTGTTCCACTCCTTCCTGCTGGCCGACGAAATCAACCGCGCCTCGCCCAAACTGCAATCCGCCCTGCTCGAAGCCATGGAGGAAAAGCAGGTTTCGGTGGATGGTCGAACCTACCGCCTGCCCAAGCCCTTTATTGTCGTGGCGACGCAAAACCCGACCGAACAGCTCGGCACTTTCCCGTTGCCCGAATCCCAGCTCGACCGTTTCATGATGCGTTTGAGCATGGGCTATCCCGCCGCCGAAGCGGAAAAAATGCTCTATTTCCACGGCGACCGCCGCCGCGTGCTGCCGAAAATACAGCCGGTCTGCAATGCCGAAACCCTGACGGCCTGGCAGCAGCAGGCGGCACAGACGAAGTTTGCCCAAGCCGCCGCCGATTATGTGTTCCGGCTGGTGCAGGCTACCCGCCAGCCCGGCCTGTTCGTTACCGGCCTCAGCCCGCGTGCGGGACTGGCCGTCGTCAATGCCGCCAAAGCATGGGCGTTCATGCACGGACGCGGCCATGTGCTGCCGGACGACATCAAGGCCGTTTGGATTTCCGTGACCAACCACCGCCTGCGCCCGCTGCAACAGGGCGGCAGCAGCACGCAGCTGCTCAACGGCATCCTCAATCATGTGGCCGTTCAGTAAATCCCTGCCCGCGCCGTCCGTCGGACGTTCGCCCGCCTTGTCCTCCATCCGCTGCCGCCCGACGCGCTTGGGTGCGGGTATGGCGGTCGTCGTGGTTTTGCTGTGGCTGGTCGGCGTCAATTACCAAGTCAATCTGGCCTATGCCGCCGCCTTTTGGCTTTTGGGCTTCCTCATCGTAGGCGTGCTGCTGACCCTGCGCCAGCTTTTGTCCTTGCAAATCGACGTTGAAATGCCTAAAGAAGTGTTTGCCGGACAAGAGGCCGAACTGCACCTGCGCGCCGTGAACAACCGCAGGCAGCGGCAATTGTGGCTGTGCAGCGAAGATGATTTTCTAAACGGCGACAGGCCGTCTGAAAACCTGTGGCAGGCTTGGACGGTGGATGCGGCAGGGGAGAAAGAGTTCGTTTGGCGCGTTCCCGCACGCCTGCGCGGACGGTTGCGCGTGCCGCCGCTGCGTACCGCTTCAGTTGCGCCGTTCGGCCTGATTGCCGCCCAATGCGTCTGGCACTGGCCGAGCGACGCGCTAGTGTATCCCGCGCCGATAGCGCATACGCCGCCGCAGGCGAGGCCGAGGGCGGACGTTCAGGCGGCCGAACGCCGTCTGAAACCCGGCGGCGACGAATTGGCCTACCTTCAAGTGCATCAGGACGGCATGCCGCTGCAGCATGTGGCATGGAAAACTTATGCCAAAACAGGCGAAATGATGTCGAAACGCTTTGAAGAACTGCAGGCAGTGGCCGACGACCGTATCATTTCCTACCGGGATTATCCGGCGGGTACGGATAACGAACGGCTGGCCGGGCTGCTGTGCCGCCGCGTGCTCGATGCCGAACGCTTTGGCGCGCCGTATGTGTTGGAGCTGCCGCGCCGCACCATCGCGCCGCAAAACGGCCAGCGCGAAATGTGCCTTGCCGCGTTGGCCCTGATGTAAAGATAAGAGGCCGTCTGAAACGGCCTTCCATACGGGCGCAATCTATTTTCACTGTGTGTGAGCCGCGCTTTCAGACGGCCTCAAACGCCACAAAACCTACGGAAACGTTTTTTCCATGCTGATATTGAATCCCGCCTTTTTGGAACAGATACCGCCGCGCAAAGTGATTGCGGCGGTTTTGCTCGCATTGGTTTGGGCATCACTGCCGCTGCTGACGACGCTGCCTGCCGGCATCATTGCCGTGTTCGGCGGTATGTTGTTATTGCGTTTTGTGCTGCTGTATCTGCGGGCAGGAAAACTTCCGACCTGGTTTTTGATGATTTTGCTGGTGGCGGCAGGAGCGGTCGTGTGGCAGCAGTTGGGTACCGTCATCGGCCGCGAGGGCGGCATTTCTTTCCTGCTGCTGATGATTATGCTGAAGGCTTTTGAAGGCCGGGCGATGCGCGATTGGCAGGTGCTGCTGCTGTCCATGCTGTTTCTGGTCGGTTCGGCCGTGTTGTTCAATCAAAGTCTGCTGACCGGCGCATGGCTGCTGTTGGCCTTGTTGTCCGTCAGCCTGTGTTTTGCGCTGCTTTGCGGGCTGACCGTCGGTACGGCCGTGCGGCAAGGTTTGTTGGCCTTCGGCCTGACATTGCCGCTGATGGCTGTGTTGTTCGTCGTGATGCCGAGAAAAAGCGAGCCGTTGTGGCGCATACCGCAGCCAAAGCAGGAACAGGCGAAAACCGGCTTGTCCGATACGATGGAGCCGGGCAATATCGGCAGCTTGGTACAAAGCAACGAATTAGTGGCCAACGTAACCTTCGACAACGATGTCCGTCCCCGTCCTGAACAGCTTTATTGGCGTGCGGTGGTGATGGCGGATTTTGACGGGAAAACATGGCGGGCGTTGCCTGTTGGAATCAGCGAGCCTGCAGCAAATGCGCGTTCAGACGGCCTCAAGGTGTCTTATCAAATGATTTTGCGGGATCAGAACGGCATTATTCCCATTTTGGATTATCCACTGGCTTCAAATAATCACCCGCCCGCCGTGTCCGTCCAGTTGGGAAACGTTATCCGTGTCCGCAGCAGGGAGGGTTTGAGACGGGTCAATCTGCAATCCAGTGTTTCCGATTTTATGCCGCAAACCTTGCAGGAATTTGAAAAACAGTATTATCTGCGCCTGCCGCCAAGCGGTAATTTCCGCACCCGCCAATTGGCGCAACTGCTGGCCGGAGAAAGTACATCCGCACGGCAGTTTGCCGATAAAGTCCTCAATTATTACCGCAGGCAAAAGTTCGCCTATACCTTGCAACCGCCCCTATACAACAATAACGACGGCATCGATGATTTCATGTTCGGCAGTAAACAGGGTTTTTGCGAACACTATGCCCAAAGTTTTGTCGTAATGATGCGCGCAGCGGGCATCCCGGCCCGTGTCGTCACCGGTTATCTCGGCGGCGACTATCAGGAGAACGGTAATTTTTGGCAAATCCGCAGCAAAGATGCCCATGCATGGGCAGAAATTTGGCTTGAAGAAGAGCAGGCGTGGCTGCGTATCGACCCCACGACTGCGGCGTCCGCACAACGCCAAAGCGGCGGGTTGAGCAATGCCTTGCCTGAAAACGAATGGCAATTGGTATCCGGTGGGAATAACGACCAAATTTGGAACCGATGGGCAGAGAGCGGGCAGTTCTATTGGCAGCAATGGGTTGTCAATTATGATGACAGCAGTCAAAACAACCTGTTTGCAAAAATAGGACTGGGAAAATTCAATTTTTCTACCGGTATCGTAGTAGGATTCGGAGGCATCCTGGTTGCTTTGCTACCTATTGCTTGGTGGTGGCTGCGAGGCAGGCGGAAGGAGCAAGAACCGTTGGCAGAGGGCTTCCTATTACTGAAGAATGTGTTGCTTGGTTCGGAAGATGAAACCCTGCCATCCGTTACTGCTTCAGAACTGATCGAAATAATGAAGCAAAATAATGCAGAAGATACAGAAGTAACCCAGTTATTGCACCAATATGAAGAATGGCTGTTTGCTTCTGATACGTTGCCAAGTAAAACAGAAGAAAGACGATGGTTGAATAAAGTAAAAAATGTTGCCCAGAAATATGCAGAATAAAAAATCAATTAAATGTTTATATAAAATAAGCTGATAAGCAATTTCCCATATTTTCTTGCAATATTTGTTTGACAGTATTTTCGGATGTGCGTATAGTTCGGTTCTTCGCTGCTTCGGCAGCATATTTTGACGGTTGAGTTCAGTTTCTTTTTAGAAATAGTTTGACAAAAAGAAACGGCGTGCTATAATAATCGTCTTTGCTCTTTAACAAGCAGATTACCGATAAGTGTGAGTGCTTAGGCCTCACACTGTTTAGAAGACAGACAAGATGATGTTTTGAACATTGTCCTGTCGGTTTCTTTGAAGCAGACCAGAAGTTAAAAAGTTAGAGATTGAACATAAGAGTTTGATCCTGGCTCAGATTGAACGCTGGCGGCATGCTTTACACATGCAAG
>ERZ772909.877-NODE-877-length-17563-cov-15.415924_pt1 | contig 17563 bp, 14 predicted proteins | sample MGYA00511137_ERZ772909 | MGnify/ENA primary metagenome ERZ772909 (study PRJEB29015, sample SAMEA2738095) | human oral metagenome | biome: human oral; feature: human-associated habitat; material: saliva | place: China | collected 2270 ... | reverse complement strand
AACAGGCAGAAATCCTCCTAAAACCCAAGAGATGATAGAAATGATCAGACAGACTGACAATCCTGCCCAATTTTTTGATAGAAATGACATAAAAACCTCCGAAAATAAACACTCCTTATTATAATCTTATTTGTTAGAAAAATAAAATAGAAAGTAGGAATGCAGACCCAGCCCGGGGAACGCGCCACCTCAGCCTCCGCGCCCGAACGTCCATGCCCTCGCATTCCCGCCCTCCGCGTCCCAGCCCAGCAGTCCCTCCCGTATATCCCACCCTCTCCCTCCCCATGCCCGTAATGTGGCGGGTAACTCATGCGGCTCACGCGGGGTGTTAGGCAGTACTACACTTAAAACGAAAGTCACATCGCCGTCACTGGAGAAAAGAGTTTTTGTGCCCACCACGACCGTACATTTGACCGACCGCATCCCGCGCGTGTCTGCCGATGAGCTGCTGGCAGGTTTCCGCCCGTCAGAGCGTTTTGGAGAGGTTTCGTTCGACACCTATATCCCCGACCCGAACCAGCCTTCGCAGGCTGAGGCGGTGCAGAAGCTCAAGGATTTTGGCGACAAGATTAACGGCGGCGGCTCCGGCAGCGGCTTCTTTGGTCGACTCTTTGGCGGTAAGAAGAAGGACACTTCGAAGGCCGGCCTGTACCTTGACGGCGGTTTCGGCGTGGGTAAGACCCACCTGCTGGCTTCGCTGTGGCATTACGTGGATGGCCCGAAGGCGTTCGGCACGTTCGTGGAGTACACGAACCTGGTGGGCGCGCTGACGTTCCGCAAGACGGTTGAGGCGCTGAGCGGTTACAAGCTGGTGTGCATCGACGAGTTTGAGCTGGACGACCCGGGCGATACGGTGCTCATGTCCCGCCTGATGCGTGAGCTGGCCGATGCCGGCGTGAAGCTTGTGGCGACTTCGAACACTCTGCCGGGTGCCCTGGGTGAGGGTCGCTTCGCGGCGGAGGACTTTAAGCGTGAGATTCAGGTTCTGTCCTCGCAGTTTGAGGTGCACCGCGTGGATGGTGAGGACTTCCGTCACCGTGGCCTGCCCGCCGCACCGGAGCCTGTAGCAGACGCTGAGTTTGACGCGAAGGTTGAGGAGGTGTTCGCCGGTAAGACGGTGGGCGTCGATAACTTCGCGGACCTGGTGGAGCATCTGGCGAAGGTTCACCCCTCGCGTTACCGTCAGCTGATTGACGGTCTGCAGGGTGTTGCGTGGCGTGATGTTCGCCCGATTACTGAGCAGTCGGTGGCGTTGCGTTTTGTGGTGTTGGCTGACCGCCTGTATGACAAGGACTTGCCGATTGTGTCTTCGGGTGTGCCTTTTGACAAGGTGTTTACTGAGGAGATGCTGGCCGGTGGTTACCAGAAGAAGTATTTCCGTGCGGTGTCTCGTTTGACCGCGCTGGCTCGTGAGGGCCTGCTGGGTGAGGAGGCGGAGCGCTAGTTCCGCTGTTCGCCGGGGCCGAGCTTTGGCCGGCTCGGGTTTTGATGCGCTGTTCTTTCTAGTCCCGTGAGACTCGAAGCTCGCCCGGTTTGCATGGTTAGCTTGGTTAGTCTGGTTTACCTGAACCGCGCCAACCCCTCTCATACGTGAAGACCCTCGCCGGGTCGCTTAGGAAGCACCCGGCGGGGGTCTTTGTGTGAGCGAGAACCTGGTACGTGACGGGAACATGGCGTGTCGCTCGCATGGTTTCTTCCCTTGCCAGGGAGTTATGCGGGGGTAGATGTGGTTGGAGTGTATAATTTTGCGTGTAGCCTCCGCGAGGTTCTCGCGAAGCACCCGTTTCTGCCGCATGGTTGCGAGCTATTTTCGGGTGGCTATTTCCCTACTTTTTCGTAGGGACTTTCATTGAGGGGCGCTCAACGTCGACCCGTGCCCGCCGGGCTTGTGGAATTTCCCTACTTTTTCGTAGGGACTTTCATTGAGGGACGTCCAGTGACAAGCACGTTAGTCATTTTTTCCTCCATTTCCCTACTTTTTCGTAGGGACTTTCATTGAGGGGTAGTGAACTACTATGGTTCGCCCTGTATGCACGCCATTTCCCTACTTTTTCGTAGGGACTTTCATTGAGGGTTGCCTGGAGTGAGCTCAGTAAGGTGCTCTTGGTAGAAATTTCCCTTCCTTTTCGGAGGGACTTTCATTGAGGGATGCAGAAGCGGATTCGGAAGATTCGATGGTAGCCTATTTCCCTTCCTTTTCGGAGGGACTTTCATTGAGGGATCAGGAAAACCATGATTGCACCCAGCATCGCTTTGATTTCCCTTCCTTTTCGGAGGGACTTTCATTGAGGGGGGCGGCAGGTAGTGCTGAGGAACCAGCGGGTACAATTTCCCTTCCTTTTCGTAGGGACTTTCATTGAGGGATAGACATCATGGAGGAGGAAACCGACCCCCGCGAAGGATTTCCCTACTTTTTCGTAGGGACTTTCATTGAGGGCCCCCGTCGCACAGAGCATCCAGCAGCACGTTATTGATTTCCCTACTTTTTCGTAGGGACTTTCATTGAGGGAAGGCACGCAGGGGCCGTTACGACCCCGCCAACCTATTTCCCTACTTTTTCGTAGGGACTTTCATTGAGGGAAGAGCTTCCCGTCGTGGAGGTTCTGGCATATCATATTTCCCTTCCTTTTCGGAGGGACTTTCATTGAGGGCCACTGGAACGCTGGTTCTTTTTCCCCGGCGAAATTTCCCTTCCTTTTCGGAGGGACTTTCATTGAGGGTAATGAAGCACCCCATTACCGGGCGACCGCTAACCAATTTCCCTTCCTTTTCGGAGGGACTTTCATTGAGGGGTGTCGCCGCCGTTTGCGTCGCCGCCTGCACGACCCGTATTTCCCTTCCTTTTCGGAGGGACTTTCATTGAGGGATGAACAGCATGCGGCGAAGATAAAGCGCCCCAACATTTCCCTTCCTCTTCGGAAGGGCTTTCATTGAGGCTTCACCAAGACATTTGCCCCGAAACCCGAAAAGACTATTCCCAGCAGCTTGTGGGACTTCCAATAAGATAGGCTGTTGTGATGGATTAGGATGACTGCTGGACCGTTTGTTCTGCACCTTGGGGTGTAGACTTTCATTGAGGTTCGGATATGCCCACCGGCGGTTTCGCCCCGCGTAATTTCTTCGATTTCTAGCGGAGACCTTCATTGAGGCAAGTACGGCGTGGGTTTGCCAGTGAGCGCGGTAGAGAATTTCTTCGATTTCTAGCGGAGACCTTCATTGAGGGTTGATGACGGGAGTCCAGTCTGCCTCAACCTGGATATTCCCTACTCTTTCGTAGGGACTTTTATTGAGGCACCGTGGAGGGCATGCCTCCGGGTCAATGGGTCGGCGTTTCCCTTCCTTTTCGGAGGGGCTTTCATTGAGGCATCATTCGCTGCCCATCGTCGCCGTCGACCTTGCATTTCCCTTCCTTTTCGAAGGGACCTTCATTGAGGCGGGCGGCTCATCCCGGCTTGCGCGGGAAACACCTCAACCTTCCCTACGGTTTTGTGGGGACTTTCCCTAAGACCTCCCTGCTCCGTTCCTGGGCTCGCCACAGCCCAGGAACGGAGCTTTTTCGCTATATAACGAGGTTAAAAAACCAGCTACGATACACATCCACCAGCTATTACCTGCATCATCCATACATCCAAGTAGAAAAACTCAACACGCCGGAATAACGTCATAAACTCGCTGATAAGCCAAAAAAATCCGTCGCAGTGCTAACCTCAAAATCAAGCAGGCAGAGTAGACTGCTTAGCATATTCACTCATACAAGGAGACACCGATGTCTACCCCTTACAGTTCAGGCGACGAACTTCCTATTTCACTCGTCATGCACACCGTGTACTGCCCCCGCCGCGCATGGATTGAATCCAACGGCGAAAAGACCGACACCTCACAGATGCAAGAAGGGCAATCTGCACACAGGCGAGTCGACGACCCCAAAACATCCCGCAGTACACAACTACGTACAGTCACCATCTCATCAGCACGTCTCGGACTCACCGGACGGTGCGATGCTATCGAACCCCAAGAAGACGGTTCTACCCGCATCATCGAATACAAAGCAACACCCGTACGCCGCAACGCATCCGTCACACCGGCCCACAGGGTTCAGCTCGCACTTCAGAAAATCTGTCTCGAAGAAGCCGGCGAAACAGTCAGCGAATGTGCGGTGCACTTCACCAACCACAACAAAACCGTGCCCGTCGATATCTCAGACGAAGACATCCGCACCGCAGAGGAATACGTATACACCACCCGCGCACTCATCGATAGCCCGAAAGCACCGCAACCCCTCGAAGACTCACCCCGCTGCAGCTGGTGCTCCCACATCTCCGTCTGCCTACCCGACGAATCCCGCGGAAAAGAAAACATTACACGCGTCGTCGCCAGCAACCCCGACAGCCAAGTAGCGCACCTCACCATGCAAGGATCAAGGGCGACCGTCCAGCAAGGACGCCTTATCGTGCAGCACCTCGGCGAAACAACCAGCAGCATACCCCTTGAACGCGTGCACAGCCTCGTTGTTCACGGAAACATCGACGTTTCCTCCGCACTTCTACGAGAACTCATGTGGCGTAACTGCACCATCATCTGGTGCTCCAGCACCGGCCGAGTCTACGGCTGGTCGCAACCCGGCACCGGACCGAACGGCCTGGCCCGCGTGCAACAACATGTCCTCTCAGCGCAAGGGCACCTGCCCATAGCGAGCGCCATGATTGCCAGCAAAATCTCAAACCAAGCCACCCTGCTGCGCCGCAACGGCCATGCCGCAGACGTATGCCGCACCATGCGAGACATTCAGAAGCACACGCCGGAGGTCACCTCAATCCCGGAACTGCTCGGCCTCGAAGGTGAAGCCGCCTCGCTCTACTTCGGCAACTTCGCAACCATGCTTAAAGAAGATGTACTCGCCGAACTCGGCTGGACCTGGACCGGGCGGCAGGGGAGAGGTGCCAACGACCCCATCAACATTCTGCTGAACTACGCCTACGGGTTGCTCAGCTCAGAATGTATTCGAGCAATCCTCACCTGCGGGCTTGACCCTCATGCCGGGTTCCTGCACAGCAGTTCACGCAATAAGCCTGCGCTCGCGCTTGACCTCATGGAAGAGTTCCGTGCCGTCATCGCGGATTCTGTGGTGGTGTCTCTCATCAATAGGAAGCAGGTCAAGGCATCGACCTTCACCACGGTCGGTGGTAGCTACCGGCTCACACCCGAAGGGCGGAAAACCGTTATCGCCGCTTTCGAGAAGCGTATGGCCACGGAGATTACCCACCCCACCTACGGGTACTCGGTGACCTGGCGCCGCGCTATTGAGGTGCAGGCGCGTATGCTCCTGGGCGTAATTAACGGAACTGCCCGCGACTATACGGGGGTGACCGTACGATAATGCGTGACGATGCTCGACGAACACTTATCGCTTACGACGTTCCTGATGACCGGCGGCGCACCAAACTGGCCAAGCTCATTCTTAGTTATGGGGACCGAATTCAGTACAGCGTCTTCATCGTGGATGCGGCCCCCGCCAAGGTGCGACGCATCAAAGACGAGGTTCAGGAACTCATCGATTCGGACGAAGATTCGGTGCTCTTCTGCGACCTGGGGCTACTGGCCCGGCTTGATGAGCCGACCTTCAGCTACATTGGCCGGGTGCGCGAGGTGACCGAATCGGATGCGCTCATTATTTAGTGGCGTGCTGCTCATTCTCTAGCGACGCGCGGCAGGGGAGCGAAGGAATGACGAGTTCGATTGCGGACTGATGGCAAAGACGGGATAATAGATACAGTCAGCTGATTTTAGTTTGTGGTGATGCAGTAAATCCAGCGCCGTCGCGCGCTGGTCTTCATTGGGGGTTAGACCTGTTGCAATAGCCGGAAGCTAGCTGGCCCTATTCTCTCGGATCTGCAAAGATTTCGAGAGCTTTCTTTTCAGCCCGTGTCTCGTCGGTACTCATCGCACCTGTGAGACACGGGCTTCCTTACTTAGAACTGTTGAAAATTTTCTGGAAGCTGATGTATTCTCGAGATATACCGAATTTGCTCGGCTGGTGCCTTACACGCCCCTGTGTGAGGGTTGACCCGGGCAGCCGTTTGGAGGTAAATCCGATGGATATTATGGCGAACCTGGTTGTGAACACCCTGTCGCTCATCTTGGCAGACCTGTTGTTGGAAGTATATAAGGCATGGGTTACGAAGAATCACGTCAGTGGCGGACCTCGTTATGAGACGATGCGGAAGGTTCCCAACATCGAAGATTTGGGTGGACAGGAAACTCTGGTCGTACTCTCAAACCGAGGCAATACGGAAGCCCAGATTGCGTTCACGAATCACCGGACGCAGATCTTCTCGATTCTGCCGGCTGGAAGCAACGTTACCGTGAGTATTTCTTCGGGTGAAGAAAAGCCGCCCACCACAACGGAAACGCAGTAGACGGCTTTTAAAGTATGTTGATACCGCAATAAGCGGGGTATTTTGAGTTCTGTTGCAGCAGAACTCAATTCCAGAGTATAGCAAGGAAACAGGGCCAGACTCTAGCCCCCTCTATATGCTGACCAGCTTATGCAACTAAATGCCCCTGAATCTGCGCTGAATAGTGCCTAAACAAGGCGGTTACAGTGCAGAATCAGGGGCATTACCGTCCTTGAAATAGCAGCATGACGAAAACGCGCGCATGATTCGAAAAAGACAGGTAGCTTAAAGCTACACAAGAAAAATCGTGCACAACCCACGCACCGACGCGAGATGTGCACACACTACCTAAGGAGACAATCATGTCCCAGAACAACATCACCCTCGCCGACCTCATCGAGAACGTCAAACTCGGCGGTGGTTCCGTCATCACCTCCAGCACCGAACTCGAACCCGCAGCAGGCCCCCACGCATCCGTGGCGCCCGCCAAGTACGTTGAAGGCAAGGGACAGGCCGCTAAGTCCGTTTTTGTGTACGAGACCCGCTACATCGCAGGGAAGCCCGAGAACCAGGACGAACCCAAGACTGCCAAGAAGACCGTCAAGGGTAAGCCTCAGACCGTCGTCCTCATTGACAGCAAGCAGTCCGAGCTTAATCGCGCAGAGGCCGCCATCGAACAGGGCCGCCAGTACAGCGATGAAGCAGTCGTCAAGATTCCCCGCGCCGTCGTCACCTACGAGACCGAAAACGGCCCCGTTGAATACACCGACATGGAGCTCTCCCACCGTATCTTCGACGGCCACTTCCGTGCCGGTCGCGTCGACGGCAAGCCCATCACCGAAAACGACCAGTACCGCGCACTGCGCAACTGCACCCCCGCAGACATGAGCGCACTGCTCAACACCGCCCCCGCAGCGCTCCTCTTCGGCGCATGGGACTCCACCCGCAAGAGCAACCAGGTCCGCCTGCGCAGCGCCCTCGTCGGTGAAATCATCGGTGTCCTCGCTGATCAGAAGCGTACTGGTGAAGAGCAGCAGGCACGTCGTAGCGGTGCTCGTGTTGACGCTGTAGCCGCCAGCGTGAAGCTTGCTCCCAAGGATATGGAATCCTTGGTTAATGACCAGGAAGCAGAACTGAGCCCGGGCAATATTGGAGCTCGTCGCAACGAAATTAAGAAGGCTAAAGCCGATGACCGTATCTCCGCTTCCCCTCTCGGTCTGGGCAGTATCCCGCCTTCGGTTGAGGAAATTGGCGGTGTCGCTTGCCGCCGTATCATCCGTTCCTGGGTTCTGAGCCTCGCTAGCCTGCGTCAGTTGCGCTTCGGTCAGGACGAAACCAAGAACGTTGCTGCCCGTGCGCTCCTCGCCGCACTCGGTCTCAATGCTATCGCCCGTGCCGAGCGTGAACTCTACATCCGTGCCAACTGCGACCTAATCGAATCCTCCGCACCCGTTGTCACCCTCGACCAGCGTTTCGGCGAGAAGAAGACCTTCGCGCCCCTGACCGTTGAACACACCGACCAGCTTCTCCTCGAAGCCATCGAGAACGCCAAGGAAGCTGGCGTGGCTGACTGGAACGGCCAGACTTTCAACGTCGACGGCAACCCCATCATCATCAAGAACGCCACCGCGGAGGATGCTGAATAATATGACGAACCTCGGAATTCTCGCGAGGTTCCCGCTCGGCGTATACCAGGGCCACAAGGCAGACGGAAGCCCCGACGCCTTTCCCGACCCTGCCCGCTTGCAGGCCGCGCTCCTCAGCGCGGCCGCGCAGGGACCTCACGCAATTATCGAAAACGGGCAGCTCGCCCCCTCGGAAGAATCTCTCAAAGCTCTCAAATGGCTTGAGGAGAATCCTCCGACCGGGTTGCAACTTCCCGACATGTGCCCTGTGTACCGCTCACGCAACAAGATGAGCCGCTTTATGTACCGCGAGGTAGCGCGCTCCGCCAAGGGACGGCAGACTGAGCCTCGTGCAGTATCCGACGGCTGGGCTGTATCCGACACCATCGGCTGGCAGTACGATAAGGTGCCCGCCGACATTGCGGAAACCATCACCCAGCTCTGCGGCGAAGTACCCTCCCTCGGAGAATCCAGCAGCTTCACCGCCCTCTACACCGGAGACGTGGAACCCACCCACATCATCGACACTAAGTCGGGTCCGTTCGAAGCAGGCGGCATGCCCGTCCGTGTGCCCGTGCCCGGCCGAGTTGACGCTCTCATGTGCGCGCATGCAGAAGCGTACCCCGCCAAGGTTCCCACCAAGTCAGCGGACAAGACCAACCAAGAAGACACCTTGCGTCCTTCCTCGGTGCCCACCGCAGGCCTGGGATCCATCAAGTACCAGCCTGTGGAGGCTGAAACCTCCACCAGCCCCTGGGAATACCTGTGGCTCCTCGAAGTAGATAGTGAAGAGCTGAAGCCCGAACAGTACGTCAAAGCATGCTCCCTGCTGCACAAGGCTCTCGTAGCTGCCGCAGGATTCGGCGCGCCCAGCCTCATCACCGGCAGGTACCCCAAGGGTCACAAGCCGGCCAACAGCCTGGCGCTGCAGTACCTGCCTGCCCGCTACCTGCCCGACTATCTGCGTCGTGAGGTGAAGTCTCAGGGAGTCCTGCTCGTCTTGGTCCCGGCAAGCGCCCCGACCGATGAGGCAGTAGAACTCGGTATCGCTCTCAGGAGCGTAGAAACTCTCTACGCTCAGGACTTCCCCCGGCTGACCGTGAAGCTTCGCCAGAAGCGCCTGCCCGCGCAGGGTTTCTGGGATTCTCCCAAGACCGGGTACAAGCGTCTGTGGCGTACTCTCAGCGCGGCCGTTCCCGAATCGCGCGTTTTCAACCGCCCGAAGAAGACTGAGATGAAGGCCTGGACCTTCGCTGACGCCGCTCTCCTTTCCATGGCTTACGTGTGGCGTGACAGCTTCGAAGCGCCCGAGGCCGAAACCTCACGCGAACGAATTCGTAGCTTGAGGGACCAGGTCGCTAAAAAAGCTGAAGCCAAGGTCCTGGAAGCACACCGTGTAACCCAGAACCCCGCCGCCTACGCCTACAAGCTGCCCCGCACTCTGCCCGCAGAGCCGTGGCGCGGCGTCGTAGACCTCGGCAATCTGGCAACGGATATGACCCTCGTAGCCATTGGCCAGTCCCGCCACATGGGTGGCGGCCTGCTGGTTCCGTTCGATGTGCCCACCGAAGAATACGACCGCCACGAGAAGGAGGAAAAGCATGACTAGCTCCGCTACTACGCTGCCCTCCATCACTCGTGAAGAGTTTGGTGACTTCTTTGCCGCACTCAACGGGGGGCACCGCCCCTTCAGCTGGCAGGAAGAAGTGCTCGACCACATTTGCGAGCACGGCGTATGGCCGGAACGCATTAACGCACCGACCGGCTCCGGTAAGTCCTCCGTGGTTGATATCCACCTCTTCGCGAATGCGCTCGCAGCGGTTGGCGCCGCGCCGCGCGTTCCCCGTCGCCTCTGCGTGACCGTGGGACGTCGTGCGCTGGTCGACAGCCAGGCAACCCGTGCCCGTGAGATTCTCGGCCGCATGAGGAAGGCACTCACTGACGGATCCGGTGAACCCGATATTCTGCGTAGGGTTGCTGAAGCTCTCCAGAGCTTCCAGACCCGCAACGACAAGGAGGGGAACGCGCCCTTCGAAGTTGGCCACATCCGTGGCGAACTCTCGAACCGCACCCTGCCGGTGACCGACATTTCAGCCTGCGCAATCATTGCCGCAACCCCCGACATGTACGGTTCGCGAGCGCTCTTCCGTGGCTACGGTAGCACTAAGGCCGCCCGCCCGCGTGAGACCGCCCTACTGGCCATGGATACCGTCATGGTGCTCGACGAGGCTCACATGAACCGTCAGCTACTGCACACCACTCAGCGCATTGCCGAGTTGCAGAAGCGCGAGGTCAACCTGGGCGTTCCCACCCTGCAGGTGGTCGAGACGACCGCTACCCCCTCAACTGAGGACAGCGAATCGACCACCCTGGGCGTTGACATTGAGGCTCTCGATAGCCCGAATGATAAAGAGCTGCACAAACGTGTCTACTCGCATAAGGAACTGGTGCTCCGCCCCATCGATAAGTGGGATGGCAAGCCCGGTAACCGTGCGGTCGTGGATGCCGCTGTGGGGGCTATTAAGGAGTTCCTTGCTCACCGTGAGGCGGGGGGAGGCTCAGAGGAAGCTCACACTATTGGTTGTATTGTCAACCATGTGCGGACGGCTATCTCCATCAAGGAGGAACTCGCTAAGGATCTGGCAGAGGATGAGGTCCAGCTTCTCGTAGGACGCATGCGCCCGTACGACCTGGAGAATCTGCAGGCGGAACACTCCGGTCTCTTCACTACCGAAGGCGATAAGTCCGTGAAGGTTGTTGTTGCCACCCAGACTCTCGAAGTCGGTATTGACGTTGACTTCACTGACTTGGTGACCGAGCTGGCTCCGGCTTCCTCCTTGGCGCAGCGCTTCGGACGTGTTAACCGTCTGGGCCGCCGTACGGATTCCAAGGTCGTCGTTATTGAGCCTGCGAGCGGTGACTCGGTAAAGAAGGACGCGCCTCCCTACAAAGCGGTCGATCTGAGCAATGCGTATGCATGGCTCGAAGCGCTCAACGGTGCTGAGAACCCGTCGGTGAACCCCGCCGCAATGGTGAAGAAACCGCCGGTGCAGTCCTCCCCGGAGCGCCTGCTCTACCAGCGCCCGGAATGGCCTGACCTGCTGGAATTCTCGCGTACCGACGAGAATCCCTACGATGAGCCGGACCTTGACCTATGGCTGCACGACTCCCTGGACGCAGAAACCGCAATGGGCGGTGTTATCGTGCGCAATAACCTGCCGAGCAACACTTCTGCCGCAATGGAGATTCTCAAGACCAGCTACTTTGCGCCGAGCGACCGGGAAACCTTCCCCGCGAATCTGAAGATTCTCCAGGAGATTCTGGACTACCAGGACGAGCATGGCGTGAAACCGCGTAAGTTCCTTTACCGTCAGGGTGAAATTTCCCTGTGGCAGGACGCTGAGCATGGCGATGAGAATAACCAGGTGTTGGCTCCCGGTGACGTTCTGATTCTTGATACGGGCAGTATCCCGTTCACGAACCAGAGTATTGCTGTGACTCAGCGTGAGCTTCCCTCCACGAAGGACAAGCCGGAGGCTGTGCCCTTCCCCAAGGGCATCAAGCTCTACGTGTATGAGAAGTGCGCGGACCGTGAGGCACGCTTCAGGGAATATCTGGGTCTCTCGCCCGAAGAGGTAGCGGAACTGCTCGACAGCCAAGCTTCGGGCGGCCAGAAGAAGATTGCTTCTGAGCTTTCTACCGAGGCTGAGGACGGTCAAGAGGTTATCGCATGGTACGCCGACGTGACCGGCAAAGAGTCTGTTGAAGGTTCTGATATCGCTCAGGAGTTGGTGCTGGCTGGTCCCGTTCTTCTGGACGACCACCAGAACGATGTTGCTGAGCGTACCCGCCAGCTTGCCGAGAACCTCGGCTTGGCACCGGAATTCTCGGAGGCGCTGGAACTGGCGGCAAAGTACCACGACGAGGGTAAACGCGACCTGCGTTTCCAGCAGATGCTAGGTGCAGACCCGGATGCGGACGCTCTTGCAAAGAGCGGTCACCGTTCCGTGGCTGAGGCGTACCGCGCCCGTAGTCGTAGCGCCCTGCCGAGGGGCTGGCGTCACGAGCAGCTGTCTGCACTCATGGTTGCGGCCTCGCCTGAAAAGGTTGGGGCGCATCGCGACCTGGTATTGCGCATCATTGGTTGCAGTCACGGTCACGGCCGGTTCTCCTTCGCCCACGACGCAGGCTTCCTGCTCAAGGAAGGCTACCAGCCCGAGGGAACGGACTACGAAGCGCTCAAGGAACAGGCAACCCGACTCTTCAACGTCGGCTACTGGGATAACCTCATGGAGCAGACGAGCCGCACCTACGGCCCGTACGCTACCGCCTACCTTGAGGCCGTTGAACGCGCAGCAGACGCCCAGATTTCACGGGAGGGGCACTAATGGCAACGCTGACTATTGCCGGTGACTACACCTCGGCATTGACCCATTTTGCCCTCTATGGGCTGTCCCTGATGGTTGAGCAGAAGCACCCTGGAACCGTCACTGTCGGTTGGTCTCAGGAAGGTCAGCCGCACGCCCAGATGCATGCTGAAGGCGTGCCAGAAGAAGAAATTGCCGAGTGCGTGCACTCCTACGTTTCTTCCCTGGCTGCTGAAGACAGCTGGGTGAACGTCGACCAGTCCTACGGTGCGGGTAAGGAAGCTGCTGTTTTCTCCCCGTTCTCCCCGCGTATTCGAGGAATCGACGCGGAGAAGTACCCGGACGACTGGGCTTCTCACCAGAAGACCCGACAGGCTCATCTGGATGCGCTGATGGAACGTGACGACCTACTGTCTCTGCTCTGGATCTCCGGCCTGGGCGAACCTTCCTACTGGCGTTTTGAAGCCAAGGCACCTCGCCCCGACCACGGCGCGTCTCGCTGGGAGATGAAGACCCGCAACAAGGGCCAGGAGTTCATTAAACACCGTTTGCGCCTGATGTGCGCGGACCTGGCCACCTGGGAACCTTTCGCGATGCTCAGCGGCATTACCGGGCAGACCCTGTACGACTCGCTGGATAATAAGCCGGACTCCCGAACCGGAACCGGTTTCACCGTCCCGCAGCCGACGGACACCGCGCTCGCCTTCTGCGCGCTGGTGGGTATTGCGAACTTCCCGGTGATTCACCAGATCCACCGGATTGGCGTGACCCCCGGTGCGTACCCGTACAACGCTTTGCACCCGCGGCTCATGGTTCTTCCGGTGCTCTTCGGACGTGCTGCTTCTGCTCAGGGGGAAGATTCCAACTCTACCCAAGCCGGAGGCGTCACTCCCGCCAGGTTGCGAACCGTGTTGCGTAGCCACGCCTACCGCCGAGTGGTTGACGAGGTCGGAAAGGCGATGGAACGCGGTTCTTTGAGCGCTGATATTTTCGTGTCGGAGCTGGCGGATGAGAAGGCGATTCTTCGTGAGAAGGGCGTTCAGGCGTTTGTTGCTTTCCCCATTGTGAAGGTGGGTAGTGATTCGGCTCCTGAGCGTCAGGTTCTGAAGGGTAGCGCGATTCCGCTGGGCTAACCTAGCCGCTTATTGAAGCTGGCAAATATGCCCGCACAATGCAGGGGAGGGGCCCTCCGGTTGAATGACCGGAGGGCCCCTCCCTCTATCTATTATGAGTGCCTACATATCGCTGGGTGGATATGCGGTAGCTGGTGCGCTAGGGAACCGCCCCCTACGCCACCACCGCCTCCTTGTCCGCGGTGCCGTTGCGGGTCCACAGCAGGAGCGCCGCCACGCTGTTGATGATGTAGAAAATGTACTTGCCGACGTTCGCGAAGTTGCCCTGAGTCAGCGCCTTCACGCACTGCACGGTGTTGTACAGGAACCAGAACTGCCACTGCATCGTGAGCTTGAGCGCGTTCAGAATGTTGGCCGACAGGGACAGTCCAAACACTACGGTCGTGATCCAGAACAGGAACGAGGTCTTGCCATCGTAACCGACATAGTTAGCAATCAGGGAGAACGCGAACGAACCCGCCACAATACCGGCGATAATCAGCAGGCCCTTCTTGCCGGTCGGCGGTTCCATCGCCTTGCCGCGTTCGGAGTTCTGCCACCTACGAATTGCGAAGGTGTACACGATAAAGGTCACCGGGTAGGTGATGATCGCTGCCTTGTTGCCCAGAATGTAGTCGATCGCTCCGGATAGCGCCGTATTAATAATGCCGAGCACGTTGCCGATGTTTGAGAGGCGGCCGGTCAGGCGGGTAGACATCATTGAAATACCCACGTTAATCACTGAAATAACGCCGAAGGGGATGAGGCTCGTCATCGGGCCCCAGTTAACGTACTTGGCGAGGTTGGTGTTCAGGTATCCAGATCCGATAGCGATGGCAATAACCAGTGCCACGCCGAAGAGGTCGGCGTAACGCGACTTGGCGAAGAAGATAAGTGCCTTATCCACGAAAGCTCCTTTGGGATGGGTGTGTTAGCTCGCCGTTGAGTGGTACCGCAACGGTGATAAGGTTGTAATAACTATAACCCCCGAGTCTAAAGACACGCCAAAAACACACCAAACCGGCGCTATTTGTAGCGCGACTCACTTTTGGGGGTTGCAGATTGATCCGAGGCCTGCGGGTTGAATCGGGGAGGTGGGTTGAATCGGGGAGGTGGGTTGAATCGGGGCCTGCGGGTTGATGATTCTCACGCCCTCTAGCGTCACATAATTCGCCAAACCCTCGAATAAACTCGAACCTTAAGGTATTCTTGATAGCTGGGTCAGGACCCACGCCGGTCTCACTCACCGTGCATCCGCCCGGCACTCACCCTCCGCGTCTCACTCACGCTCAACAGGGAATCGCGTATCGGCCTCACTCACCGCACACGCTGTTGCCGCGCCTCCTGCCACCCGTAACTCACTCAACTCAAACGACAAGTGAATAGGACAATCATGCCCTTCCTCAACAATCGACTCTCACGACGATTCTTCCTGAAGGGTGCCTCCGCTGCCACCGCAGCAGGCGCCCTCGCACTGCAGGCCCAGGCCGCAAACGCAGATGAAGCCCCCAAGACCGCCGAGTCCCCGGCCGCCGCCGAGGAGACCAAGGGTCCGCGCCTCACCATCCAGCGCGCCACCATCACCGAAGACGGAATGACCGTCAGCTACACCGCGCACGGCCTGCGCGAACTCCTCACCGAAGGCACCACTCTGACCGTGCGCCACGGCTACGTGCGCGATAACTCCTTCGAAACCTTGCGCTCCTGGCCGCTCACCCCCGAATTCAACGGTGACGAAGACACCTTCAGCGGAACCGACCTGTTCCCCATCGAACTCATTCAGCCCGAGGGTGTGGACCACGCCCTGCAGCTGGATATCTGTACTGACCCCTGGGGACAGGAAATCGCCCACCAGGTCGCCGCACGCATCCCCGTGGCCGAAACCAAGATCCTGAAGACATCCTTCGAAGACGTGCCCGACAACCACCCCTACGCCGACGACATCCGCGTGGCCAACCAGAAGAAGTGGCTGCTGCCCAACCCGCAGACCGGCGCCTTCGAGCCGGACCGCGCCGTCACCCGTGAAGAGGTCATCGCCCTGCTCAACCGTGCGGCAGGTCGCCCCGGCGTGAGCGAGAACTCGGAAGTCGCACCCTACGCGGATGCGGCAGACCGCCCCGCCGCGAACGCCCTGCACTGGGCGCGCGACCGCAAGATTGCTGAACCGATCGCTAGCGGCGAGCGCATCGACCCGACTGCCCCGATCTCGCACGAGGAGCTGGCGGCGGTGCTGTACCAGTACAACACCGAGGTGCAGCTCTCCGAGCTGGAGGAGGCCTCGGGCTCTCGCTTCCGCGATGTGCTGGGTGCGGGTCTGCTACACCGCTACGTTGCGTGGGCTGGCGCGAACGATATCGTGCTGGACTCTTCGGGTGAGTTCAAGCCGACCGCCCCGACGACCCGTGCGGAGCTGGCTCGTTTCATTCGCCGCTACAAGCTGCAGAACCTGCTGTTCCCCGATTTCTCGTACGTCTCCTAGCGTCGGGACTGTCTTAGCGCAGTTCGTCCGGATGGGTGGCGGCACCTTCGCCGGCATTTTTGTCGGTTGGGGCCGGGCACGGTAGATTCCCGTCTCCCATATTTTGTAAACCCCCGCCTTCTGGCTGTGCGCTAGGGGCGGGGGTTTCTTGCGTCCGGGTTCCTAGTGGGGATGGGACTTGCCGGGGACGCTGGGAATCCGGCCGGGAGCGGTGGTATTGGATTCGACGGGGCGCGAAATATTTTCGTCACATACTTGCCCCATCTTGAAAAATCCTAAGCGGTAAGTGAGTATTGCCTGGTAGGTAAATTAATGATTGCCTTACTTAGTACTGTGTGAGAACTGCCCATCGCGCCCTGTAGCGTAAAGCGACCGACCCGTCATAGCCTTGGCGTCGGCCGGTTTGCGGTCGTCGCAGGGTCGGGCAGGGAGCCCATCCCCGCAAATGGGGGAGCGGCGCTCCGTCCACACGCCACCCACACGATAAAGGACATACATATGAACCTCGCATCGAGCAAGGTATTCAAGGGTCTCGCCGTTGGCTCGCTGGCACTGGCAATCTCGGGCGTTGCCACCATCCCCGCATCGTTCGCGGCGGACCCCGCCCCGGTGGCAAGCCAGAGCAGCGACACTCGCACCATCGCAGACAAGGCCATGGCGAAGATTACCCAGGGCCTGCCCGGTCAGTTCCAGGTCGCCTACTCTAAGAAGACCAACAAGATTTGGGTTGCGGGCACTGCAGACCGCGACGAGCACGTTTCTACGATTGCTCGCATTGACGCAAACTCCCTGAAGATTGAGGCAGTCGCCGAGCTGCCCATTATCAAGGGGGACTCGGGCTACTCCTACGAGGGTGCGTACGGTATCACCGTCGATGACGAGGAAGGTACCGTGTGGGTGACCAGCACCCGCGATAACTCCGTTGCCGTATACGATCAGGCGACCATGAAGCAGCTGTGGACCAATGCGGGTCTGAGCAAGGACGACCCGAACTGGATCGAGCACCCCCGCGAGGTGCGTGTCGATCACGAGTCGGGTAAGGCTTTCGTGACCGGTCGCTTCTTTGTCTCGGCTATCGATCTGAAGACCAAGAAGGTCGAGAAGATTCAGCTTGAGGGCGCACCCGATGGCGGTACCCGCTACATCAGCATGAACATTCTGGTGGACGGCGGTAAGCTGTACGTGCCCGAACGCACCGGCGGCAAACTCTTCGTGATTGACACCAAGACCTTCAAGGTCGAGAAGACCATCTCTGTGAAGGGCGATAAGGACGGCGAGGTTCGCCCCTCCGATGTGGCTATTGACCACTCGCAGAACGAAATTTACGTCTCTTCGCAGGGCGTGAAGGGCGAGAACTCCGGTGTATCCGTGTACGATGCGACCACCCACGAGTTCAAGAAGTTCATCCCCTTCGGCACCCAGGCGCTCGCACTGGACAACGATGAGGCGAACGACCTGGTGTACGTCTCTGATTTCGGCACCGGCAAGGTCGGCGTGATTGACGGCGGCGCAGCGGACAAGCTGATTGCAGAGGTCGCCATGAACGGCGGCAAGGCAAACGACCTGGTCGTGCTGCCCAACGGCT
>ERZ772909.876-NODE-876-length-17577-cov-5.757562_pt1 | contig 17577 bp, 8 predicted proteins | sample MGYA00511137_ERZ772909 | MGnify/ENA primary metagenome ERZ772909 (study PRJEB29015, sample SAMEA2738095) | human oral metagenome | biome: human oral; feature: human-associated habitat; material: saliva | place: China | collected 2270 ... | reverse complement strand
CGGTAGCCTTTTCTGCCTTCACTTCGGCACGAGCCGCCTTGATGGCATCGACGAGCGCTGTCACGTCGGCTTCGGGAACAGAAGCAATGGGCGAAGCCACCTTGTCAAAGGCACCTTTGTAGACGCGGAATTCAGAACCGTAGAAGAACTTGTTGCCGCTATTCATCGCGTTGTTGCCACCGTTGGTCAACACTTCCATGCGGTAGTACTTGTAAGGCTGGGGCGCCTTGAAGTGGACGGTACCTACGGCATTGTTGATCTTCGTGTCGGCATTGAGCTGGAGTGCATACGGATAGGTGAAGGTGCTTATCGTAAGCGAATCCCAACCGTTTTTCTTCCAAGCGTCATAGTCCACGACTTCCGTGCCGTCTTCCTTCGTCGAAGTGGTTTTGGTCACATCGAGCTTCGCTGCATCGTTCGTACCCCAGAAGGCCACGCGAACGGGCGCTCCATTGCTGAGGGCAGATTGGCCGTTGAGACGCTTCACCCACTTGAGGAGGAGTTCGTCTTGTGCATCGTCGAGCGAGAACTGGAGGTAGTGGTTCTTCAGCCAAGCATCGTTACCACCGTGCCACGAGCTGTGGAAGTAGGTCGAAGTATTGTTGTCGAGCAAGACAGCGAGTTCGTGGTCAGCTCCCGTACCTTCTTGAGGGTCAGCCATCGGGCAAGCCAGCTTGTCGGCCGTCTGCACGAGTCCGTCCACCGCTTCCACCGTGCCGGAGGTAGCGTTTTCGAGTTTATTGCCCGAAGCGTCGACTGCCATGTAGCGATAGCCGGCATCGAGTGCATTCTGCGCTTGGTCGACGAGTCGCTGGAGTTTGGCGTTGCGGCGGGGTTGCTCCATGAGTTGGCGCAACTTGGCAATTTCACTGTCGCTGATGGTGCGCACGTGCCACGACGAACCGTCGGAGGTCCAGTCCCAAGGCACCACGTTGGTCAATGCGCGCTCGGTGTGGATACCGGAGTATTCGGCGGAGGATTTGGGCAGGTCAGGCGAATAGAAGGAGAAGAATCCGGGGATCTTCGGGTTCGCCTGAATGTTGTAGGTGTTGACCGGGTTTTGGGTCACCGAGATCGACTGGTAAAGTTGCGAAGCCGTACCGATGTAGTTGCCGGTCTCGAAGTTACGGAAATAGAACAGGCCTTTTTCCTTGGCTGCCACCACTTCCCACACCATTTTGCAGGTGTTGTAAGAGAGGGGATCGGCCTCGCGGTAGTCCACACCGTCGTTTTCTCTGAGGGTCCAGCGGAGGGTGCGATCGCCGGGATCCACGGCCGAACGGTCATAGAGTGCACCGCCGTCGTAGCCGCTTCCGGTTTCGGCACGCCAGCTCGTCATGATGTAGTAGCCGGGTACGAGCGGGTTGGGCGTGGAAACGAAATCCTGGTAAGCGGGGAGGATGGCTTCGGCCACCGCTTCGATTTCGGAATCGGTGCCGGTCGCTGTGCCGTCGGCATAGGCCTTGGCCTTGTCCCAGAGGGCAACGAGCTTGTCGTGCTTCTCCTTGGAATACTGTGCCACACCGTTGCCGAGCGGGTAGTTTTTGATTTTATCCTCGAGGGTTTGTCCGCCGGTGGTTTCCTGCATCACGCTCTTGAGGGCCTCGATGGCGCTTTGTTTCGTGGCGGGATAGACGAGCCAAACGTTGCGGCTGTAGTCGGTGCCGATCGAAACGTAAGAGGCGGTGTTGTCGCCGGGATAGTTGAGCAGCGCCATGAAGGGGCTGGTGGGTTCGTCGGGCTGATTGGCTTCTACAGAAGTGATGGTCAAGCCATTGTTGAGGTTCAGGTAGGAAGCGGCTGCCAGATCCAGATCGGCGAAGTTATTGTTGTCCTTCGCCTCGTTGATGTAGGCATCCATGCCCTTGTATTGCGTGGGTGCTTCACCTTCGGCGTTGGGATGGCTGTAGGCGTACTCCGGATCGCGGTTGACGGCGGTGTGCACCACCACCTTCCAAGCGCGTTCCACCGAAGGGGTGTAGATCTGCGCATTGCCGGGCTGGGCGAGGTAATCGCCGTTCTGCCGTTTGATGTAATAGACTTTGGCTCCGTTTTTCGCCGTCACGCCGGGCACTTCCTCGAAGTAGTAGACGAAATCGGAAGTGAGGCTGGAGGTGTTTTTGAAGCGGTCGCCCCAAAGGAACCATGCGGAGCCGGAGGCTTCAGAGCGTCCGGTTTGCAAGAAATACGGTTGTCCGGCCTGCACATTCTCGGGCGCGGTGGCGCCGGCAGAGGCATCGTACGTCCAGTAGCGACCATCTGCCCACACGACTCCCGCTCCGAGCAGGAAACCGGCACTGACCACCATTAGCGATTTGTAAACGTTTCTCATGCGTATAGGAATTTGAATTGATATTTATTCCTGATTTTTGCCCACTGCACTTTGCAGTTGCATCTTTACGCTGCAAATATAATCACTTTCTCGGAGCGAACAAACGTTTTGCCGAAAAATCTTCATTTTGCAATGTGCACTTCATAAAAACACGGATATTCATCGTGTGGCGACCGCGCACATTTTGTCGTTTGCCGGAAGACGAATCGTGACAAATGTCTGACTGCCGCCCGCAGCGCGCAGTCGTTTGTCTCGTTTTCGGCGAATGGGTGGCGGCGCGGTGTTTTTCGGGTCGAGGCTCGCGCGGTGACGGAAGACGGTAGTCGACTACGGTGAGAAGTGGGAGCGGTGAAGAATTTCTCGCGCGCGGGCGCACGTACGCGCCTCCACTGTTTTTCGTTTTTTCCCTTCACCGCTTCACCCTCCATGCGTAAGCACACTGATGCTCAAACCGTAAGGGGTGAAGGCTTTACAGAAAATCCCTTCACCCACGCCTTCACCGCCACGATCGGGGACTTTGGTGCAGATGCCCCCGCTTTTCGGCATTTTGCAGGGGGCTTTTCGTGGTTCTCGCCCTCCGGATGAGTTCAGGTGGAGCGGTCATTGGGCGGCCGATTGCAGGCCGAAGGAGGGTGCGGGGCCGACGCTTCACCGCGGTGAAGCATTTTCGGGAAAACCTTCACCCCAAATCGACTATCGTACAGCGATTTACGGCATAGGGGTGAAGAGGTGAAGGCAAAAAACGAAAAGTGCCTGACGTGCGCGCGTAACGCGCGCGTAGGCTCACGCGCGCAAGAGTGGCACGCGGCGCACGGCGGGTAAGGATGCGTGCACGGCTGAAGAACGGGAGGGAGCTGCCGACGCTGCCGCGAGCTCCGACGGTCGTGACACGAAGATGCGTGTGGCGCGGTCGCGGTGGACACGAAACAAGCGGCACGGCGTTGCGCTGCATCGCGCGAAAGGAGCGGAGAAGCCCCTGCTCTCTCGTTCTGCCATGCGCCGACGCTCACCCAGACCCGCATAATACCACTTTATTTTCGCTCTCCCACCGGGTCTACCATCGCACGTAATTCCCTACCCTCTCGATCAAAAAAGTCAGCGACGCGTCCAAAATAGACACGTCGCTGATCTTAAAGGTGTGGATTCGCTCCTCACGCGGTGTGTGAGGGGGATTTTGCGTTTACCAGGGCGAAAGGGCATCGCTTTCGTCGGCCGAGGGATCGCCGCCCCAGATGGGGTTGAGGAACTTCTCAGTCGTGCCTACATCATCGCCGGTACCATCTTCGGCACCGTTGAGCGGCCCCAATTCGATGCTCATCTGCAAGAGATTTTCGCATGATGCCATCTCAATGACCTCCATGCGGGGTTGGATATAATGGAGTTTCATAATGAATTTATTTTGCGATGAATTTCTTACCGTTGGTGATGTAGAGTTGTCCCTTCGTGGTGTTTTGCACACGGCGACCGCTGAGATCGTAGATCGGAGCTTGTTCCTGCTGTGCTTCTACATTCACGATACCGGTAAGGCCACGTTCGAGCAATTCGCGTACTTGGCTTTCGGTTGCGGTGAAGTAAGCCTTGAAGGCGGGCATGTAGCCCGTCACTTTCACGAGGCGACCCGTTTTCTTGAGCGCATAGACGGGAGGGGTGATCGCTTTGGGCTCCGCACTGCCTTGGAGGAGGTTGTCGGCGATGGCAGGCGTGGTGCCGTTGGGCACGAGGGTGAGGTTCACATCCGTGTTGGCCGGTCCCTTGAGGATGATTCCGGTATTTTTGGGCACGTTGCCTTCGATGGAAGTGAGTCTGACCATTCCGTCAACAATGTGCAGGCGGAAAGCGGTGACGCCTTCGGGCACAGTGTATTCAGAGGGGCACCAGAAGCTGGCGTAGCCACCCTCGCCGATGTGTACGGGCAACGTGGTGCCTACGCGTTCGAGACGGAGACCGGCAAAGGCGCTAAAGCTGTTGTAGGTGAGGGCATAGTCCATGTTGGCATCGGAAGCGAGGAAATGACCTCCTCCATCAAAGGTATATTTGCCGTCGCGAGACGAAACCTGGAATTGCGTGCCGTCGCCAGCTTTGGCAGCCATGGTGGGATAGAACACGTGGTCCTCTGCACGTTCTCCCAAAACGACACGACGACCGGTGGCAACCGACGTGAGCGTCGCTTTCTTACCATTCAGTGTGTAAAGGAAGACGGCATCTGCAGTCTTTGTCGACTTGGTGGTCAAAAAACCTTCGCTGGACTTGTGGTCATAATCCACATCTCCATTGGCATGAACCTGCGAAGTGAAGTACTTCACATTGTTGTCGCGAGTTGCCGCAATGTAGAGAAGATCGCCATCTTTCGGAAGGTTGAGAGAGAGTATCTCCAAGAAGTCTTTCGCAGATTGGAAAGCGGCCTTCTTATCTTGAATATTCTCCGACGGGTCTTGTGCACTCTTCAACAGTTCGAGCGTTGCCTTTATTCCATCGTAAGCTCTTTTCGGATACAAACCTAATTCATCACCGAACTTAGCCTCAGGATACTGTGCTTTTACTTCGTTCTCGAGTTTCTTAGCGGCTTCTGCCAAGATGCCATCTTCAGTTGTGAAAAGAATCTGCGAACCTGGGTCACGGGTAGTCCATGCATACTGGTGGTGCCATGTAGAGAGGAAGCCATCACGGAAATTGAGGTAGATATTCTGGCCGCGCTTTTCATTCACATATACGCGTCCACCATAGCTTTGTGCGGAGAAGTAGCTCTCTTTATTCGCACGATAGCGGTTATTATCCTCCTTGTCATTACTATTCAGACCTGCTCCAACTTCTGTACCAATGGGCTGACCGGTTGCCGCATTGTAGATACGGAAATTGTTGGGCGTACCCACCAACTGGAAACGGTAGTTATCATCACCGAACTGCAAGTTTTTGTCAGCCGTGAAGTTTTCTCCGTTTTTGTGCACATAATTGTCACGGATCGTCATGAAGTACGACTCGTTGGTTGCACTGTAGCTATTGTAGAACTTGAGTTCTTGTGCTGCAACTTCGATACTCCAGCACGAACCGCCGTCATTCGCAGCATAAAGGCCGATGCGTGCATTTACGTTGGCACCACCAAAGGCATTCCAAGCGGGAGTACCACCATTGGGAGAAGATACTGATCCCGGGAAAATATCGAAATTGTTGGTCGTACCATTTGCGCCGATGTTCGGAACAATTCGCCAATTGGTTTGAGGATCATTCTCGTCCTCAACAAATTTCGTTTTGTTAGCTCCGGAGCCGACAGCTGTGTAAGCGACAAACTTATTATTTTTGACGCTGTACAATTTATAAACACCGGCTGTACCCGTTTTAACGATACGGAATTGGGGATTGTTGTCTTGTGCAACACCAACCTCTTGAGCCTTGGCATCGGCATACCAACCACCATTGCGCGTAATGGCCAACGCTACGTCATGACCGGTTACGTCTTTGGACTCGACGGCCACCTGGTCTAAGCTCGGCGCAAAGCCCATCACCTTGTACGTCGACTGCGCAGCGCAGAAACCGGGCACAGCGAAAAGAAGTGCGAGTAACTTTTTGTTCATATGTAAGTTTTTAAGTATGTAGACAGAACTGAACGGAGATGTGAACCCATCTCTCCTCGTTTGCAAAAGTACGACCACTTTTTACTCCGACCAAAAATAAATGCAGCTTTTTTCACGTGGGAGGGAAAATAGCATACCATTGTGTCAACATTGGAAGAAAATGGATAGGGGACGAAAGGGGCAAATTGACTTTCGGTGTAGCCCCAAAACACAAAACACCGCCACGCGGTGAGGCGTGGCGGTGTGGTCGTATTTTCGCGGTGGGTCGAGCACACGGGGTGCGCCCGGCGAAGGGAATTATGCGTTTTCGCGTTCTTCGGGTTCGCCGCTGTAGTCGTCTTTGTCGCCGACCACGATGCGGTTGAACTCGCGGAGACCGGTACCGGCGGGGATGAGGTGACCGCAGATGACGTTCTCCTTCATGCCTTCGAGGTAGTCGGTCTTGCCGGAGATGGCGGCTTCGTTGAGCACCTTGGTGGTTTCCTGGAAGGAGGCGGCAGACATGAACGACTTGGTTTGCAGGGCGGCGCGGGTGATGCCCTGGAGGATCTGGGTGGAGGTGGCGGGGACGGCGTCGCGCACCACAACGGGACGGAGGTCACGGCGCTTGAGCTGCGAGATTTCGTCGCGGAGCTTGCGGGCGGTGACGATCATGCCCTTCTTCATGGTTTCGCTGTCGCCGGCGTCGACCACGACTTTCTTGCCCCAGATGCGATCGTTCTCTTCGGCGAAATCGTTTTTGTCGACGATTTGCTGTTCGAGGAAACGGGTGTCGCCGGGCTCGTTGATCTGCACTTTGCGCATCATCTGGCGGACGATGACTTCGAAGTGCTTGTCATTGATCTTTACACCTTGGAGGCGGTAGACGTCTTGCACCTCGTTGACGATGTATTCCTGCACGGCGGTGGGACCCTGGATGGCGAGGATGTCGCCGGGGGTGACGCTACCGTCGGAGAGGGGGGTGCCGGCGCGCACGAAGTCGTTTTCCTGCACGAGGATCTGCTTGGAGAGGGGCACCAGATACTTTTTGATTTCGCCGAGCTTGGAGGTGACGATGACTTCGCGGTTACCACGCTTGATGGCGCCCATGGAGATCTCACCGTCGATTTCGGAAACGACTGCGGGATTGGAGGGGTTGCGGGCTTCGAAGAGCTCGGTGACACGGGGCAGACCACCGGTGATGTCGCCGGCGGAGCCGACCACGCGGGGGATCTTGACGATGATGTCACCCGCCTTGAGCACCTGCTTGTCTTCGACGACGAGGTGGCCGTTGATGGGGAAGTTGTAGGTGCGGAGGGTGTCGCCGTTTTCGTTGACGATGTGTGCACTGGGCACCACGCCACGTTCCTTGGACTCGATGATGATGCGCTCGCGGAGACCGGTGGCTTCGTCTTCTTCGACGCGGTAGGTGCTACCTTCCTTGACGTCTTCGAAGATGATGCGGCCGCCGACTTCGGTGACGATGACGGCATTGAAGGGGTCCCACTTGGCCACGAGGGTGCCCTTGGTGAGGCTCTCGCCTTCGCTGACGAAGAGTTGCGAGCCGTAGGGGACGTTTTGCGTGGAGAGGACGATGCCGGTGTTTTCGTTGATGAAGCGCACTTCGGCGAGACGGGAAACGACGACCTTGCCGGGGGTGCCGTCTTCGCCGACGACGTCGACGGTGCGGAGTTCGTCGAACTCTACGCGGCAGTCGTTTTTGGCGACGATGGTGGCGTTGGCGGCTGCACCACCGGCGATACCACCGGCGTGGAAGGTACGGAGGGTGAGCTGCGTACCGGGTTCACCGATGGACTGGGCTGCGATGACGCCGACGGCTTCACCCTTTTGCACCATCTTGGAGGTGGCGAGGTTGCGGCCGTAGCACTTCATGCAGACGCCGTGCTTGGATTCGCAGGTGAGGACGGAGCGAATTTCGACTTCCTCGATGCCGGCGTTCTCGATGGCGGCTGCGATGGGCTCGGTGATCTCTTCGCCGGAGTGGACGAGGATGTGGCCGTCTTCGGGGTGGGCGATGTCGTGGACGGAGACGCGGCCGAGGATGCGCTCGGAGAGGGAGCTGACGATCTCATCGCCGTTTTTGAGGGCTGTGCAAACGAGGCCGCGGAGGGTGCCGCAGTCTTCTTCGTTGATGATGACGTCGTGGGAGACGTCGACGAGACGGCGGGTGAGGTATCCGGCGTCGGCGGTCTTCAAGGCGGTGTCAGCCAGACCCTTACGGGCACCGTGGGTAGAGATGAAGTACTCGAGCACGGACATACCTTCCTTAAAGTTGGAGAGGATGGGGTTCTCGATGGTGGAGCGGGTGTCGGCACCGGCCTTCTGGGGTTTGGCCATCAGACCACGCATGCCGGCGAGCTGTGCGATCTGGTCGGCGCTACCACGGGCTCCGGAGTCGAGCATCATGAAGACGGCGTTGAAACCTTGGTCGGCTTCGGTCATTTGCTTCATGAGGGTGGACTTGATGTCGCTGTTGACTTTGGTCCAGGTGTCGATGACTTGGTTGTAGCGCTCGTTGTCGGTGATGAAACCCATACCGTAGTCGCCCATGATCTGTTCGACGCGCTCGTTACCGGCCTTGACGATGTCGGCTTTCTCGGCGGGGATGATGATGTCGTCGAGGTTGAACGAGAGTCCGCCTTCGTAGGCCTTGAGGTAGCCGAGGTTCTTGATGCCATCGAGGAATTCGCAGGCGCGAGACATACCGACGGCTTTGATGACGCGGGTGATGATGTCGCGGAGGGACTTCTTGGAGATGATGGTGTTGATGAACCCAACTTCGCCGGGGATGACTTCGTTGACGATGACGCGACCGACGGAGGTTTCGACGAGGTGACGAATGGGGAGTCCGTTTTCGTTGAGGTCGTCGACGAGTACCTTGACGGGGGCGTGCATGTCGACCCGCTTCTCATTGTAGGCGATGATGGCTTCCTCGGGTCCGTAGAAGGTGAGGCCGGTTCCCTTGGCGCCGGGGCGGAGCTTGGTGATGTAGTAGAGACCGAGCACCATGTCCTGCGAGGGGACGGTGATGGGGGCGCCGTTGGCGGGGTTGAGGATGTTGTGGCTCTGGAGCATCAACATCTGCGACTCGAGAATGGCCTCGTTGGAGAGGGGAAGGTGGACGGCCATTTGGTCGCCGTCGAAGTCGGCGTTGAAGGCGGTGCAGGCGAGGGGGTGGAGCTGGATGGCTTTGCCCTCGATGAGCTTGGGCTGGAAGGCCTGGATGGAAAGACGGTGGAGCGACGGGGCACGGTTGAGGAACACGGGGTGGCCTTTCATCACGAGTTCGAGGATGTCGAAGATAACGGGCTCACGACGGTCGACAATTTTCTTGGCGCTCTTGACGGTCTTGACGATGCCGCGCTCGATGAGCTTGCGGATGATGAAGGGCTTGTAGAGCTCGGCGGCCATGAGTTTGGGGAGACCGCATTCGCCCATCTTGAGTTCGGGACCGACGACGATGACGGAACGACCGGAATAGTCGACGCGCTTACCGAGGAGGTTCTGGCGGAAACGGCCTTGCTTACCCTTGAGGGAGTCGGAGAGAGACTTGAGGGGACGGTTGCTTTCGCTCTTGACGGCGCTGCTCTTGCGGCTGTTGTCGAAAAGGCTGTCGACGGCTTCTTGGAGCATGCGCTTCTCATTGCGCAGGATGACGTCGGGGGCTTTGATCTCGATGAGACGCTTGAGACGGTTGTTGCGGATGAGGACGCGACGATAGAGGTCGTTGAGGTCGGAGGTGGCGAAACGTCCACCGTCGAGGGGAACGAGGGGGCGGAGTTCGGGGGGAGTGACGGGGATGACCTTCATGATCATCCACTCGGGTTTGTTGCGATCTTTGGATGCGCGGAACGATTCGACGACTTGGAGGCGCTTGAGGGCTTCGCTCTTGCGGGCTACGGAACCGTCGCTGTTGGCGCGGTCGCGCAGTTCGTAGGAGAGGCTGTCGAGGTCGATGCGGCGCAGGAGTTCGAGGATGGCCTCGGCGCCCATCTTGGCGATGAACTTGTTGGGATCGGAGTCTTCGAGATACTGGTTCTCGGTGGGGAGCTTGTGGAGGGCGTCGAGGTATTCGTCTTCGGTGAGCAGGTCGTTGACGGCGAACTCGTCGGAGAGGGCACCGGGTTGTACGACGACATAGCGCTCGTAGTAGATGATCATGTCGAGCTTCTTGGTGGGGATGCCAAGAAGGTAGCCCATCTTGTTGGGCAGGGAACGGAAATACCAGATGTGTGCGACGGGTACGACGAGCTGGATGTGTCCGGCGCGTTCGCGACGCACTTTCTTTTCGGTCACTTCCACACCGCAACGGTCGCAGACGATGCCTTTATAGCGAATGCGCTTGTACTTGCCGCAATGGCACTCGTAGTCCTTGGTGGGACCGAAGATGCGTTCGCAGAACAGGCCGTCGCGCTCGGGCTTGTAGGTTCGGTAGTTGATGGTTTCGGGCTTCAACACTTCGCCGTGGGAGTTGGCCTGAATCTCTTCGGGAGAGGCCAGTCCGATGGTGATCTTCGTGAAGTTGGTTTTTATCTTTCTGTCTGATTTGAAAGCCATAACCTATGTATATTGTGTATGAGAAAGATTCGCGATTAGTCGAGGGTGATGCTGAGACCGAGACCGCGGAGCTCGTGAAGGAGGACATTGAGCGATTCGGGGATGCCGGGGGTGGGCATGGGATCGCCTTTGACAATGGCTTCGTAAGCTTTGGAACGACCGGTGACATCGTCGGACTTGATGGTGAGGATTTCTTGGAGGACGTGGCTTGCACCGAAGGCTTCGATGGCCCAGACCTCCATCTCTCCGAAACGCTGACCACCGAACTGGGCTTTACCGCCGAGGGGCTGTTGCGTGATGAGCGAGTAGGGTCCGATGGAACGGGCGTGCATTTTGTCTTCGACCATGTGACCGAGTTTGAGCATGTAGGTCACACCGACAGTGGCTTTTTGGTCGAAGCGTTCGCCCGTGGCACCGTCGTAGAGCTGGGTGGCGCAGTAGCGGGGAAGTCCGGCTTTGTCGGTCCACTCACAGAGGTCTTCGAGGTGGGCACCGTCGAAGATGGGGGTGGCGAACTTGACGCCGAGCTTCTTACCGGCGTAACCGAGGACGGCTTCGAACACCTGACCGATGTTCATACGCGAAGGCACACCGAGGGGGTTGAGGACGATGTCGACTGGCGTACCGTCGGCTAAGAAGGGCATGTCTTCCTGACGTACGATCTTGGACACGATACCCTTGTTACCGTGACGACCTGCCATTTTATCGCCGACACCGATCTTGCGTTTTTTGGCGATGTAGACTTTCGCCATCTGGATGATGCCGCTGGGAAGTTCGTCGCCGATGTTGATGGCGTACTTTTTGCGGCTGCGCACGGCGTCCATCTCGTTGTATTTGTGGAGATAGTTGATGACCAAATCGCGGATCATGTGGTCGATGCGCGCATCACCGGTCCAGTTGTCGAGCTCGACGGAGGTGAAGTCGAGGGTTTTGAGGAGCGACTCGGAAATGATGGCGCCCTTGGCGATGACTTCCGCGCCCATGTTGTCCTTGACGCCTTGGCAGGTGTGGCCTTTGGTGAGGGCAACGAGCTTTTCGACGGCGATGTTGAGGAGGTTGTTGGCTTCCTTCTCGAAATCGTCTTCGATCTTTTGGAGTTTGACCTTGTCGGCTGCTTTCTCAGCACGCGATGCTTTGTGGACGCGGCTGAAGAGGCGCTTGTTGATGACCACACCGGCAAGCGAGGGGTTAGCTTTGAGGGAGGCGTCTTTCACGTCACCGGCTTTGTCGCCGAAAATGGCGCGCAAGAGCTTTTCTTCCGGCGTGGGATCGCTTTCGCCCTTCGGGGTGATCTTACCAATGAGGATGTCGCCGGGCACGATGCGGGCGCCGACACGCACGATACCGTTTTCGTCGAGGTCTTTCGTGGCTTCTTCCGACACGTTCGGGATGTCGTTGGTCAGGACTTCCATGCCGCGTTTGGTCTCGCGCACTTCGAGCGAATATTCGTCGACGTGTACCGAGGTGAGGATGTCTTCGCGCACCATGCGTTCGTTGAGCACGATGGCGTCCTCGTAGTTGTAGCCCTTCCACGGCATGTAGGCAACGAGGAGGTTGCGACCAAGTGCGAGTTCGCCGTCTTCGGTGGCATAACCTTCGGTGAGGATGTCGCCTGCTTTGACGCGCTGTCCTTTTTCGCAGATGGGACGCAGGTCGATCGTCATGTTTTGGTTCGTACGGCGGAACTTGGGGATGTCGTATGTGACGGTCGAAGAATCGAAGGCGCAGAATTCTTCATCGGCGGTGCGATCGTAGGTGATCACGATCTTCGTGGCGTCGACAAAGTCGATGACGCCGTCGCGTTCGGCCGTGATCATCGTGCGGCTGTTTTCGCAGACCTGCTTCTCAATACCGGTTCCGACGATCGGAGACTCGGAATGAATGAGGGGCACGGCCTGGCGCATCATGTTAGATCCCATGAGTGCGCGGTGGGCATCGTCGTGTTCGAGGAAGGGAATGAGCGCTGCGGCGATCGAGGCGATCTGCTGCGGTGCCACGTCCATGAGTTCGACTTCGGAGGGAGCCACCACGGGGTAATCTGCGTCCTGACGGCTCTTTACGTTCTTGCGAATGAACGTTCCGTCGGGACGAAGCGGAGCATTACCTTGACCAATGATTTTGCCTTCTTCTTCTTCGGCGCTGAGGTAGACGACCTCGTCATTGTTGAGGTTGGCTTTGTAGATGTCGTGACCTTCTTCGTCTTTCTCTCCGCTGTTTTGTACCAAACGGTAAGGCGTCTCGATGAATCCGAGATCGTTGATCTTAGCATAGACGCAGAGCGAGGAAATCAGACCAATGTTCGGTCCTTCAGGGCTTTCGATGGGGCAGAGGCGACCGTAGTGGGTATAGTGCACGTCGCGCACTTCGAAACCGGCGCGTTCGCGCGAAAGACCTCCGGGACCGAGGGCAGAAAGACGACGCTTGTGCGTGACTTCAGCCAGCGGGTTGGTCTGGTCCATGAACTGCGAAAGTGCATTCGTACCGAAGAACGAGTTGATCACACTCGAAATGGTCTTCGCGTTGATCAGGTCGGTCGGCGTGAACACTTCGTTGTCGCGCACGTTCATGCGTTCGCGAATAGTACGGCTCATACGTGCCAAACCGATCGAGAACTGGTTGGAGAGTTGTTCACCGACCGTGCGCACACGGCGATTCGAAAGGTGGTCGATATCATCGACCGACGCTTTCGAGTTGATCAGTTCGATGAGGTATTTGATGATCGCGATGATGTCTTCGCGCGTGAGTACGCGCACATCGAACGAGGTATCGAGACCGAGTTTCTTGTTGATGCGATAACGACCCACTTCACCGAGGTCGTAACGCTTGTCGGAGAAGAAGAGGTTGTTGATGACTTCGCGTGCACTCGCATCATCGGCGGGCTCTGCGTTACGCAACTGACGATAGATCTCGATCACCGCTTCACGCTCGGAGTTCGTGCGGTCTTTGTTGAACGTGTTGAAGATGATCGAATAGTCGGTGTTGCCACTTTCCTCGTGGTGGAGGAGAATGGTGGGAGCGCCGCTCTCGATGATCTCGAGGATGTTGTCTTCGTCGAGAACAGTTTCGCGTTCGAAGAGAATCTCGCTGCGTTCGATCGAGGTCACTTCACCTGTTGCCTCGTCGACGAAGTCTTCCGTACGCGATTTGGTGACGCGACCGGCCAATTTGCGACCGATGGCCTTTTTGAGGTTGGTCTTGTTGACCTTCACTTCTTCGGCCAGACCGAAAAGCTGGAGAATATCCTTATCGCTTTCGTAACCGATGGCACGGAGCAAGGTGGTGACGGGCAACTTCTTCTTACGATCGATGTAAGCGTACATGACACTATTGATGTCCGTGGCGAATTCGATCCAGCTACCTTTGAACGGAATGATGCGCGCGCTGTAGAGCTGCGAACCGTTGGCGTGAACACTCGATCCGAAGAACACACCGGGGGAGCGGTGCAACTGAGAAACAACCACACGTTCGGCACCGTTGATCACAAACGTGCCGTTGTCGGTCATATAAGGAATCATGCCCAAGAATACACTCTGCTCCGACGTTTCAAATTCTTCGTGATCGGGGTCGGTGCAGAAGAGTTTCAACTTGGCACGCAAGGGGACACTGTAAGTCAGTCCGCGCTCCAGACACTCATCGATGCTGTAACGGGGAGCTTCGATGTAGTAGTCGAGGAATTCGAGCACGAAGTTGTTGCGTGTGTCGGCGATGGGGAAGTTCTCCGCAAAGACTTTGAAAAGACCATCGTTCTTACGCAACTCATAGGGAGTGTCCAGTTGGAGAAATTCCCGGAAGGATTTCAACTGCACGTCAAGGAAGTCAGGATAAGGCATCGGATTGTGTACCGAAGCGAAATTGACTCGATTGTTAATTACTTGGGACATTCGAAAATCGTTTATACGAATTGATTTTATAGAGAGTGACTCGGAGCGAACCCAATCGCGCCGAACCCGGTGTTTCGCGGCAGGGCGAAGAAGCGCCACGAGGGCGTTTCTTCGCACATAGACGCAAAAAGGTTAAGAACCCTCTACCAGAGGATTCTTAACCGTACCCCACCGAAGTGGGGAGAATGGGAGTCGAATTAAGCGAGCTCTACTTCAGCACCGGCTTCTTCGAGGGCCTTCTTGAGGGCTTCAGCTTCTTCCTTGCCTACGCCTTCCTTCACCTTTGCGGGAGCGCCGTCAACGATTTCCTTGGCTTCCTTGAGGCCGAGACCGCAAGCTTCCTTCACAGCCTTAACGACCTGAAGCTTTGCTGCGCCTGCGCTCTTGAGGACAACGTCGAAGGAAGTCTTCTCTTCAGCAGCGGCTGCACCGCCGGCTGCGGGACCGGCTACTGCCACAGCTGCAGCTGCGGGTTCGATGCCGTATTCTTCCTTGAGGATGGTTGCGAGTTCGTTTACTTCTTTTACAGTAAGATTTACCAGTTCTTCTGCAATTGCTTTGATGTCTGCCATTGTAGTAGTTATTTATTTGTTTATTGAATGCTTGGAGGGGTTGCCCCGGAGGGCTTTGTAAGCTGTCCGTCGCGCGGAACGACAGCCAAGGATTACTCGGGACGTTCGCCGAGCGTTTTGAGTACGCCGTGAATGGTTTGACCTGCGCTGGAGAGTGCAGAGATAACATTCTTCGCGGGGCTTTGCAGCAATGCCACAACGTCTGCGAGAACTTCTGCTTTGCTCTTGATTGCGCAAAGTGTCTCGAGGTGCTCAGCACCCACATACACGCCTTCTTCTGCATAGGCTGCCTTCAAAGCGGGGATTCCCGTTTCCTTACCGGCTTCCTTGATCAGCTTCGCGGGAGCGTTAGCCACATCGCAGAAGAGAACGGCCGTCGTGCCTTTCAGCACATCACCGAAAGCGCTGAAATCGTTCTCAGCAGCTTCGAAAGCCTTCTCGAGGAGCGTGTTCTTCACCACTACCATCTTGATACCGCTCTTGAAGCACTGACGACGAAGATCGCTCGTCTTGCCAGCATTCAGACCGGTCACATCTACGAGGTAGAAGTGTGCGTATTCTTTCAGTTGTTCACCGAGTCGTTCGATGATGAGGGCTTTATCTTCCTTTCTCATGATGATAATCTGTTATTTTGCAGCTTCTTCGATGGCTTTGGGATCAACTTTGACACCCTTGCTCATTGTGGAAGAAAGATAAATACTCTTGATATAGGTACCCTTGGCAGCAGCAGGCTTCAGCTTGATGATTGCGCTGAGGAACTCGCGGGCATTGCCGGCCATCTTTTCAGCGTCGAAAGACACCTTACCGATGGAGGCGTGTACGATACCGGCCTTGTCGACCTTGAAGTCGATCTTACCCGATTTCACTTCGCGAATGGCCTTGGCAACGTCCATCGTCACCGTACCGCTCTTGGGGTTAGGCATGAGACCACGGGGGCCGAGTACGCGTCCGAGCGCACCGATCTTACCCATGATGGCAGGCATCGTGATGATCACATCGATGTCGGTCCAACCGCCCTTGATTTTGTCGATATATTCGTCGAGACCTACATAGTCGGCTCCGGCTTCCTTCGCGGCAGCTTCCTGATCGGGGGTGCAGAGGCAGAGCACACGCACCACCTTACCGGTTCCGTGGGGAAGGGCTACAACACCGCGTACCATCTGGTTGGCCTTACGGGGGTCAACACCGAGACGTACGTCGATGTCGAAAGAAGCGTCGAACTTGGTCGTGGTGACTTCTTTCACCAGCGCGCAAGCTTCTGCAAGAGAATAAGCCTTACCTGCTTCAATCTTTCCGGCTACCAACTTTTGATTCTTCGTAAGTTTACTCATTGTTCAAAAATTGAAAGTGTTACTATTAAGCAGGGAAGTCTCCCTTAATGGTGATACCCATACTGCGAGCCGTTCCGGCAACGAGGCGCATTGCGCTCTCTACCGTGAAGCAGTTGAGGTCGGGCATTTTATCTTCTGCGATGGTCTTCACTTGATCCCAAGTGAGTTCTGCCACCTTGTTACGGTTAGGCTGGGCCGAACCGCTCTTGATCTTGGCAGCTTCCAGCAGCTGAACTGCAACGGGAGGAGTCTTAACGATGAAGGTGAAAGACTTGTCGTTGTAATACGTGATCACAACGGGCAGCACCTTACCGGCCTTCTCCTGCGTGCGGGCGTTGAACTGCTTGCAGAAATCCATGATATTGATACCCTTAGAACCGAGGGCGGGACCTACGGGAGGGCTAGGATTTGCAGCACCACCTTTGATTTGGAGCTTAAGTTGTCCAGCAATTTCTTTTGCCATTGTAGTTATTCTTGTTTTGTTGAGAGTTGTGAGTCGTCATAAATCAGAATGTAGCGTAACCTGCACTCCTTTTTACTCCTTCTCTACGTCCATAAAACCAAGTGTGATGGGCTGCGAGCGTCCGAAGACCTTCACACTGACGGACACCTGCTGCTTCTCCTCGTCGATATGATCGACTTGACCGGAGAAGCCCTTGAACGGGCCGTTCATGACCTTCACTCCATCGCCTAAGACGAATGGAACCACTACCTCAACACCCTCTTCGGGGTCTTCGGATTGGGCCAAGATACGATTCACTTCGCTATCACGAAGGGGAACGGGATTTTCCATTCCTCCGAGAAAACCAAGGCAGTTGGGAGTACTGCGCAATTCATGAGCTATTTCGCCCACCAGTTTCGCCTCTACAAGGATATAACCCGGCATAGAAAGCCTCTCCTTCACGACACGCTTGTTGCCCTGAGTTGTGATTACCTTCTCTGTCGGGATGAAAACTTGAGAAACAAAACCTCCAAGACGACCGTTTTTGATTTCGGCGTCAATATACTCCTTAACCTTGGCTTCTTTTCCACTTACGGCACGCAGTACGTACCATTTCATTTCTACTTCAGCCATAACGAGTATTTAGTGTTGGTAGACAAAATCCATGATCCTCTCGAAAAGTTTATCTTCCGCAAAAACCACAATTGCAATGAGAATGGAAGCGACTAGCACTACAATTGCGCTGTGCATCAATTCGCGGCGATTGGGCCAAGTGGTATTATGAACTAATTCCGAATACGAATCCTTACAATACTTGATTAGATCCATAATTTCAATTTTAGCACGGGAAGAGAGGCTCGAACTCCCGACACCTGGTTTTGGAGACCAGTGCT
>ERZ772909.873-NODE-873-length-17585-cov-5.438962_pt1 | contig 17585 bp, 30 predicted proteins | sample MGYA00511137_ERZ772909 | MGnify/ENA primary metagenome ERZ772909 (study PRJEB29015, sample SAMEA2738095) | human oral metagenome | biome: human oral; feature: human-associated habitat; material: saliva | place: China | collected 2270 ... | reverse complement strand
ATTCAACAACTGGAATGGAACTATAGATGTGTTGAGTACGCTCACCAAATCTTACCGTTCCACCAGTTGAAAAAGTGGCGTCAATCACCTCATCATTCGTGATAACTTGACCAATACCTGTCTGGCTATTCTCATTAAACGTATATCTAACTGCGAACAAAGGACGCTCTTCGATGCTATTATCATGCACGATGAACATATTGATTGGACTGTTGTAAGTCGCTCTAGTCTGCTTGTATTCGTCTTGATAAACATAAATGAACGCATGGCCGAACACGCTAGACATCTTAGCAAGCTCAAACTCTGAATCTTCCATGTCATTAATCTTACGGAAATCAGCAACAAACTCATTCACATTTTCGTCTTCATGTTTGATTTTCACAGGCACACCGATTTGATAACCTGTGAACGTATCGACAATGTATTTAGCGTAATTAAAAACCAGACGATTGTCCGGCTTCCAACTATCTTTTTTAGGCATCTTCAAGACTTCATGTTGTGAGAGATACATATCCTCGCTCTCAACATAGTTCTTGACTAGTTTGCTTATGTGTAGCCTAATCGCTTCAGTAACGACTTCTTCAGTCACTTCATCGCTTGTTGTCGCAATGACTTTTCGTTTGTTAACAAAAACTTTTGCCAATTTTAAAAACCTCCTTTGAATAGTTTAATCTTACTTCCTAGACCAGAATGTTGCGAGTAAATCGCATAACGCACCGCATCCAGCACGTCGTCATTCTCTTTCACTGGTTCGCCTGTCTTTTCGTTCCAGATGTATTGATAGACTTCATCTTTGAACTTGCTGACCTTGCTTGATACAACAAAAAAGCGCCCAGCTTTCATCAGCTTGGCTACTTCTTCAATACCAGATAAGACTGCTTTATTAGCATTGAATGTTTTCAATTGCTCTCTCTGAAATCTTGCAACGTGTTCAGGTCGTGCGCTATCTGCCCAGAACGTAATATTCCCGTACCGTTCCTTGATATTCTTAGCGAGGTCTACCCAAAAATCTATCTCTTTGTACTGATGAGCGTGTTCCTCTAACAGATAAACCGAACCGTCAGATGTTTCTCCAATAACAACAATAGAGCCAAAGTGTTCATATCCCCAGTCAACGCCTGCGTATATCTTCGTAATATCATCAGGTATTTCTTTAATATACATACTTTCTTTAAAATCACGATATACTGCACCTTCACCAATTACCCAACGTCCATATATACCACGCTCTGTAAACATTCCGCTTGGAGTTGTAGCAATTAAATTATTTATGTATCTTTGGTTTAAAAAAGTATTATCAAAAATAGTGAAATGATTTGAAATTATCTTACTACCGTCTGCTTTGTCGATGTAATTCACTTTCAGCCAGTGTTTCGGGTGATCAGGGTTGGTATCGCATATAATTCTTGCTCCAAAACCAGAACAACGCTTTAAAATCTCATCAAATACTTCTTTATTAGCAAGCGTAGCCTCGTTGATATAAGCTCCGAATGATGTCATACCGCGGATAGCTTTCAGACCTGCAATCGAACCTGTAAACGTCGTCACAACATAAACACCAAAAAGAGAGAAATTCCCGTGCCTGTCAAATCTAAAATCATGATTATAGGCATCTGAAATTTCTCTCAATATATTTGTTTGAAGAGTGCCTGAAGAAACTGCGCCTAAAATGTACATCGGATTTTTAACTCCGACCTTCTCAGCGTTTTTCTTGACTCGTTTTAATTCCATCAAAAATAAGTCATTATCTAGTTTTGTTTTACCAGCACGAACCGCTCCGTGATTAATCATCATGTACCAATCAGATGAAATAGATCTCTTCAAAATATCGACTTGTTTAGTTGTATATAGTTGTTCAAGAGTCATTTCCCAAAGCGTCCTCCAGTTTATCAAAGTAATCAGCCATCACATCTTCAGATTTCGCTCCACCCTCAAGAGTGATTTTGCGTTTTTCATTCTCAAGTTCAAGTGCTTTGATACGTTCTTTTTGTTCTTTCTTATCAAGAGAGTCTTTTACTTCTGTCGTTGTTAACTTGCTGATTTGTTCAAATGCTCGAACATTGCCTTTCATAGCTTTCTGCATCATAACCATTGCTAAAGCCATTTCGTTAGTTGTATCAAAACCTAAATCTTCAAGTTGTTTCTTAACGTTTGGGCTTGCCACATCTGCTTGTAATATTGTTTCAAAAGCTTTTTTTAAGTTTGCTTTTTTTCTTCTAGCTTTACCAGAAGCCACCCCTGCTTTTTTTGCATTTTCTCGGCGTTCGCTCGGAGTTCGTTCTGAATTTTTTATCAAATTTTGCTCATTAGCCATCGCCTCACTTCCTTATCAAAAAAAATAAATTTAACTTACTTTCTCAGCAGTAAGTCCTGTCTCTTCTTCCCAACGTTTAATCGTCCGCTCTACATACACAGGATCTAATTCCATTGCATAGCAAATTCTTTCAGAATGTTCACACACCATTAATGTAGAACCTCCACCATTAAAACTATCTAGAATCTTGTCACCTTTCTTACTTGAGTTCAAAACACATCTAGCAATCAACTTTAAAGGCTTCATCGTCGGATGAATATCGTTTCTAACAGGTTTATCCTCGTAAAAGACAGTCGTCGGAGATGTATCCTGCATGGTCTTAATGTAAGAAATCAATTCGCTTTTTGTCATTTCTTTTAGATTTTCTTCATCTTCTTCAATGACAGTAGCTAGTGAGCGATTATCCACAAAATAGTGACTCGCTCCGTCTTTCCAACCGTATAGGCAGGGCTCATGCTTCCATTGATAGTCCTGACGACCTAACACAATAGCATTCTTGCCCAGATAATGGACTGTTTCAGTAGCCAACCTGTCTCTTTTACTGCAGCTCTAAAATTTAAACCTTCCGAATCTGCATGCCAGATATAGAACGCTCCCCCTGGTTTTAAATGGTTGTTTGCAACTGCAAATGCATCTCTTAGGAATTGTCTGAAACTAACATCATCCATGCTATCGTTCATGATTGTCATAGCTTCATCAGTTCCTCCTTGATAGGCCACGTTATAGGGTGGATCTGTAACATATAGATCTATCACTGCGCCATCAATTAACTGTGCCATATCCTCAGCAGATGTGCTATCACCACACATTAAGCGATGTCGCCCTAGCTGATAAATATCTCCATATTCTACTTTCGACTTCTCTTCTTGATTGATGTCGACTTCTTCTCCCTCTTCTTTTTCTGCTTCTTCAAAATCATCTAAAGAAAAGTCAATATCTTCGAACCCAAACATCGTCATATCAAAACCAGTGAGTTCATCTAATTCACCATAAAGTAGTTCAACGTCCCAATCAGCAAGCTCTCCTGTCTTATTATCAGCAAGTCTAAATGCCTTAATCTGTTCCTCTGTCAAATCATCTGCAATAAGAACTGGTACAGTTTTTAACTTTAAAAACTTCGCTGCCTTAAACCTTGTATGTCCGTTTACGATTTCTCCGTCAATCGTTGCGACAATCGGAACCTTAAAACCGAATTCCTTTATAGAATTGGCCACTGCTTCAACTGCTTGTTCATTGTTCCTAGGGTTATTTTCGTAAGGTCTTAGCCATTCAATCGGCTTATCAACAATCTTCACTGTTTCCCTCCTCAAGAAACCAAAAAACACACATCCAAAAGATATGTGTTTCTCGGGTTATATAGTCTTTGACTTTGTTTTTTACAGCCAATTCTGTAAAAATTGGAACGACAGGACTCGAACCTGTGACGTCTCAATTCCCCAAACAGGACTTAATCCGTCTACCATATATCCATTAACCAGCATGAGACTACTGCTTTAAGCGAGTGACTTTTGATAACTTATTGTTTATTATCTTGTCCACAAATATTCCTACTTGTATCACTCATGCACGATTGGTTAGACCAATCACTCCTTACGTCGCAGACTACTAAGCCATTTTTCAATTAACGAAGACCCCGCTAAAAGTCTAAGCTGCTTTACTCTTTGACTTTACTCTCATCCTTGCGAGACTTGAGCAGGCAATCTAATTGCCGAAGTGCACTTTCGTTTACGACGGGCGATGACTTTTGCTTTTTTGAGTTTTTTTCTATCTTGAATAGCCTTAAAATATAAAAATCATCTTTCATCTATCACAGACACGCATCGCCATGTGTTTCATTCTCTTTTGAAGAACAAAATGCACAGCGCCTGCTTGTTATCGATTGTTTTGCGGACAATCGACTCACCTTACATACTTTTGGGAGGCACCCAATTTTTGTAAGATATGGTATTAAGCTCTTGTTGCACCTCGAACCAAATACCTCTTTCCTCTTATAGACTCGTTTCACAGCCAAACTGCCACGTTTGCATTTCCTCAGCACCTTGCCGTTGGAATCTCCCTGCTTTAACTTCGCCCATCTATTCCAAAACTGAAATAGTTAAGATTAAATTGCTTAGATTGACCATTTCTGGCAGGATGTTTGATAGATTTAAAAACATCCTTTTCCTGAGTTACCACAGATTATCTAGGCTAAGCCCTAAAAATGCAAGTAGACTACAGACTTGCGTGTTAATTAGTAATCAATTTGAAAGTTTTCCTTTTTTTATTTTTTTGTAGTCATTTAAAACCTCTAGCGGAATCAAACCGCCTAGCTTATAACTTACCTAGGATATAAGTAGCTATGCAATCATGCAAGGTCCAGTCGCTCCGCAACCATTTGTAAGTTAATGAGTGATATATGAATGCTAAGCCTGTTGCCTACCCCATTCTGGGACACAAACACTCAAAGGAGAGTGTGGGATTTGAACCCACGGACCGCACATAGGCGACCACCCGTCTAGCAAACGGGCGCATTCAACCTGACTCTGCCAACTCTCCATGTCAGGGAAGGCTTACTGCCTTACCCTTAATTCTTGATACTACCATTCTAACAGATTTTAGACTTCATGCGCACTCACTTTAGCTCACTTTGTCTGTGATAGTCTCCTCTAGTTCAGCCTCAGCCTGTTTGCGTAATCTGTAATAAGTTGCCTTGCTAATTCTCAAATTGTCGCAAATATCCTCAATGTAAGTCTTAGTAATGTAAGTCATCCTGAGAATAGACCTGCTCTTTGGATTTTTAAGCCTGTTGATCATTCTACCTAATTCAAGTTTTCTGTTAATGACCTCTTTAGTATCCTGTTCTATAGCCTGTTTCATCACTACAAGCTGAGTATAGACGTCATCAACTTTTCTAGCTTGACCGCCTTGGACTTTAATGTCTGTCCACTTAGGACTTGAGAGCAAACCTGCCTCAAGCTCATTGATTTCATCTATACGGCTTTGGATGTCCATGTCCAGATCCTGCAACTCTTTCAAGAGCTCTTTAGCCTTCACTCTCTATCTCCTTTGTGATATAATAGTCTGTGCGATAACTATTAGCTGAGACAGAGAGTGTCTTGGCTTTTTTTATTACCAGGTTATGTGAATTTTCTTGTTAGAAACGAAAACTTGGCCAGTGATAAATTTTTTAGATAGATAAAGCTTATATTTGACAGTAAAGCCAGCTCCTAATAATTCTCTTAACGCTTCCAACGTTCTTTCATCTCCTAATCGATTCCTGAGATATTCGTCTCTAACTGACCAAACATCGATCAAATAACCTGTATAACCTTTTTGAGCAGAAGTTTTTAGTTTTTGTTCTAGGTTATATTTCTCAAAATATCGCTCGAACCATTTTGCGTGGCTTTCTGAGCTTAATTGCTGCACTTCATCAAACAATGTCATTTTAACCCCAATCTTTTATTTTTATAATCTTGAAATTCCGTAGTATTCATAACCACATGGCACGCAGCAAAATCCGTAACTATTAAAATATTCATCAAATAGACCGATTTTACTATCGCAAACAGGACAATGTGTTCTACGGTATCTTTCTTCTTTGTTCAGACCGTTCAAAATTTTCTTTTTGCGTTGACGTTTATTCATCATCCATCTCCTCGATTAGCCAGTCAAGGTTCTTACGTGCTTTCTTCAGGTCCTCAAGACCGTTTTTCTTCTGGAATCGCAATAGATACTTGATAGCATTTCCCCAGCACCATGCTGCCTTACCTGGCAGATTGCCAATGAAATTGTCAATTACTTCAATACCTTCAATGCCTTTTGATCCTTGGTAGTGACTTGGTTTGTTTATGTTATCAATTTTTTCTGGTTTCATTCTTTTACCTCCTCAATCTTAATCCCTTCACAATCGAACACCCAGCCGAAGCCATTCGAAACTACTTCCTTTTTCGTGAGTTTATAGCACTTTTCTGAAAAAAAAGTACTTTTTGTAAAAAGGAGTACTACGGGAGAAAAATGTCCGTATTTATCTCCTAAATTTGCATTTTGATTGACAAGATATAAGTCCCCGTCGTTTCGGTTTAGAAGTTTAATTTCGTATTTTTTCTCTTTCTCGACCTCGTAGCCGAATTGGTGCATGTTGACGAGGGTTTGAAATGGTTTTGTGCCATCGGTTATAAACCACCTTTCAAACTCATTAATTTTAGCGCTGTCAAAAACCGATGGAATGTTATAGGCACATCGATACAAATTCCCTTCAAAAACATCCTTATTCTCTTCATACCAATCCGCAACAAACTGCGGAACTTTGACTGGTTGCGGTTCGTCTAGTTGTTCTAAATCTTGTAAAAAGATTTGGCGCGCTAGCTCTGCTCCTTCAGCATCCCATACACCCTCAAGTTTTTTATACTTCTCAATTAATTGCTGTGCTTTCATCTTCCTGCTCCTTTAACTTATCTTGTGACTTTCCAGTTCACCAAATTCGTGGCCGTGGCTTACGAAATACGAGCCAATCAGGATTGCATCTGCCTCGTCATCTTTGACGTTTAGGTTGAATTCATCGGACACTTTAGCAATAGCCTGCAGCTTCATTGACTTCTTGCTACGGTCTTTGTAGCTGAACTTCCAGTACTTGCGCCAGGTCGACACGTTCACGAAGTACACATTGTCAGCAATCAGTCGACCAAGGATGATACCTGTCACAATTCCGATGCTAATCATAGATTGCTGATTTGGCCCCATGACTGAGTTCTTCTCAACTACAATTGATTCAAAATGGCAGTCGTACTTCTGGAGCGCTCTCGATTGAATCGCTCGTAGTTCACTAGCCATGAAGCGTCCACGTTCAAAGAACGACTTGCTTTTATGTTTTAAGACACCACTCTGAACAAGGTCAGAGCCGTGAAATACGGCCCAACCTGTCGCAGTAGTTGAAATGTCTAACGATAATGTCAGAGATTTCATTGCAACTCTCCCTTGATACCACAAAGATCAAAGAGATTCCGCTTGTTGTTTTCGATGAACTCAAAGAACTTCTGAAGCTCGGCCAAGTGGCGTTTCTCCCTCTTGACTCCGAGGCTCGTATGATACTCTGTTGGCGTTTTCGGTGTTACCCTGATGTCTAGCCAATAGAGAGGCTCGAACACGTCGCCACTTGTATCAAGAGAAGCATCTGCGTCCGCATTTCTAAAATGCATCTGCATATCATATTCAATTTCGTTTGTAATCGTGATGGTCTTGTCCACGATTTCAAGTGTAATGGTTGTTCCTGGTATGTCGATTTTGTTTTGCATTTGTTTTTCTCCTTTATGCGTGTTTTGTATTTTTGTTGACTTCTAACAGCCATTCATCTGCAGCTTGCCGGATATTCTCCGGAGCCGATAAATTGTGCTTGCCTCTGATTTGGATAATCCGTCCTGATTGGTATTCCATAGTGAAAAACGGCTTGTCTGGTTCATCTTTTGACCTAACGAATATGATTGTTGTTTTGCCGTTTGCATGATCTTGAGTGTATCTAGCGCTGCCAACACAATGTGACAGTGCCTTCCCTTCCAAAATCAATTCTCCGGAATTATACGCCGGTTTAAAGAGATACTGGCCTACCACTTTCTCGTATTTGGCCAAAGACTTCTGGCGCTTCTCAAACTTGCGCTGTTCAATCTCACTCTTGTGCTGAATGAGCAACTTAACTGCATTGTCATGCGCTTTGACCAAATCTTTTGGCATGATGAGATTGTCGGTATCGATAGGAATATCAAGCTCGTTCAGCATGCTGATATAGTCTACATAGTAGTCAAAATTGACTTTATTTTTTAAGAACCAATTCTGGAATCTGTTCATTTTGGCTGCTTTTGGTATTTTGTTGATGTCTTGATAAGTCAAGACTTTTTCAATTCCAGGAACAAGCTTTCCGCCTCGTGATTTGATTCGACGTTCTAGCTCATAATCTCTGAAAGACCTATCTGTATTTTTGAAAAATCGCTTATTTTCATGAAGCCATTTTTTTGTGATAACTCGGCAGTCAACCGCTTTTCTTGCATGCCATCCGTCATAATCAATAACATCATAAGCAAGATCTGTGGCCATTCTCCAGGCATTTATTTTCTGCAAAAACTCGATTTCGGAGCGGTATTTATACATGTGTGACAAATGGTAATAGCGCATCCCTGAAGGGAATTCTAAATACTTCAATTCAGAAATATCTCGAATCTTATTCTCCCAATTATTCTCAAAAAATATTGTTCCTGAATATGCCCCTTGACCTGAAAAATTGGGAGTCAGACCAGGAGCGTAGACTCCACATCTTTTAGTTAATTGTATAACCTGGTTTTCGCTCATCTGTTCAAAGTTTTTCAGTTGCATCCTGATAGATTGCTTGCCGTTTATATATTGTGACCAGAAGCCGTAAGATTGAATTTCAATCCGTTTGCTAGTCACGAGAACAATTGCAAAACTGTGGAATTTATCATAAAAATCCAATCTGCTCGACTTTGTCAGCCGTTTTTCGATGACTCTGCAGCCTGTCCGGTCGCTCTGAATTGTTTGAGATTTGTTAGACCATTTGATGGTCGGAATCTGCGAATAGCACCAGTCAAAGAACTTTTGGGGCGGTTTCAAACGCCCATCAATTATTTTTTGATTTTTTGTCATGCTAATTCTCCGAATAAATCGAGCTGGCCGTCAATAACATTTTTCTGTTTTTTGACTTTTTTAGATTTTGGTTTTTCAGGTTGTTGGCCGACTACTACAGTCGCATGGATAGCCTCGACCTTTTTAGTTTTGCCAGTAAAATACTTATAGACCCAGCCAAATACAGTAGAGTCGTCTACCATCGCACAAGATCCCGACTTATAACTTTTAGCTTGATTTGCACAATATTTCAAAGCTTCTTTGATGGATTTCTTGTCGGCCAAAACCCCTTCAAAGAGTTTCTCGTCTTCTTGATCACAAATCCAATTGTGGATAGCGTCCTCAGCTGGTCCATGGTCCTTCTTCATTTCCTCTAGCAACTTGGCCAGAGCTTTTTCTTTGATTTCATTCATTTCATTTCAAAAAATGCGACTGCCTTTGTGATAATTGGCTAAATACGGGCAGTCGCTCGTCCAAGGTCACATGACCGTTTTTGACGCTTTCTAGTTCGCAGTTTTACAAGAATACACGGCTTGTTGGTTTTTGATTATTTTTCCCTTCTTAAAAGGGCAACAATTGAATGACAATAAAATCTTCCGATGTTTTTTCAACATCACAAACATAGGCATTAAGTAAGCTTTCCTCTGTTTTGTATGTTGTTTGGTTTTCAACACTTTCATTCCAACGAATAAAACGAGGTTTGAGACCAGGCCAACCAGATCTGCCAAATAATGCAATACATTCTTCTTTATTTTGATGTATAGCAAATGTAATGCCATGTGGACAACCTGTGTCATGAGTCGCTAGTATGTCTTTTACTTGTCTGCTCATCAAATCACCTCCACACGCTGGCTCAAAGCTTTTGTTTTGCAGTATTCGCAATGGCCACACGGTTTCGCCTTCTCTTCGCCTCGCTTGACCTTATCAAGTCGCTTAATCAGCATAGACAGCTCAGTCAGCTCATAGCCAAGCTTTTCTTGAGTTTGAAAAACGATGGCTCTTGTGTCGGGAGTTGGCTCTTTTGTCACTGCGTAGATAACAGGGGTGAACTCTTTGCCGTACTGATCTTCCAGCATTTTCTTATACGCTGCCATCTGCAAGACATACCCCCAAGCCTCGAACCAGCGAACCTGAATATTTCGGCCGCTTGCTTCGTCCTGAACCCATACCATGCTGTCGATGTCTGATTTTGTAGTCTTGATGTCTACGAAATATCCCTTTTCGACATTGAGACAGTCAATCTTGCCCTTGAATTCAACGCCTTCGATTTTGCCTGTTACAGCAACCTCTTTCTGGCCGACATAGTAGTCCATGAACTGCTTATCAGCTTCCAGTCGCTCAATCATGCGCTGACCGACCAAGAAGTCAGATTTTAACTGACCTTTGGTCTTTCCGGTTTTTGAAATCATGGCATCTGCGTTTTCATCCATAAATTTCTTATGTACTTCTGGACTTTCAAAATAGCTGTGGACCATGTTCCCGACCAAGAGAGCTGTGTTGTCTCTCTTGTCTTCCCATTCTCCTTCCAGCTCCGCTAACGCCCGTGCTTCGCACTCTCTAAATCGCTTATATTGCGAGATAGACCAGTAGCGATGTGCTGAAGCTGCTGAATAGTAGTCTTTACCAAGTAAATCCATTGTCATTCCATTTCCACCCTTTCAGCCTTGCTTGCCATTTCAGGCATTACTCGGACAATAATCCCTAACTCTTGAGAAATAGCCTTGAATTGCTCTTTGACTTGACGCATATTTTTTTCAGGGAAAATAATTTCCATATTTTGGTATCGATAACCATATTTTTTAGCCACATCATCAGAAGCCATATTTTGCGATTTTTGGCCTACTCCTTGTTCGTGGGCACTATTACCCTCTGAACTCGTTTCAGGCTCAAATTCTGGCTGATTTTGGGTGTAGGATTGATTCTGAGTGTTTCGTTCTGCTTCCGCTTGAGCTTGTCTCATTTCAGCTGCATCTGCGTGCAGGACATTGATAACATCCAAAACTGATTTACCTTCTTTGAGCATATCAACGTATTTTTGAGGAGCTAGATCATTATCCTCTGCAATAGCTGTCATTTCCTCGATACGCTTTTTAAGCTCTTCCTCCGCCTTGGTTTTGTCCGCCAAGTCTTTATCGTCCAAAATGGCCTGCAGGATATCCTCCAGCTTGGCGCCCCCTTCATAAAGTCGGATATAGACAACTGGGCCAAAGCCTGCCTTGGCAGCTGCTTCTGTTATCTGGATAAGTCCGGCCTCGCGTTGCTGTTTTTTGGTTGCTTCTTCTGCGACCAAATCAGCGATCATTTTAGAGGTCGCTTGATTGATCCGCACATTGTCGGCCATGAAACACTTTTTCTTGCTAAAATCGTCAAAGTAAATAGCAAACAGCTTGATATCGAGATCAACTCCGCTATCTGCGATTGCAGATTCAAAAGCCGCCCTGACTGTTTCCTTGCGAGCTTCTGTCGCTCTCTCTTCAAATTCTTTAATCTGATTTTTGATGTCAGCCTGCAAAGTTTTGATAGGGTCTAGTACAGCATTAACCCAAGCCTTTACTTCATCAAGAGGTTTAGAGTATTCTGAAAGCTGGTTTTTAAGTTCTTGTTCTATCTGACGCTGTACTCGTCCCAATTCGTCTTTGACTTTAATGTCATCTGATAAAGTTTCTTCTGTAACGATATAACCAGCGTATTTCTTTTTGTAAGACTCTAAAGCTTGCTCCAAAACTTCTTTACCTTGGATTTCGATTTCAGCAGCTTTTAGAGTAAAGCCAATCTCTAAATCTGTTACTGGAACAAGTTCTAAGCTATCTGTCACATCTTTTAATTCTTCAACCATTTTAGAAATCCTCTCCTTCTAGCATGTCCATTTGACCATTTTCTGACTCCTTATCAATTACTTCGCCCGTTTCTTCGTTAAAGTCTGGAATTTCATCTGCTGGGTATTCGGTAGAAGCTAACTCGTCAGGAATTGCCGTTTTTTCAGCCGTTTTTGGGGGTGTTTTGCTTTCTTCGGTAAATTCTCCATCTACCACGTTGTCTGGCTCTGTGGGCGTGCTAGGGGCTTTTAAAATGTCGTCTAACGTTTCAGCTTCTTCTCTCACTGGTTCAGCTTCTTTCATTTGACGACCATTTTCATACTCATTTTCTGTAGTACGGTTCACAGCATCAATAAATAAGTCATTATCATCACTGGTATTAAAGAACTGTTTAGCCGCACGATTGATAACTGTGCGCTTAGCCATTTCTTGAGGAAAATTATTCTGAACATTCTTTGTTTTTGCTTGTGCCCAAGACTTGTCAATTTCTTTTTTGGTCATAACAGTCAGGATTTTCTCCCCATCCTCTTTTTCGATAATGCAATAAGCTCCTGCGATTGGATTGTCTGCATTAACCCAATCTGTTTCATGGATAACAAAAACTTTCCGACCGTTTTCGTTCTTAATTTGGAATTTGTCACCCTCATAGATAACTTCTGCATAAATATCTTTCACTTCTGGTAATTGCTTAACAACTTTCATAGTGCCAAAATATGACCTAGTCAACTTAACAGTATTTCCGTAAGGGATAAAATAGCACTGAGTCTTTGCCGGGTTAAGCCCTTGAGTTACCATGTCAAGGAGTGCATTGTAGATACTATCTTGAGTGCACATCTGGAGCAAATTCCCACTGCTGGAATTTTTTAGAGCATAATATGCTGAACTGAGTGCATTGCTAACGCTATAATTCTGTGCAATCATTAGCCCCTCGTTTTGCATTTCTCCAATGCGTGTTGCAACATTTGATGTAACCTGCTTCTGTGTTAGTTCGTTTGTCATTTTATTTTCTCCTTAAATTTTAAATTGTGTAAAGCTCTTCGCCTGTTTCATCGTCACAAATTCCTAGACCGCCAAATTCTCTAACTTCTCTAGCAAAACGGTTCCAGTGTTCTGCATTTTGAAAATATGTTGATTCTGATATTTGTTCGTAACTCATTTTATTCCCATCCTTCTTTTAGTAATTAAACATTGTTCCACAGTATCCAGCTTCTTCTAATGCTAATCGGTTCAAATAGTGTGACATATCGCTAATACTCATTTTTCTAACCATTTTCTCGGTTAGATAATCGCCATCAATTTCTTCTCTCATTTCCTCTCTAAGTTCTTGTTTCCATTTTTTGTAATATAATCGTTTCTTCATTTTCTTCTACCTTTCGTCTTCTTCAAATTCCAATTTTCACGCTTCAAGCGTCTGTTTGCGTTTTGCAATTTCAAAATAATATTTTGTTGCTCGTTGATAATTTCTCCAAGTTCCTGACCAAGATGAATATACTCGGTTCTCCAATTGTCGATTTCTTCGTGTAGTTCCTGGATCATATTTCATCACCTACATATCGATACTGACCACATCCAATATACACATACTCGATTGGGCCGAGTTCTTCTCGTGGTTCAGGCGGTTGCATCACATCTCTATCGTAATCAAACATGAGCATACACCTTTCCAAGCTCCAGAACTCGCTTCACATATCTGGCCTTGGATGTTAGCCCAAGATCCAGCAATTCGTTTTTTTCTTCGTGATTAGCCAAAAGCCACACACGGTTTTCAAGTTCAATTCTGTTCATCTTCCTGCTCCACCTCTTCAATTTTCACTTCGCTATTTAGACGCTTCATCGCTTCATCTACCGACTTGCCGTCCAGAACGTCCTTGAGCACGTGGCTCACATCGTGCATTGTTTGAGCCTTCGCCTTGCTTCTTTCATTCTCTGGCATCAAGCCCATATCTTGTAGAACTAGAAACGCAAGGCTGAAAGCGTGCATTTCTTTCTGAAATTGTTTGATTTTTTTGATTGTTTTTAGTGCTTTAAACATATTGTTCTCCTTTTTCGATTTGTTCTTTTTCTTTGTAGATTGCCAATTGTTGTTTCAGGTCATAGATTTCTTGCTCGAAAGCAAAGCGACGTTCGCGCTCTTCGTTCAGGTCATTCATAAGCTCTACCGCGACCACTCTCCAATCAAGGTTGACTGATTTAACGACCCATTCAAGTCTGAGTTTTAACTTAGTAAGTAGTTTCATTAAGCTACATCCTCCACGTTAGATTGCTTGTTTATGCCTAGGATGATGTCATAGTACGAATGACCAGCAGGGATAACGTACCCTGTCAGATCATCAACTTGAGAACCATCTGCCATAATGTTTACAATTCTTGGTTCCCATTGCTCTTTTTTATTTTTCATGTTATAATTTCCTTGAATAATTTTGTTGAGCGCCTGATTGCCGTCAGGTGCTTTTTGTTGTCTTCTAGACTGTCTTACTTTCCATCGCCCTGAGTTCTATCTCATGGCTGACTTGTTTCAATAGCTTCTCACACGCTATTTTTGCTTCTCTGTACGTTTTAGATTCGCTGATGAAATAATCAGCAAGTTCGATGATTTTATCTTCCAATATTGCCTCCAAAAATCAGTCTCAAGACCGATGTCATTCTCTCCTAATTTGCTATAATAACTTTAAATTTAACCTCTCACCGTTTTTGTCAAAGTTTCCATAGAAAGGAGGAAAATATCATGAATAATCTAACAAATGACGCTAAATTTTTATTAAGTTCAATGTACGCTAAATATATTGAACGTCGCAAGGGCGGTTCTTCTAAAGATGAGGCGACCTCGTTCGGAGACGTCCAGAATATCAAAGAAGAAATCATGCCTGAATGGTCTTTTGAAGATACACGATTTACTTGTTTCGAATTACGAAAACATGGTTATATAACTGGAGAACCAGTAGATAATCAACTTTGGTTTATTCATTTGACGACTGAAGCTATAGCAGAATTAGAAATCAGTTTCAAAGATAAACTCGATTCTGTTCTAAAATTTGCAGCAGATATAAAAGCAGCTATTCCCTTTTTATAAAGCCACCTTCAAATGATTGACTAATGGATATTTCTCTAAAGCATTTGCTATCCTCTCTTTGAAGAAGGTCAAGCCTAATAATGCCTTCTGGAATTTCTCCTTTATTCGTTTCCCAAACAATTTGCAATCCTCGCAAACCTATTTTTTCATTTATAAAATCGACACCATTCAAAACAACATGAGGTGCTTTTGAATTTTTATCAATCTTAATTTCAAGACTTTTAATTGGAATTATTTCGTTCATTTGCCCCCCACCTGTTTAGATAAGTTTCTTTAGTCTTTTAGAAATGATTTCTACATCTGAGTCGTCCAGTTTCAACTGGTCGGCTTTTTCATTTAAACGAGCTTCGACAACTTGGTTAATTTCAAGCCATTCTCGTTTTGTAAATTGGCTTCTGAATTTTAGAAATTCGTTTATTGTTTCTTTCATACGCTCTCCTTTTTTATTTAGATAAGTAGGACTTGTTGTCTTTTAATATTTATTGTTATTTAATACTTGTTGTTAGTTAATATTTATTAGTGCCCAAAATCTGACATCTCACTTTCTGACATCTCACTTTCTGACATCTCACTTTCTGACATCTCACTTTTTGGAATGTCAGAATTATAATTCATAGACGCCTTTTTGATAGACAGGTTTAATCTCTGTTTCATAATATCGAATTGGAAATCAGATATTTTTACATCTGAAAAGAATCTGAATATATGACTCCCTCCATTTCCAGGAGGTTTTTTTCTGATTTTTCGCAAATATCCAGCCTCTTCGAAAATTTTGAAATACTTATCAATTGTCTTCCGGTTAACACCTTTTCGCTTGGCTATCTCCTCTGGATAGACTTGCCAATTTGGGTGATTAGCCAGCACCACCATCATAATGCCAACAGCTGTAAAATCCATCGCAGGATCATTAATGAAACTATTACTAACAGCTGTGTAGTCATTAGTTGGATTTCTGAAAGATGAACTGGCAATCCAAATCTTTAAAATCTGTCATACGCTCTCCTTTCTTTTTGTTTAATTTGTTAAACATTTTCTTTAAAAAAAATCTTTCACTTGCTTATTAAAAACTACTGCTAATTTTTGAAGTGTTCGAATTTTTACTGTTGACGACTGACCAGATTCAATCAAGTGTATCGTTGTTCGAGAAACATTTGACTTTTCTGCAAGTTCCTCTTGAGACATTTTCTCTTTTTCACGCCATTTTCTTAAACGTTCTCCTTGCACGCACTCACCCCCTTATCTAAATTCATCTAAGCTGACTTCCAGTGCATCACTTTGTCTTCAGTTTTTGAGTGTTCTTAGTGTTTTTAATGTCATTTTCGTCACGTTCCTACCTCCTTTCTAAATTTGGTATAATAGAATAAAAACGATTGGAGAAAAAATATGTCATTTGATCTTTCTAAATTAAGCCTAGGCGGTGGCTTCGCAGGCAATTCAAAAGCCTTTCAATGCCCTGTATGTTCAGGTTTCTCTTCCCATTTATGGACTTATAACCCTATTGATATCAAAAAAGATTACAACGAATCTATCAAATTTATTATAATTGCACAATGTCAGGCTTGTAATCAATTTTCTATTTGGATAACAAATGAAATCCAAATAACGTATAGCTCCATGATAGTATTAAACACAAGCAATGCAACGTTGACATTAATTTTCCCAAATGTTGCCGAAGGAGTACCTAAACCTAATAATGATATGCCCGATGATGTGAAAGAAATCTATATTGAAGCTGGCGAAGTTCTAAATATATCGCCTAGAGCTTCTGCAGCTCTATCCCGTCTAGCTATTGAAAAGCTTGTTGCTCATTTAAATGCACAAGGTAAAGATTTAAATACCCAAATTGGAAGTCTTGTCTCTAAAGGAATGCCAATAGAAATCCAACAAATGCTAGACAGTGTTAGAGTAATAGGGAATAACGCCGTACATCCAGGCCAAATAGATATAAAAGATAACAAAGAGTTAGCTTTATCATTGTTAAGTTTTATCAACTTGATTGTAGATAATCGAATCACACAACCTAAAAAAATTCTAGACACATATAACCTATTACCGGAATCCTACCGAAATTCTATTGAAAGAAGAGACAGTTAATCTTCCACAAAGATTAATACATTTTCTTTGTCCCAGTACTGAGTTACAACTCTAACCGGGTCATCTTCTGTTCCTTTCCCTCGTTTAAATGTAATTTTTATCAATTCAACAATTTCAACATTTTCCACCTCTTTTCCTCCTTTCGTTTTATTTGCTTATCTCTAAGCTTGATTATATCATAGCACACGTTTCGTGGGTTGTCAACACTTTTTTAATTAAAAAGCAAAAAAAGTTTTCTTTTCGTGGGTTTTGTGTTATAATTTACTTACAGAAAAATAAAAAGGACTCAATCATGAATAAAGAAGAAATTGCCATTATCATAGGCGAAAATATAAAGCAATATAGGCTTCAAAATGGTTGGACTCAACAAGAATTGGGATCTAAGATAGGGATGAGTAAAAATGCTATCGGAAATTATGAGAAGGGTTTTAGATCTCCTAAAAAGGACACAATGTTTGACTTAGCGAATGCTTTTAACATTTCAATTGATGACCTTTTTCCTCCGGTTCAAAAAGACTCTTCTTCTAATACTTCCCCTATCCAAACAATCTACGACCAGTTGCGCCAGCCAAGACAAGCCAAAGTCTTGACCTATGCAGAGAAGCAACTGAATGAGCAGAGAAACGAAGAAGAAACTCAATCGAACGAAGTATCGGAAGTCATTCAGCTATATAGCTACGATTAC
>ERZ772909.863-NODE-863-length-17651-cov-15.157536_pt1 | contig 17651 bp, 15 predicted proteins | sample MGYA00511137_ERZ772909 | MGnify/ENA primary metagenome ERZ772909 (study PRJEB29015, sample SAMEA2738095) | human oral metagenome | biome: human oral; feature: human-associated habitat; material: saliva | place: China | collected 2270 ... | reverse complement strand
AGCTGGTACTTGATGGAGGAGGAACCGGAGTTAATGACGAGAACGGAGGACGAGGTCACGCGTTCGCCTTTCGTGTTGGTGAGATGGAAGAGAGTTGTACGAGGCCGGGGTCCGGTCAGCGACAATAGTAACCGGACCCCGGGACCTGGGTCCCGCTCAGCCCTGGGCCTGGACGGCGGTCAGGGCGATGGTGTTGACGATGTCTTCGACGAGGGCGCCGCGCGACAGGTCGTTGACGGGCTTGTTGAGGCCCTGCAGGACGGGGCCGACGGCGAGCGCGCCGGAGGAGCGCTGGACGGCCTTGTAGCCGATGTTTCCGGCTTCCAACGAGGGGAAGACAAAAACGGTGGCCTTACCAGCGACGTCGGAGCCGGGCAGCTTCTTGGAGGCGACGGCCGCATCGACGGCCGCATCGAACTGGATGGGGCCTTCGATGGCCAGCTCGGGGGCCTTCTCGCGGGCGAGGCGGGTGGCCTCGACGACGACGTCGACGTCCGGGCCGGACCCGGAGGTGCCGGTGGAGTAGGAGAGCATGGCGACGCGCGGGGTGACGCCGAACTGGGCGGCGGTGCGCGCGGAGGTCACGGCGATGTCGGCGAGCTGCTCGGGCGTCGGGTTGGGGTTGACGGCGCAGTCGCCGAACGCCCACACGCGGTCCTTCATCGCCATGAGGAAGATGGAGGAGACGACGGAGACGCCGGGGGCGGTCTTGATGATCTGGAAGGAGGGGACGATCGTGTGCGCGGTCGTGTGGGCGGCGCCCGAGACCATGCCGTCGGCGTCGCCCATGTGGACCATCATGGTGCCGAAGTAGGACACGTCGGTGACCTTCTCGCGGGCCTGCGCGAGGGTGACACCCTTCTTGGCGCGCAGGCGCGCGAACTCCTCGGCGTAGCGCTCGCGGTAGGCGGGGTCGTCCACGGAGACGACCTGGGCGGCGCTCAGGTCGAGGCCGAGCTCGCCGGAGCGCTTGGCGACGTAGTCGGCGTCGCCCACGAAGGTGATGTCGGCGATGCCGGCGGCGAGGACCTGGGCGGCGGCCTGGAGAACGCGGTCGTCGTCGGGTTCGGGCAGGACGATGCGCTTGCGGTCGGCGCGGGCGCGCTCGATGAGGTCGGCCTGGAAGGCGAGCGGGGTGACGGCCGTGGGGGTGGCTGCGGCGCGCAGTGTGGCGGCGGCGTCCTCACCCAGGGGCAGGGTCAGGACGGGCACGTCGACCTCGAGTGAGGGGGTGCCACCGGTCAGGATCACGGCGACGACGGAGGCGGCAGCGGCCTCGGCGCGCAGGCGGGCGGCGGCGATTTCCTCGGTGAGCAGCTCGGCGCTGGCGCCCTCGGCGTCGAAGGCGAGGACGACGCCCGCGCGGGTGGAGGCAGCGAGGTTCAGGTTCCAGGCCACGTGATCGAAGGCGCGGTTCGAGGCCTCGCGGGCGGGGGCGATGACCGCGTCCTCGCCGACTGCGCGGACGGCTTCGACCGCTGCGGGCAGGGCGGAGGCGGGGCGCAGGGCCGCGTCGGTGGCGGTCGTGCCGGCCAGGGCGTTGACGGTGGCGACACCGAGAACGCGGGCCAGCTCGTCAGTGGCGAGGACAGCTGCCTCCGACGAACCGGGGGCGACGACGATGAAACGAGACACTCGAATACTCCTTTGGGACGAGAACATATGGTGTGGCCGGAAAGCCTTTAGTCCTATCCTAAACCCGCTTGCCGTCATTTTGTGGCACTCTTTCGGCTCGAGGCCGGGGCCGTGGATGCGGGAACAAGGGCAATCGCTGACCGATTGTGTCGGATCGTACGCTAGGGTAGGGGGCGTGGAAAACGAGGAGACAACCGTGCGCGCACGACTGGGTGCGTTTCTCGGCGCTACCCTGAGCGCGGGCGGTGTCCTCGGCGTCATCGCTCTGGCTGTGACAGATCACCGACATCGGGCGGTCATGCTGCTGGTCGCAGTCCTCGTCGGAATGGGGATCGTGCGCCTGTGGACGCCCGGGCGACCCTGGTTTGCCTCACGCGGGCGCCTCGCCGACGCGATTGTGTACGTGATTCTCGCCGCGATTATCTGGTATCTAGCTCCTTTTGTGTCGACGATGGCGGTGCGCTGAAAGCCTGGGGATCGTTGAATCCACGCAGGAAACCACGGCCTCGTCAACAGTGAGTGGGGCGGAGGAGATGCGTGGCGCATATCCCGTATCGTGGTTTCGGATTCAAGAATTCGTAAAGGTCGGGCATTCTATGGGTGACCCATCGTCCCTAATCTCAAGGTGAAACACATGCGCGCGTTCCTGCGTAAGTCCGGAATTCTCGTGTGGGTGATCGCTGCGATCATCCTTGCGACTATCCTTGGATCGATCCGTGTCGGCGGCAACCATTTGGTCCCCGTGGAGATCGGTCGTATCTTCGCGACGTTCTCGGCTATTTTCAGCCAGTTCCTGTCCTTCTCTATTCCGCTGATCATCATCGGCCTCGTGACCCCCGCTATCGCGGACCTGGGCCGCGGTGCCGGCAAGTGGCTGGGCATTACGACGGCGATCGCCTACGGCTCGACGCTCTTCTCGGGCTTCCTGACCTTCCTGGTGTGCGCCTCCCTGTTCCCGCGTCTGCTCGCCTCCACGCAGCTGGCCTCGGTGGCAGAACCCGGTAGCGCGCTGGATTCCTACTTCACGATCGAGATGCCCGCGCCGCTGCAGGTTATGACGGCCCTGCTGCTGTCCTTCGTGGTGGGCCTGGGCCTGTCGATGGTCCCGCGCGGCGTCCTGCGCAAGGGCTTCATCGAGTTCCGCGCCATTATTACGCGCCTCATCGAGACGATCATCATTCCGCTGCTGCCCCTGCACATCTTCGGCATCTTCCTGAATCTGACCTACACGGGCGAGGCCGCCTCCATCATCCGTACCCTGCTGCGTGTCGTGGTCGTGGTCCTGGTCCTCGAGGTCGTCATCCTGCTGACCCAGTTCTGCTTCGCCGGCGTGGTGGCTCGCCGCAACCCCATCAAGGCGCTGCTTACGATGATGCCCGCCTACCTGACGGCGCTGGGCACCTCCTCCTCCGCTGCGACCATCCCCGTGACGCTGCGCCAGACCAAGAAGAATGGCGTGTCCGACGCGGTTGCTTCCTTCACCATCCCGCTGTGCGCCACGATCCACCTGGCTGGCTCAACCTCGAAGATCTTCTCCTTCGCGTTCGCGATTGTCCTGACCCAGGGCCTGACGGTGTCCACCCTCCAGTGGGTCGGCTTCATCTTCATGCTCGGCATCACGATGGTCGCTGCCCCCGGCGTCCCCGGCGGTGCCATCATGGCGGCCACCGGTCTGCTCAGCTCCATGCTGGGCTTCGATGACGCGCAGGTCGCCCTCATGATCGCGACCTACATCGCGTTGGATTCCTTCGGCACCGCCACGAATGTGACGGGCGACGGCGCGATTGCGCTCATTATTGATCGCATGGCGCACGGCTCGATCGGTAACGAGGGCGACCCGGAGAACGCCCGCGAGCTGGCGTTTGACGGCATGGCCTACCTGGACCGCGTGTCGGTCGAGGGCGTTGTCAGCCCCGAGGATCTGGCCGATTCTGCTGCCCGTAACGGTGCGGAAGTCAGCGCGTAAGTCCTGCTCGACGCCCTGTGCGCGCCCGCCGGTTTCGGCGGGCGCGCACTTGTCGTTTCCTCGGTAATTGGGCGTTTGGCCCTAGTGGTCGGAGGCCTATGTCACGTAGAATTGACCACGATAGGCACATCGGGCCACCCGGCCCTCACCGTCAATGAAAGATGGCAGAACAATGAGCACAGTCCGTATCGGTGTCCTCACCTCGGGCGGCGACGCCCAGGGTATGAATGCTACCGTTCGCGCAGTGGTGCGCACGGCTCTGGCCAGGGGAGCGCAGCCCTATGCGATCCTGGAAGGCTGGCAGGGTGCATGCGACGGTGGCGACTCCATTAAGAAGATGGAGTGGTCGGATGTCTCCTCGATCCTCGCTGAGGGTGGCACGGTCATCGGCACGGCTCGCTGCGCTGAGTTCCGTACCTACGAGGGACGCCACCGCGCCGCCGCGAACCTGCTCGAGCACGGTATCGATCACCTCGTCGTCATCGGCGGTGATGGTTCCCTATCGGGTACGAACGAGTTCCGCAACGAGTGGCCTCAGCATGTCGCCGAGTTGGTCTCCGAGGGCGTTATCACGCAGGAATTCGCGGACGCTCATCCGGCCCTCATCATCGTCGGCCTGGTCGGTTCCATCGACAACGACATGGTGGGCACGGACATGACGATCGGTGCGGACACTGCGCTGCATCGCATCCTGGATGCTATTGACCAGCTCACCAGCACGGCGGCCTCGCACCAGCGCACCTTCGTCGTCGAGGTCATGGGTCGCCACTGCGGGTACCTGCCCCTCATGGCTGCGGTCGCGGGCGGTGCTGACTACGTGTTCACACCCGAGGACCCGGCGGGCCAGGGCTGGCAGGACGACCTGGCCGAGCACCTGCGCCTGGGCCGCGAAGCCGGTCGTCGTGAGTCGATTGTTCTCGTCGCCGAGGGCGCGCATGATCGCGATGGGAACGAGCTGTCGACGCAGCTGATTGCGGACACAATCCAAGAGCGCACGGGTGAGGATGCTCGCGTGACGATCCTCGGTCACGTGCAGCGCGGCGGTACCCCGTCAGCCTACGACCGCTGGATGTCGACCCTGCTGGGCTACGCGGCCGTCCAGGAGATCCTCGACTCCTCCGCTGAGGACGAACCCGTCATCCTGGGCGTGCGCCGAAACCGTATTACTCGTGTTCCGCTCATGAAGGCGGTGCGCGACACGCGCGCGGTCAAGGACCTCATCGCCGCGGGCGACTACGCTGCTGCCCAGGCGTCGCGCGGATCCTCCTTCTCCTCGATGGTCGGCATCTACCACCTGCTCTCGACGCCTCCGCAGCTGATTCCCGAACCGACGGGCGATTCGAAGCGTGTCGCAATCCTGCACGCGGGTGGTCTGGCACCCGGCATGAATACGGCGGCCCGCGTCGCCGTGCGCCTGGGCATTGCGCGTGGCTGGACGATGCTGGGCGTCGAGGGTTCGTGGAGTGGTCTGGCGGACGACCGCGTGCGAGAGCTGAGCTGGTCCGACGTCGAAGGCTGGGCCTTCAAGGGCGGCGCGGAGCTGGGCACGAAGCGCGATGTCCCGCCGATTGAGCAGTTCTACGCGCTGGGCCGCGCTATCGAGCGCAACGAGATTGACGCGCTGCTGGTGATCGGCGGCATGAACGCCTACCTGGGCGTGCACGCGATCCAGGCCGAGAAGGACCGTTACCCGGCCTTCCGCATCCCGATGCTGCTGATCCCCGCGTCGATCGATAACAACCTGCCCGGCTGCGAGCTCGCGATCGGCACGGACACGGCGATCAACAACGCCACGTGGGCGATCGACCGCATCAAGGAGAGCGCGGCGGCCTCTAAGCGTTGCTTCATCGCCGAGACGATGGGACGCCGCTGCGGCTACCTGACCCTCATGAGCGCGCTGTCCAGCGGTGCCGAGTACATGTACATCAACGAGGAATCCCCATCCCTCCAGCAGATCGCCGCGGATGCTGATCGGATGGTGAACTCCTTCAAGTCCGGCCGACGCCTCTTCCTGACCCTCGTCAACGAGTCCGCGTCCCGGTACTACGACCGTGAGTTCCTCGCCGACGTGTTCACCGCCGAGTCTGAGGGCATCTATGACGTGCGCCACCAGGCGCTCGGCCACATGCAGCAGGGCGGTGCTCCCTCGCCGTACGACCGTCTGCTCGCCACGCGCCTGATCGCCCGCGCCTTCGATCAGCTTGTCGAGCAGTTCGAATCCGGCGACCGCCGCGCCTACTACATCGGCCAGGTCGGCAACGCCGTCGAGGCGCGCCCGGTCAAGCACATGTTCGACGACCTGGACATCGTCAATCGCCGCCCCTTCCATCAGTGGTGGCTCGACCTCGTCCCGGTCCAGCGCATCGTGTCGCTGCAGAACCCAGGCATTGAGGCAGCCCCCATCCACATCGACGATCCCGTCGAGTAGCGGGTCAGTCCCGGGTTTTCCGGGATGAACGAGGCCGTGGTTCCGTGAGCGCTTGCGGGCCACGGCCTCGTCCGTCGTCAGGGAAAACGAGAGTGACCGAGGGCGCATTGACCGCTAAACTGGAAGTCACATATCCCTACTGTCAGGAGCACTCATGAGTGATATCCCCGTGATCGACCCGACGATGACCCCCGCGTGGGACAAGCTCGACCAGCTGGCCGACACCTTTGAACCCGATCTGCGCAAGATGTTTGCGGACGATCCCGAACGCACGAAGAAGTTCACCTTCCAGGCCGCCGACCTGCACGTCGACCTGTCGAAGAACCTCGTGTGCCCCACGCTGCTGGGCCACCTGCTCGCGCTCGCCGAGCAGACCGGCGTGGCGGACCTGCGCGACCGCATGTTTGCAGGCGAGCACATTAACGTCACCGAGGACCGCGCCGTCCTGCATACCGCGCTGCGCCGCCCCGCGACCGACTCCCTGACGGTCGACGGCCAGGATGCCATCGCCGACGTGCACGAGGTGCTGGAGAAGGTCTACGCCTTCGCCCGCCGCGTCCGCTCTGGCGAGTGGGTGGGCATCACCGGCAAGCCTGTTAAGACCGTCGTCAACGTTGGCATCGGCGGCTCCGACCTCGGCCCCGTCATGGCGTACGAGGCCCTGAAGCCCTACGTGCAGAAGGGCCTGGAGTGCCGCTTTATCTCCAACATCGACCCCACCGACGCGGGCGAGACCACGAAGGACCTGGACCCCGAGACGACCCTCGTGATCGTCGCGTCCAAGACCTTCACGACGCTCGAGACCATCACGAACGCGAAGGTCGTGCGCGCCTGGCTGCTGGACAGCCTGCGTGAGCGCGGCATCGTCACCGACGAGGCCTCCGAGAAGGAAGCGATCGCCAAGCACTTCGTCGCCGTGTCGACCGCTCTGGACAAGGTCGCCGAGTTCGGCATCGACCCGGACAATGCCTTCGGCTTCTGGAGCTGGGTGGGCGGCCGCTACTCCGTGGACTCTGCCGTCGGCACCTCCCTGGCCGTCGCGATTGGCCCCGAGGGCTTCGCGGACTTCCTTGCCGGCTTTAACGCGATGGACCGCCACTTCGTCGAGACCGAGCCCGAGAAGAACGTGCCCCTGCTCATGGGCCTGCTCAACGTGTGGTACTCGAACTTCCTGGGTGCCGACACGCACGCCGTCCTGCCCTACTCCCAGTACCTGCACCGCTTCCCCGCGTACCTGCAGCAGCTGACCATGGAGTCCAACGGCAAGTCCGTGCGCCGCGACGGCAGCCCCGTCACCTACGAGACCGGCGAGGTCTTCTGGGGTGAGCCCGGCACCAACGGCCAGCACGCCTTCTACCAGCTGATCCACCAGGGCACCCGCATGGTTCCCGCCGACTTCATTGCGTTTGCGAACCCGACGTGGGCGCTGGGTGACGGCGACGCCGACATGCACGAGCTGTTCCTGTCGAACTTCTTCGCGCAGACGAAGGCCCTGGCCTTCGGCAAGACCAGCGAGGAGGTGCGCGCCGAGGGCACGCCCGAGGCCATCGTCTCCGCCCGCGTGTTCACCGGCAACCGTCCCACGACCTCGATCATGGCCCCCGCCCTGACCCCGTCGGTCCTGGGTCAGCTGATCGCCCTGTACGAGCACATCACCTTCGTTGAGGGTGCCGTGTGGGGCATCGACTCCTTCGACCAGTGGGGCGTCGAGCTGGGCAAGGTCCTGGCCAAGCAGATCCTCCCCGCCATCGAGGGCTCGGCCGAGGCCCTGGACGCGCAGGATCAGTCGACCCGCGCTCTCATTGAGTACTACCGCGCGAATCGCACGAAGTAGTCTCTTCCTCTGTTTGAGGCACGTGGGGGGCCGCGCCGAGGGGCGCGGCCCCCGATTTGTTCGTGGGGGAGAGCGGTGGGAGCGTGAGCTCCCGCCGCCTCGCTGTTTGTGGGGACGAGGCCGGGGAGGGCACACGCCGCCAACTTTTCCCACGGCATGTGTGCCCCGTCTGTTCGTGGGCTTATTCGAACGGGACGCGTGGCATGCCGAACAGGGCCTGGCAGACTTCCTTGGTGCTTTCGATGTGGGCGATCTCGAGGAGCTGTTCGGGTGAATGTTTCAAGAACCAGGGCAAATTTAGGGCAGCACGTGTTGATATGTTCGCGATGATCCCCGTGGATGAGCCCTCATGGAGCAGTTCTCCTGTCTCGAGATCTTGGGACCAGTTTGGGGCGGGGGAGAGCCATCTGAATGCGATTCCAATGTCCTCCAGGTGCCAGCTCAGTCGAAGGAAGTCAAACAGTTCCATCACGAGCCATTGTTTAACTGTGGTCAGATCATTGGCGCGAATTGCGCCTCCGGGCCTGTAATTTCGCTCGCTTGTTCCGCTGAAAAAAAGCCGTTCTCGTGCCAGATATGAATCATGACTTGAGGATCTGGTCCATTGAAAAAAATGTGTTCTTCGGACAGTTCAATTACTTCCCTGTGTGCGGCGGAAACGACTGCATCAATGAACTTGTCGTCGCTGATCGTTGTCATAGTTCGTAGTGTCTCATGCTTTCCTGAGTTGTCGGGCGAGAACTTGAGGCTGGCTGGCCCGAGTCCGGCGACCTCGTCAGTGTGCGTGGTGTTAGTCGTTGGCCTAGGCCTTGTATTTCTTCAGGAGGTCTTCGAGGTCGTATTGCATCGCGTGAGTGGTGGATACGGCAAGGGATGGAGTGTTCGAATAAAAGCGGATACTTGGATCCTCAATGCGGTAGTACAGCAAGGTCGGTGGCCACGGGGTCTTGTCGGCTACCCATGACGGGTGAAGCTGATCGAGCGTGTCGGGGAATCTCGGCACGTCGAAATGCAGTGCCATGGCACGCTTCGCTCCCAGCTGCGTCGTTAAGACGTAGGCAGCGACAGAATCGCAATCAGTATCAAGATCGAAACCAGTCGATGGCTGTCTCTCCGACCAGGAGAAGAATGTGCTTCCGTCCTCGTCCCAGACGGAGAAATAGAGGGTGCCGTCATTCGTAAAAGTCCAACCCCCGTTGAATTCACTTGTTCTGGTCAATGAGTCGCGTAAAAGGCGTTCGATGAGCTCGGTGTGCTGCTCGAGTATGGTGGCGGTCCTTCCTGGTCGTTGTGAGGTACTTTGTCGGTGAGTCTATGTCCTCGGCGGTGTCCTCACATCAGTGCGTAGACGTGCGATGGTTCGGGCTGTGTGTAGGCGGTGAGGAGGACGTTGAGATCTAGTGAGCTCGCTTTCGTGATGACGGCGTCCGTGTTTGGGTGTGTCGTCGAGAAAACGAGTGATGGATCGTTGGCGTTCCGGAAGAGGAAGCGGGGGTCTTCCAGTGTGTCTCGGCGCAATGTCCATTCAGTTTCAAGATTGCTGAAGGTGTGCATTCCGCGGATTGTCTTCAGTCCTTCTGCCTGGCGCCACAGGGGTGCTAAGCGGAAGACGAGAGCGAAACAAAAGACAGTGACATTTGGTGTGCTCACGGTGGTTTGTTTATCGTCATAAGTGCTCGTGATGCTCTGTGAGTGCAGATCAATATGAATGGATGTAGTTGTGTCGGTCTCGCAGGTGATGTGGTAGGTCTCTGAAGTAATGTCAGCACGGAGTGCTGCAGAATTCGTTAGTGTTTTAATGATCGTCGCGGGGTTCATGCTTTGTTCTTTCGTCGTGTGGTCGGTGGAGTCGGTTCCCTGATGGTTGAGCTGATGCTCGTCTGTGATAGGTGGCCACTAGAACGAGAGAGCGTGGATATGTCTATGATCGGTGCCCAGCTCGCCGCCAGATGGATCGAGGAAAATATCGATCAGTGAATCGAGAGAAAAAGACATGAAATACGTCAAAATAATATGGGATTCTGGTTCAGAGGTAGAAAAGTGCATTGACGGATCATTAACTTCTGTAACGTCGAACCATCTAAATGCTTTGTCTGGCCGCTCAACAGTCCACCCCAGCTGAAGGGCAGCCCATCCGGACGGTGTGGCCAGTTGTTTGTAACTCTGGGCGCTTCGGTACAATCCTCCAATGATTCGTGTGAACTGATAGAGGGCAATAGTTTCATCGCGCGTCTGAAAACTGAAGCTATCGGGAGCGTGGCGCTCATATGAACCTACTTCGTAGAATTCATCAGCGAATCGGAATCGGTAGTACCGCGCGTAAGGCGCGTCAAGTACGTAATCACAATTTCCGATGTTTTGTACGTTCAAGTTTTCGTGCGAGATCCTCTGTGTCAGGGATTGCAACTGTTCTAGCATTGGGAGCTTCATTCTTCGGGCATAAGCGGTTGGCAACGGTGAGATAGTATGTGGGTTAACGCTGAAAGAGAGCAACGTATCCATCCCCGGACGGTTCGAGAACAAGGGAGAGCAGGTCCTCGCTTGACGTGCCCATCAGATATGACAATGAGAGCAGCGCAGCTGGCGAGAAGGTTGTGAATGTTTTGGGAATGGGAGAGGCTTTGCTTGTCAGCAGATACGCGATCGGTTCGAGGAATTCGATGGAAAAACCGGGGTGAACGTCGGTCACTGCTGGGACGTTGAGGGGCGGGAGCTGGCGTGCTGCACGAATGTCGGCGGCGAAGTGCATGATCGCGAACTTCTTGAAGATCTCCAAGGAGACCGAGCTGAAGCGTGCCCCGCCGAATGAGTACTTATCGACCTCGCCGTAGGCGTAGTATTCCTCGACCATGGTGAAGGCGTCGTAGATAAAGCCTTCACCCGGCTCGACCAGGATCAAATCATCGTCGATCCGGGTTGTGTGTCCGGATAGTTTGCACAGGCGAGTGATGTATGCGGCGAGTTCTTCGTTCATGCGAGGGTTGCTCCTCCTCAGAGTGCGCTATCGACTGTCTTGATTCTACGGCCGTAGCGAATCCAGGGAGGGGGCCGTAGGCCTTGGCGATAGCTTGAGCGCATGCGAATGATCGACATTTCGCGGATACCGTGGGATCGATAGTCGAGGTGAGTTCGAAGAACGGTGGGGACTTCTTCGAAATGGTGAATGCCGTGTGGGGGAGGGGTCCCAGGAGATCCTGAGGCGTGTACGACATGTCCGTGAGCGTGGCTATTCCGTCGCGTGCGAGCAGAGTGAGACACGTGGCGGCGAGTTCGAGGGATTGGGTTATGCAGAACGGGACCACGGTGTTTCGTTCACCCTCGTAGGCAATGACGATTCCCCTCTCATCCTCGCTGAGAACGTAGCTGCTGTAGTCACGCCTGCTGGTGAAAACGATACTGTCACCGTTATCTTCGATGAGCTCCGGGGGAAAGTGCTCGCCGAGGAGTGGGAGCGCGAGGCTGCGAAACTTTTCCCACAGCATGTGTTTCTCCTGTCCGTCGGTTGGCGTCGGTGAGGCGGATTTGCTGCGCCTAGTGCTCGATGTGCTCGTGACTCGCGTGCTCGGGGCATTCGAGCTGGAACGTGGAGTGCGCAATGGGGAAGTGGTGGCACGCGCACTCGCCGAGCTCGTGGATGATGCGGTCGCGCGAAGGCCCGTCGGCCTCGTGCGTGACGGTCACGTGCGCGGTGACGGTCACCAGGTGCGAGGAGACGGCGGCCACGTGCAGGTCGTGCACGTCGAGCACGCCGTCGACGCCCGTCATGTGCGCGCGCAGCTCGGTTACGTCGACGGTTGAGGGGGCCTGCTCCATGAGGATTGCGACGGATCGGCGCAGGAGTGTCAGCGCTCGCGGCGCCATGAGGACGGCGATCAGTAGCGAGGCGATCGCGTCGGCGCGCGTCCACCCGAAGGCCCACTCGGCGCCGGCCGCGACGATGACAGCGAGGGAGCCGAGCGCGTCGTTCGCTACCTCCAGGAACGCGGCCTTCATGTTGAGGTTCGAGTTGCGTCCGCCCGCGAGGATCGCCAACGATACGACGTTCGCGAGCAAGCCGATGATGCCGACGAGGAGCATGGGGCCGGCCTCGACCTCGGGCGGGGAAGCCAGGCGCCACGCGCCCTCCCACGCGACCATCGCGCTGATGACGAGGAGCATGCCGGCCTGCAGGGCGGCGGCCAGGACCTCGGAGCGCGCCCATCCCCACGTGTGTTTCTCGTCGCGGGGTCGGCGCATGAGGCGAGCGGCGATCAGCGCGATGACGAGGCCGGAGGCGTCCACGACCATGTGTCCCGCGTCCGCCGCCAGGGACAGGGAGCCGGACCAGAAGGCGCCGACCAGCTCGGCGATGACAACTGCGCTCGTCACCGCGAGCGCCCACCCTAGGCGCGCCGCGGACGCCGACGCGTGGGAGTGATCGTGCGAGTGGCCGCCATGCTCGCCACGCTCGGAGTGCGCGTGATCGTGGGAGTGGGCCACGGCCTCGTCGACATGGGACGAGGCGGGGGCCGATTCTCGCGCGGATCCGGCGCTGGGGGAGGGGCTGGGACGATTATCGGACATGCCCCTACTGTACGTGCCGGAGGGGGCTGCGGTGGAGGGCTCCGACCGGTTGGTATGTCGCAGATCACTGTCTGGGCGGGTTGTCTTGGGACTGGGTGCCCGGGTCTGAGTGTGACGGACGACGTATCCTAGAAGACAGAGCGCGGGGAACACCGCGACTGAAGGGCACACGCCCACAGGAACTGTAAAGGAGCGCCACATCATGGCAGAACCTCGTATCGTCACCGTCACTGGCGCAGCCGGCAACATCGGCTACGCCCTCCTGTTCCGCATTGCTTCCGGCCAGCTGTTCGGCCCGGACGTGCCCGTCAAGCTGAACCTGCTCGAGATCCCGCAGGCCGTCAAGGCCGCCGAGGGCACCGCGATGGAGCTCGACGACTGCGCGTTCCCGACCCTGGCCGGCGTTGAGATCTTCGACGACGTGAACCGTGCGTTCCAGGGCACCAACGTCGCGTACCTGGTGGGCGCCATGCCGCGCCGCGCCGGCATGGAGCGCGCCGACCTGCTCGAGGCCAACGCGGGCATCTTCGGCCCCCAGGGCAAGGCCATCAACGACGGCGCCGCCGACGACGTGCGCGTCCTCGTCGTGGGCAACCCCGCGAACACCAACGCCACCATCGCCCAGAACGCTGCGCCGGACGTCCCCGCGTCGCGCTTCACCGCGATGATGCGCCTCGACCACAACCGTGCGATCGCGCAGCTCGCCCACAAGACCGGCGCCGCGAACGCCGACATCAAGGACGTCGTCGTGTGGGGTAACCACTCGGCCGACCAGTACCCGGACGTCTCCTTCGCGAAGGTTGCCGGCAAGCCCGCGACCGAGCTGGTGGACGAAGAGTGGCTGTCCAGCTACTACCGTCCCACCGTCGCCAAGCGTGGCGCCGCCATCATCGAGGCGCGTGGCGCCTCCTCGGCCGCCTCCGCCGCGAACGCCGCGATCGACCACATGTACTCCTGGATCCACGGCACCCCCGAGGGCGAGTGGGTCACCGCCGGTGTCATGTCCGACGGCACGCACTACGGCGTCCCCGCCGGCCTGAACTTCGGCTTCCCCGTCACCTCCGACGGTGGCGAGTGGCAGGTCGTCGACGGCCTCGAGATCTCCGACGCGACCCGCGCCGGAATCGACCACAACATCAAGGCCCTCCAGGAAGAGTACGACGCCGTCAAGGCGCTCGGCTTCATCAAGTGAGGCTACCGCCCTCGTGGCGGTTGGTGGGAAAGGGCGCGCGCCCGGCTGGTTGGCCGGGCGCGCGCCCGCGTGTGTGCGGGGTGGGGCAGGTGTGTGGCGGGACAGTCGTGGGGTTGCCCTGAGATTCGTCTGTGAGTGTGGCGCGGGTATGGTGCGGCACGGTTGTGTTGGGGTGTATGCACGGTTGTAACGGGGTGCGGCGGGTGGCCATGGGGTCGTGGCTTGGGGTGGGCGCGGAGATTCGTCAGCGAGTGTGGCGCGGTTCCGGCGGTGCGGGGGTGGGGTGTTCTGGAGGGGTCGGCTTGTCGCGCGTCAAACGCGTGCGAAACCGCGAGGCCGTGGCGCTTTGGCGACACGCGGCAGCCCCGCGTCATGGAGCGATTCACTAGATGCTGCAGCAATGCACTAGATAGCAGAGCATTGCACTGCTTACTACCTAGTGCAATTCTGCGCTAAGTAGTGCAACGCTACTGAGCAACGAGCCTGCGTGCGGCAAGGCTTGCCCCATAGCTGCTCCAACAAGGTTCCAGCCGAGCCATGCCGGGCAGCCCTGCACCAGTTAGGGGGCATTACACCAGTTAGGGAGCATTGCACTAGCTCCGAGCTAGTGTAATACCCCGCTAAGTGGTGTAACACCACTTAGGAACAAGCGTTATTGTGGCCTGATGTCTACTACGCCTTGGTGAGAACCATGTGAGCGGCCTCGGGTTGGTGGCATGGTGCCTAGTGTTGGACCTGTTGACGGGGGCTGCGCTGCCCCCTGACGGTATCCGCGCTATCGCGTGTTGCGATCAGGGCGTGCACCCCATCAGTGGGCATTGCACCCGCTCTGATCGGGTGCAATGCTCCCTAACGGGTGCGGCCTTCATGAATTTCGCACGTAATTCTATTCAGCGTTCTTCAGAATTTGAAATCGGAACGTTGAAATTCTGCGCTTTCTGGGGTTCCGCAAATTTGTGGTGTCTAGGAATTACGTGCGAGATTATTGGGCAAGTGCTTAAGGGGCGAGCCTAGCGTGTTACTGTGCTCGCCGGGGCGTCCTTGAGCCAGTCGTAGGCGACGCGCTCCGTGCCGTTAGCGACAATGATTGTGCCGTACTCGCGGAATCCGAAGGACTCAAGTGCATGTCGCATCGGTGCGTTGTCCTCGTGGGTGCCGCAGCGCAGGTGATCGGAGCGGGCGGCCGCGAAGTTGAAGATCGCCCGAGCGACACCGCGTCCGCGAACCGCCGCCACGCGGTGGATGACGTGGTACTCAGCCTCGGAATGCCATGCGCCGTCAATCTTGGCATACGTCTCGTCGGGTCCTGGAGCGAGGGTGAAAACAGCAAGCGGCCCCTCATCGTCGGCCACAAGGAAACAGTGTCCGCGCGCGATGTCTTCCTCAGCATCAATCTGGCCCGGATACCCGTCGGGCCACTGAGTCGCATTCCCATGCGCCTGCATGAACGCCCGGGCATGCGCATACGCGCCCTCGATGAATTCGAGGTCGCCGGGAGACGCGATTCGAATCTGCATGACAGCTCTAGTTGCCCTGAGTCGCAACCCGTTATTGAATGCCCCTGGAGATGCAATATTTTGCATAAGTCTATGAAATTGACTCAATGGTTGATCATGCGCTGAACTATCAGGTTTCTATATGGTAGTTGTAGAGATTCTAACGGTCGGATGGGCCAAAATATTCGCAGTCAGTGAATTTGAAGTGCTCTGGAGCTATGCTGTTGGCGTCTGTCTCATTATCTTGTGTAATTTTACATTGAGTGAAATATGTTTTCGAGAGGTGCGATGTTTTTGAGGTGCTTAGTCTTCCAAATATGCATTTTTTGAAATAGAGAGTGGTGTCGACGTTCTCATCCAATAGATCGAAATTAAAGGAGATTGTCGCCCAAATGTAATTATCTGGGGGAGTTGGGGTTTCTGGCTCATCAAAAAAATCGGTATCTGCATCTGCTGACACATCAGTTGGATGTTGTTGTGTTGCTTTTGGTCGCAGGAAATTACATTCTTTAAATGATGGAAAGTCTTGGTTAGGAAGTGGCCCGCCTGGGGCTATTTGGTGTTGTAGATCCTCTAAAATGCAGAGTGCAATATTCTCAAAGTGCCAAAGTTTTACTTCGCTTGGGAAGTTGTCTTGGTGTAGTACTGGTTTCTCGTTATTAGTGCCCTTCGGTTGCCCTGTTACTGTGAGCTGGGAATGGAAGGTGGCATATTTCCATAGCAATGTCGCCTTTTGAAAAATCTCCAAATTCACCTTATGATTGAAAGTTGAATGATTGAAGTGAATCATTGAACTACTTGTAAAGTTGGTGATTGAAATGGGGGTGAGGAATGTGGTGTCTGTTAAGTTGATTGACATTCCGTCCCAGTAGCCTTTGAGGTTGGTGTTGATTCGTTCAAGGATGTTGTTCAGTATTAGGTTCTGCAATTCTCCCCTCTCGTTTTCATTTTCAAAATTGTTGGGAAGGGGGTCTCCTAAGTGTCTTATGTGTGCGCAAAGTGCGCTGAGGATGGCGCTGTTTAATATTCGTGTCGTGTTCGATTCTTTTTGTTTACTTTTATTAAGTTGGTCTGCGAGTTCGAAGTATCTGCAGATTCCTTCGTATTGATCATAATATGAATTTGCGGAGAGGAGTTCGTGCGCGGTATTGCGCATGTGCCAGAGAGTCTCAGTAGCTCTTTCTAGTTCGCGAGTCGCATTGTCGCTGTTCCTCTGCTGCCAGGCTGAGAATGCGAATCCTGCGCCGGTGATCGTCATGCAGAGTTTCATCGCGTTGGATGACGGCCAATGCCATTGCCATCCCCAGCCCAATGCGCTGATAAAACTCAGCACAAACAGGACAAACGCTACGAGCAGTGGAGTCCACCACTTCATTAGGCATGGGGGCATAGCGGTTAGTTGTGCAGGTTTGTCGTCTTCCTGTTTGCAGCGCTTCCAGAACTTCAATTTCTCGAGGAAGCTGCTCTGTGTTGAGGTGTCCTTCTCGGGCTCGTTAGTGCTCGTGTGCTCATCGTTGGCGCGGACCATGCTGGCTCCTTTGCTTTGCGTTCACTGCTTCGTATCGTAGCAGCCTGTCTAGGCAGTTGGTCCCGCAACGAACGCTAAGGCAGCATGGGTGTCAAGCGAATGCCCTGTCGGGGTCTGCGGCATCGCAGCTCTATGGCGTGGTGTGTGGCAACTGAGCCCGATGGGTGGTGCCCTGGGCCTGTCACCCGGAGCACTAACCCGCTGTTCCACAGCCTAACCCTCTGTTCGGTACGTGGGCGAGGCTGCCCACACTCGGAATAGCGGGTTAACGTGCGGATTGAAGGGGCAAGGCCGCCGCCGGCGCGTGAAATTTGGCTGTTAGCCCTGGCGGCTCGTGAAACGTTCGTGAAACCGTGGCGGTACCCGCCCAGACAGTAGCCCATCAAGCAGCAACGCAACTCCGCCCGGCAGCAACGCAACTCCGCCCGGCAACAACGCAACTCCGCCCGGCAACAACGCAACAACGTAACCCAGCCCAGGCGCTAACTCCACCCACCCCGCAACCCCGTGGCGTCTCCCGCAAAGCGCGCCCCGGCCTCGTTGCAGGGTATGAACCTGACTAGACTGGCTCCCATGACTGAAAACGCGCAGCTTGTTGTGACCCTGTCCTGCCCGGACCGCCCCGGGATCGTGCACGCCGTGACCGGCGTGATCGGCGAGTCCGGCGGCAACGTCATCCAGTCCCAGCAGTTCGGTGACCCCGACACGGGCACGTTCTTCATGCGCGTCGAGGTGGACTCCCCGAAGGGGCGCGCGCCCATCGACGAGGGCCTGGCCCGCGTCGCCGAGGAATTCGGCGCAATCTACCGCGTCGACGACCTAGGCCGCAAGCTGCGCACCATCATCATGGTGTCGCGCGAAGGCCACTGCCTGACCGACCTCCTGTACCGTCAGCAGACGCAGGGTCTGCCCATCGACGTGATCGCCGTCGTCGGCAACCACCCGGACCTGGCACCCGTCGCCCAGTTCTACGGCGTCCCCTTCCTCAACATCCCCGTCACGAAGGACA
>ERZ772909.860-NODE-860-length-17688-cov-4.322350_pt1 | contig 17688 bp, 15 predicted proteins | sample MGYA00511137_ERZ772909 | MGnify/ENA primary metagenome ERZ772909 (study PRJEB29015, sample SAMEA2738095) | human oral metagenome | biome: human oral; feature: human-associated habitat; material: saliva | place: China | collected 2270 ... | reverse complement strand
CTAGCATCACTTGCGCCAATACAACAAACATGTCATCAATCACCTGTTCGCGCTGTTGTTCCGACCATTGCGGAAAACAATATTGCAAATTAATTTGAGCGCGTTTGCGTTGCTTTTTCGCTTTATGTCCAACCAACAAACCAATCTTAGCGGCAAATTTATCGCGCAAACGAAAAGGAATAAACGCCAGTAACAGCAAAACCAAAATACCGAGCCAAATGCCCCAGTATTTAGGCTTTAAATAGGACCACGAGAAATGCGGCTCATAGCCGACACGTGCCGTTAAACGAATATTTTGTTGAGAATCTGTCATAAAAAACGTTGCGGAAATTCACCGCACTTTATCCCGTTAGAAATTAAACCAGCCTTGATCAAAGGCCATTTTTATCGTCATGATAAAAGACATAACCACCACCATTGGGCGAATCAACGTTTTGCCTTTGGTCATCACCATTTTAGCGCCTAAATTGGCGCCAATAAATTGTCCCGCCATCATGGCCAAACCGACCGTCCATAAAATTTGCCCCCCAATAAGGAAAAAAATTAATGAAGCCAAGTTAGAGGTAAAATTCATGACTTTGGCATGGGCGGTGGCCTTGGCTAAATTAAAACCCAGTAATGTCACGCAAGCCAAGCTCATAATCGAACCGGTGCCCGGCCCGAAAAATCCATCATAAAACCCCATCCATGTGCCGATACAAAAAGCGAAAATCGGATAAGACAGGCGTTGTTTACGATCTTCATCGCCCAATTTAGGCGTCACTAAAAAATAAACACCGATGGCTAAAATTAAAAATGGCAGAATTTTTTTAATGACGGAGGCATCAATCAGCTGAATTAAAATTGTTCCGGCGACAGAGCCAAAGAAAATCATCAACAAAATTAGCCAAACTTCCGAAAAATTGACCGCTCTTTTACGCAAAAAATAAAGACTCGCAGAAAAAGAGCCACTACAGGCTTGTAGCTTGTTAGTCCCCAACGCGAGTGCAGGCGGAATGCCTGTCATCAGCAACGCCGGAATCGTGATTAATCCGCCTCCGCCGGCAATGGCATCAATAAAACCGGCAACAAAAGCGACCACAAATAAAATGGCTAAAATATCAAGACCGAATTCCATCCCTTACTCCAACCATTCACTCCGATTTGGTGAGTTCAAGAGCTGTTGACACAAAAAAGGTTCCGGCGGTGTGACTTTGGGCTTACTTGGTGTTGCCCCGGGTTTTGCCGGTTCAAACCAAGAATAAAGTTCGCTATCGCAGCCATCTCCGGCCGGCACCGGTGCCTGATTTTCACAATGTTGTGCGCCTTGCGGGCAGGTGAGCCGCACATGAAAATGGGAGTCATGCCCAAACCACGGACGGATTTTGTGTAACCAAGCACGATCTGAACCTGCCGTTTCACAGAGCTTTAACTTAATCGCCGGATTAACAAAAATACGCGTCACTTTCGGATCTTCTGCGGCTAACTTAATCAGTTTTGCGTGATTGGCTGTCCAAACGCTCTCATCTACCCGTTGTGCTTTGCGGTTCACCACCAATAAACCTTTGCCGTCAGAATTCAACGCATCAGTATCCGACATACTGCCCATACGCAACCAAATGTCGGCATCCAAGCCCATTTGATGACTGGCGTGCCCCGTCAAAAAACGTCCGCCCCCCGGCATGGCAATATCACCCACCAGCATGGTCGGTAAGCCAGCCGCTTTGACACGTTGTCCTAAACGTTGCAAATAACGAATCATGTCCGGATGACCATAATAACGGTTCTTATTCATCCGAATGACTTGATAGCCTTCGCCTTTATAAGGCAAGGGTTCCGCACCAATAATACAGCCGTTAGAATAGCTACCAATCGGCTCAGCTTTACCGTTTTCCGCCGGAATCGGGCGTTTGATTTGTTGCCAGTCTTGTGGTGCGGCAAAAGTGGATAGCGCAAAAAAAACGCTGCTAAAAATGACCGCACTTTTGATGGCGTGACGAAGAGTCTTGCTCACTATGTATTCCCCTGTTGCAAATTATCGACACTGCGCTTGAAATCGTAACAAATGATCTAACAACACAATCGCCATCATCGCTTCGGCAATCGGCACGGCGCGAATACCGACACAAGGGTCATGACGACCTTTGGTCACCACCTCCACAGGTTCGTTATTAAGATTGATGGAACGCCCCGGAAGGGTGATGCTGGAGGTGGGTTTTAACGCAATGGTCGCAATAATTGGTTGTCCTGAGCTGATACCGCCCAAAATGCCACCCGCATGATTAGAAATAAACCCCTCCGGCGTCATTTCGTCACGATGTTCAGTGCCACGTTGTTCTACGACGGCGAAACCGTCGCCGATTTCCACGCCTTTTACCGCATTAATGCTCATGAGAGCATGGGCTAAATCTGCATCTAAACGGTCAAATACCGGTTCGCCTAAGCCTACCGGCACATTCTCAGCGACGACGGTTAATTTAGCGCCGATGGAATCGCCCTGCTTTTTCAATTCACGAATTAATTCATCGAATTTTTCCACCGCACTTTTATCCGGACAGAAAAACGGATTGTCATTCACTTCCGCCCAATCGATGTTTGCAAGGGATTGTGGTGCAATTTTCACTTTGCCGATTTGGCTTAAAAACCCTCGCACTTCAATGCCGTATTGTTCACGTAAATATTTTTTTGCAATAGCGCCTGCCGCCACACGCATAGCTGTTTCACGGGCAGAAGACCGGCCGCCACCGCGATAATCTCGGATACCGTATTTTTGTTGATAAGTGAAATCGGCATGGCCCGGGCGAAAACGATCTTTAATTTCGCTGTAATCTTGCGAACGTTGATCACCGTTTTTGATGATCATGCCAATGCTGGTACCGGTAGTTTTGCCCTCAAAGACGCCGGATAAAATTTGCACTTCATCGTCCTCACGACGTGGCGTTGTGTAACGAGAGGTACCCGGTTTACGGCGATCTAAATCCGGCTGAATATCTGCTTCCGAAAGCGCCATATTCGGTGGCACACCATCAACAATACAACCTAATGCGATGCCATGAGATTCACCAAAGGTGGTGACGCGAAACAATTGCCCAATCGTATTTCCAGCCATAATCTTCTCTCTTCAATTCGATTTATGATTTCACTTCCACCAACGGCATAATCGCGCCGGTATCTTGATTTTTGATAAAGACATCAAGCTGATTGAAAGCGATCTCAATGTTATTTTCCGCAAATAATTCGTTAATACGGCGGTTTAACGCATCAATGGTATTGGTGCGCTCAGAGACTTGAGAAACATAAACCCGCAATTCATGATCCAAGGTGCTAGCGCCAAAACTGAGGAATAAAGCACTTGGCTCAGGTTCTTTCATTACACTAGCTTGCTCAGCCGCCGCTTGTAACAATAAGCGTCTGACCAAGTCTAAATCAGACCCGTATGCCACCCCGACCGAAATCACTAAGCGAGTAATCGTGTTAGACAATGCCCAGTTAGTGACCTGTCCGGTCACGAAGGATTTATTTGGTACTATCACTTCTTTACGATCAGGATCGATAATCGTAATTGCACGAATACGGATTTTCGCCACCGTGCCGGTCACATCATTAATGGTCACGGTATCACCGACTCGAATCGGGCGCTCAAATAAAAGGATGATGCCCGATACGAAGTTCGCAAAGATTTCCTGCATACCGAAACCGAGACCCACAGAAAGTGCGGCGAATAACCACTGCAATTTTGACCACGACATGCCCAAGGCGGCAAACGCCCATGCGCCTCCAATAGCCACTAAGAGATAGGTTAATAAGGTATTAATCGTATAAGGCGTGCCTTGCGACAACTTCACACGGGAGAAGATCAACACTTCTAAAATCCCCGGCAGGTTGCGCACCAAAATGTAAGTAATACCGATAATCACTAACGCGACAAGTAAGTTAAACAGCGAAATACTTTCGGTCACTACGCCGGCTTCCGTTGTGGTCGTTTGTTGCCATAACGTAATATCGCGTAAGTAACTGGCTACAGTAACTAAATCCGACCACACATAATAGAAAATCGCAAACAATGCCGTCCAAATGAATAAATCGCCAAAACGTAACAACTGACTGCGCACTTGGTTGACCGCCATGCCCTCTTCTTGTTCGCTCACCACCACGACATCCTCTGCAGAGGATCCATCATTGGCTTTCGTAGCTTTTTGCTGACGTTTTTCTTGCACGCGACGGTATGCTAAACGACGGGAGGAAACCGTAATCGCACGGTATATCGTATGGCGCGCCAACGACCAAACCACCCAAGCGATGTAGGTGTTAATCATATGGTTAATCAAGTTAAGTGCGGTGTAGTAATAACCGAGCGCAACCAATACAATCAATCCGACCGGCACTAATTGCAATAAAATGCGGACAATTTTTAAAACCAGTTCATCTCGGTGATCACGATTTGTCTGGCCTAATGTTTTTGAGGCTCTACGAAAACGTGGCGCAATAATGGCGATACAAAAAATCAAGGCGACCATGGTATTCAATTCGCCAAGCACATCATTGGCTAAACCGCTATCCATGACATTACTGAAAACCGAGGTATTCAATAATAATACTACCGCGACAATGATTCGTTTCGTCACCGCTCTCAGTTTTTCCGCTTCATCCTGAGAAAAACCAAAATGACGAACGGAGATACCATTCGGTCGTAAAAGTGCAAGCACAAAGCTAAAGAACCACCAATATGCCGCCATACTCAACGACCATTGCCAAAATTCCGCCGGATTTCGAACAAAGAAAAAGCCTAACAGTTGGCATACGGCTAAAAACCATAATGTGGATGGCAAAGCGATAATCGCTGTCAATAAAAGCGCCATTGGCGTATGCCACTGACTGTCGGAACGAAGTGTATTAATTTCACTGTTAATGGTAGCTAGACGTTGTTTAATCAGTGTTTTAAATCTGAAAATAATACCGCCAATCAGTACCAAAATTGCCACAAACATGAGCAAATAAGGCAAGTTATCAAAATTTTTCGGAAAACCTAATTTTTTACTAATTCCCTCAAATTGCTCACCAAGTGACATCGGTAACTGCTTAAACCACGCTAAATTAATCGGGTTATTGCTTTTGACCCAAAAGCTTTGCTGATCCAACTTCGCCTGAATTTGATCGCTAAGCTGTGTAATTTGCTGTTGTGTCAATTCTAAAGAAATCGCCAAATTTAATTGGTTATTTAAAGACTTGATCACATCGGAGGCAATTTTACGGCGCTCCGTCAACAAATTGATGAGTTGTGCTTTTTCCGCCTCAGTAAAGGTTTGATTCTGATCGGCTTGAACCTTCGCCAAATAAGCCTCCAAATCGTAAAGCTCATTGCGGCGTTGAGTCATATCAAAAATCTGCACACGCAAATCGGCAATTTGTTTTGATAATCCTTGGATATTCAAGTTTGTCGGCAATTTTTGTTTTTGCTGTTGAATAATCCGTGACAACACCAATGTGCCTTGCAACGCACTAATTTGTTCATCAATGGTGCGCTGCGTTTGCGTTAAGCTTTCTAGAACACTGCGCATACGCAATTCATCTTGCGTTAACGTGTTGGTTTTTTCCGTTTGTTCCAATAAAAATTGGCTCAGTTGCGCATTACGCTCCAATTCTTTCTGAATATAATTATTTTTGACCGCACTTTGACTTTGTTGCTGTACTTGCTCAACCTGATTTTGTGTTTGTGCCAAATGCTGTTGATTAATCGCCTCTTGAATGGCTGCAATCTGTTGTTGTAGCACTTGCGCACGAGCGTTTAATAAGTCATAACGGCTTTGATATAACACCGTCAACTGATCGCTGTTTTTCAACAAAATTTGATTGTAATTATTTTTCAGATCAATCAGTTGTAACTCTAACTGAGCCTGCTGTTTCAATGTCTCTGAGGTCGTACTCTCGCTCAGCTTTTGGTTCAGCTCTTGCGTGCGTTTTAAATTAGACGTTAATGTCGCCTGCGCCCGCTCAGATACGGAGCTTTGCCCCGCCAATTGGCTGTTCACAGTCCCTAACGCCGATTGTGTTTCCTGTTGTTGTTCGGTTAATTTTTCAAGCTGAGCCTGTAGATCCGCTAAGCGACGAGATTGATAATCTGCCGCTTTTACCGTATCCAATTGCTTTTTCAGCGTTTGTAACTCAGCACTATTTTTTTGAATTTCAGCATCTGCGCCATTCAAGGTAGCTTGTAGCGCCTCATTGGTCTTTTGCTGCGCTTGAATTTGTTGCAAGAGATCCAAAGAGGTTTGAATATCTGTGACCAAGGTTTGTTTTTCATCACCATCCGGCATTTTTTGTGCTGCGGCAAGATCTGCCTTGAGACTTTTTTCGGTTGGCAAAGACAGGGTATTTTGATCGGCAAAGGCGCTGTGTGAGAGCGCCATGTTCAAAAATAAGGCAGCACAAAGTGCGGTTAAAAACGCATTTATTTTCATATTTATCCTAATTGTTTCGCTAGCCAGCCTGCTAACGTTTTCCGAGAAACTTTGATTGCACCGTCGCTTAAATTTAACGGCAATTCATAATAGGCAACAGGTTGTTTAAAACGTTCCAATCGCCCCTGTAAAAATACCTTCAGATTTTCCACCGCACTTTTTGTCGGCTCCCGCCATTCCACAATGGCTACCGGTCGTTGTCCAAACTCCGGATCGGTGACAGGCAACACAAAAACCTGTTTGACTAAATCAGACTGTAAAATCAGTTTTTCAATTTCTTCCGGCTGAATGTTTTCCCCACCGGAAATAAACATATTATCAATTCGCCCTGAAATCACAAGTTCGCCGTCGTGCCACGCACCTTTATCTTTGGTGGCAAACCAACCTTGTTCGTTAAGAAGAGAAACGATTCTGCCCTGTTGCCAATAACCTAACGCCAAGCCTGCACCGCGCAACCAAATTTCCTCATTGTGCAAACAGTATTCACGTCCGGCTAAGGGCTGCCCTACCCCGTTTTTTTCATCACTTTGTTTAGCAAACACCGTGGAGGCCATTTCTGTCATGCCATAACCGGAATAACTTTTCACGCCAAGACGCTGCAAAGCTTGCGTCAGTGCTAAAGGAATATGTGCCCCGCCAAGCAATACGGCGCGTGTTTGTATTGCCGTTGGTTTTTCTTGCAAATACTGTAACCAGCGTTGCACTTGCGTCGGCACCAAAGAAACGTGAGTCACCTGATTGACTGCCGCATAAAAATCTTCGCCGGGTAACACCAAGGTTGCCCCTGTCGTCAACCAACGCCACACAATGCCCTGACCGGAAACATGATATAACGGCAATGAAAGCAACCATGAATCTGTCGCACCAAATTGCATCAAATCACATACACCTTGTGCATTGTCCAAATGTGCTTGAATATTATGCACAACGGCTTTTGGCAAGCCCGTGGAACCTGATGTCAGCGTCATGGTCGCCTGTTGCGTCAAATTAACGGGAAAATCGCCGAAAGAGTCTATTTTTTCTGCCTGCTTTATGGCATCCGAAAAAGTAAAAAAACACCTGAAAATCTCACCGCACTTTTGGGATTCTGCAACACATTCTGCGTGCTCTGAGGTAAAGAAAAAATCCGCATTATAGGCTTGGCAAAGTGCAATACGTTTTTCCAGTGGGAACATGGGGTTGAGCATTAAAACACGGGCACCGATTTGAATTGCGGCTAAATAAAACAGCACCAGTTCTAGACTATTTTTCCCGCACAATGCGACACCATTTTGCGGCTTCACACCGAGGTGTTGAAAATAAGTGGAGATTTGCTGTGTTTTTTCGAGAAGTTGTTGCCATGTAAAAGCGTCGCCTTGCAAAACTTGCAAGGCGATTCGCTTGGAAAATAGAGGAGATTGTGCAAATTGCCGACCAAGTGCCATAAGCATTAATTTGCCGTAAAAAATGACCGCACTTGATCAATTAAGTATTCCGGCAAATGCATGGACTGCATCGCGCCTTCCAACATAAGCATTTTACGACCACTGTTGGTATTCGTGATCACCCAATACGGCGTATCAGGAATTTGTTTTGGTTTCGTGTGATTCCCCGCCATCAGCAAGGTGCCTTCATCACGGGCAAAATAAACTCGGGTGCGTCCTTGCAATGACTCGGTGGCGAGGGCAAACCCTTCCGGATTGGTGCGATATAAAATTGTCAGAATATTTAAGAAACGAATAACCGCTTTATTTTCTTGTTTAAATGCTTCTGAGTTGAGTAACGCTTCTAATTTCTCAATGGTTTTTTGCGTTACGGCATCAGGCTGCTTTTTCACAGCAGGCTTTATTGCATCGCTTGATTCCGGCGCTGCATTGACTTTTTTGGCGTCCTGTTTCGTGTTAGCGGAAGAAGAATGTTCAACTGGGGAAGATAAACTCTCGGCAAAAGGAACATAGCTGTTTTTCGTGGAAAGATTGAGCAAACGACGCAAAATATCCGAAGCGCTTTCACCAATCGATTGCGTATTACCGGCAATGTATTGATAAAGCTCTTCATCCACTTCGATAATTTTCATTTTCTCTCTCCACTTGCTTGATCTCTTTAACCTTTTGACACATTATAACGAGCTGTAAGCAAATTCTCCAGCCCCAAATTTAACTGATGAAAAAATTACTCAACTTCCAATTTAATGAATTAAAACAAGCAATTAATAAACCGGTTTTGGTGTTCATTCACGGTTTATTCGGCGATATGAATAACTTGGGCGTCATCGCCCGCGCATTCAGTGATGATTATTCCATTCTACGGGTGGATTTACGTAATCACGGCTTGAGTTTTCATTGCGAAGAGATGAATTACGATGCCATGGCAGAAGATGTCTTTGACGTAATTCATTCTTTGGGCATTCGTGAAGTGATTTTAATCGGGCACTCCATGGGGGGAAAAACCGCTATGGTTTGTGCGGCAAATTACCCTGAATTAGTAAAACGCTTAGTGGTGATTGATATTGCGCCTGTCGCGTATGGCGAACATGGGCACGATGATGTATTCAACGGTTTATTTGCTGTAAAAAATGCACAACCCCATACCCGTCAAGAGGCTAAGCCCATTTTAGCGCAATATATTCAGGATGAACGCGTACAACAGTTTATGTTGAAATCCTTTGATGCCTCAAGTGCCGATTATTTTCGCTTTAATTTGACCGCACTTAAACACAATTACCCTCACTTAATGGGCTGGGAATCACGCCACATCACACAACCTTGCTTGTTTATCAAAGGTGGCAATTCCTCCTACATTTTACCCGAATACACCGATCGGATTTTATCCCAATGCCCACATGCTGCCTCCTTTACCATTAACGGTAGCGGACATTGGGTTCATGCGGAAAAACCGCAATTTGTTATCCGTGCAATCACACATTTTTTAAATAGAATTGATAGTCACGGGGAATCTAAATAGAATTTCATTTGCTTGTTAATTATGATATAGTTTTCTCCCAAATTTGGTTGTGGCTTATCATTATCACTTCTGAAATAATTCTCTTTAGTTAGAATGGCAGAAGTCGACTTACAGGCCAGTGGTTAACAAAATGGCAAAACAAGATTCTGACTGTATTACTTTAGATTTATTTAGCGAAATTCGTAGAGTTGGACGTCCGAAAACCAATCCACTGAGTCGGGAACAACAAATCCGTATTAATAAGCGCAATCAATTAAAACGTGATAAATCCTGTGGATTAAAGCGTGTCGAATTAAAATTGCATGCGGACTTGGTTCAACAATTAGAAGATTTAGCATCCCTACGAAATGTGAATCGTGCCGAGCTTATTGGCACAATTTTACGAGATTATTTTAACATTAATAAATAGGTAACAAGATGGCTGTTGTCGGCTTATTTTATGGTAGTGATACTGGCAATACAGAAAACATTGCCAAAATGATTCAAAAACAATTAGGCAGCGAATTAGTTGATATTCGTGACATTGCAAAAAGTAGCAAAGAAGATATCGAGGCTTACGATTTTCTCTTATTCGGTATCCCGACGTGGTACTACGGCGAAGCGCAATGTGACTGGGATGACTTTTTCCCAACATTAGAGCAAATTGATTTTACGGATAAACTTGTCGCCATCTTTGGCTGTGGCGATCAGGAAGATTATGCAGATTATTTCTGTGACGCCATGGGAACCGTGCGTAATATTATCGAGCCGCACGGTGCGATTATTGTCGGACATTGGCCGACAGAAGGTTACAACTTTGAATCTTCACAAGCATTAGTTGACGATGATACGTTTGTTGGATTATGCATTGATGAAGATCGTCAACCGGAATTAACGTCTGAACGTGTCAACAAATGGGTTAAACAAGTTTATGACGAAATGTGTTTGGCTGAGTTAGCTTAATAGCAAAAAAGGAGCTGTTATGTCTGAAGAAAACATCAAATTATTAAAAAAAGCAGGATTGAAAATTACGGAACCCCGTTTGACGATTCTTGCTTTAATGCAAAAACACAGTGAACAGCATTTTTCCGCAGAAGATGTTTACAAAATGCTATTGGAGAATGGTTCAGACATTGGTTTAGCAACGGTATATCGTGTTTTAAATCAATTCGATGAAGCCAAAATCTTAATTCGCCATAACTTTGAAGGAAATAAATCGGTTTTTGAGTTGGCGCCAACCCAACATCACGACCATATTATCTGCACCGATTGCGGTAAAGTGTTTGAATTTAATGATGAATTAATTGAAAATCGCCAAAAGGAAATCAGTAAACAGCACGGCATTGAACTCTCCAGCCACAGTCTATATCTCTATGGCAAATGTAGTGACATTAATCAATGCCCAGAAAACAACAAAAAATAATGCCATAAAAAGAACCGAATGTACGATGCATTCGGTTCTTTTCATTTTAATCATCTTCTTTTGCTAAACTCGCCTTATTTCAACGTCACCAGCCAACAATTATGAATTTGCTTATTGCGTTCAAAATCCAACGGCAAGGTTTTGTGAGAAATTTCCACCGCACTTAAACCTAATTCTTCCAACTTAGCAAAATCCATTTTGAAACCGCGTTTATTGTTAGAGAACACAATGGTGCCGTTCGGGCGCAAAATGCGTTTTAAATTCGTCATTAACTTAATATGATCCCGTTGTACGTCCCAACTGTCTTCCATACGTTTGGAGTTAGAGAATGTCGGCGGATCAACAAAAATCAAATCAAACTGACGGTCGCATTGCTCTAGCCATTGCAGGCAATCCGCTTGAATCAGTTTGTGTTGTTTACCTTCAATGTCGTTCAACAACAAATTCTGTTCCGCCCAGTTGAGATAGGTATTTGACATATCCACGGTCGTGGTCGATTTTGCCTTACCCAACGCTGCATGCACTGTTGCCGAACCGGTGTACGCAAACAAATTGAGGAAATCTTTGCCTTGCGCCATTTCGCCCAACATTTTACGGGTCAGGCGGTGATCCAAAAACAAGCCGGTATCCAAATAATCTGTTAAGTTCACCCACAACTTCGCACCATATTCGTTTACATAAAAATACTCGCCTTTGTTCGCCAATTTTTCATATTGATTGGTGCCTTTTTGTTTTTGCCGCACTTTTAAAATCAACTTATTGGTTTCAATGCCAGTAACTTGCAACGTGGCATTCACCGCATCCAACAACCGTTGGCGCGCTTTATTTTCATCAATATTTTTCGGCGCGGCATATTCCTGCACCACAATGTGATCAGCATAACGATCCACCGCCAAATTATATTCAGGCAAATCCGCATCATATAAGCGATACGCGTCTAGCCCTTGCTGCTTCGCCCATTTTTCAATTTTCTTGATATTTTTTTGTAGGCGATTCGCAAAATCCACCGCCACTTCAGAAGAAACCGAAGAAGTGCGGTCAAATTCTAGGGTATTTTCTACCGCACTTTGGTCTGCGCGCTCGGCAATGTGATAATTTTTCTGTACGCAATCTAACGGGCCGTTTTTCGCTTTAAATTGACGATGAGAACGTAAACGCAAGCAATCCAATAAACTCGGTTCACCACTGAAAATAGAGGCGTTCCAGCCAGCAAATTGTTGTTTCAAGCGTTGCCCAAACACAGAATATAAGGCAATCAGCGCCGGCGTTGTGCCTAAACGTTCGCCGTACGGCGGATTACAAATCACCGTGCCAGCCACGTTCGGACTTGGATTTTTTATCGCCGCCACATCGCCCTGTTGCCATTGCATCAGATGCGCCACGCCGGCATTTTTGGCGTTTTGTTTGGCTTTTTGTAATACGCGATGATCCAAATCGAAGCCATAAAAGTGCGGTGAGTTTTCACGTTGTTTTTCGGCTTCCGCCAAAGCTAAAGCCTCTTCTTTCACCTTTTCCCACGCTGCCTGATTATGCCCCTGCCAAAAATCAAAGCCCCAATGCAGACGATATAATTGCGGTGCGATTTGTGCTTCCATTTGTGCCGCTTCAATCAATAGCGTACCCGAACCACACATCGGATCCACCAACGGCGTACCTTTTTGCCAACCGGAACGCAACACAATCGCGGCAGCCAAGGTTTCACGCAACGGCGCTTTGCCCGTGTCTTCACGATAACCACGCATGTGCAGCGCATCACCACTTAAATCAAGCGACAGCACCACGTCATCACGATTCAAATACGCATGAATACGAATATCCGGTTGTTCTTTATCCACGTTTGGACGAGCGCGACCATGGCGTTCAAAATAATCCACAATCCCGTCTTTTACACGCATTGCGCCGAATTGGGTGTGGCGAATTTCTTGGTTCGTGCCGTTGAAATCCACGAAAAAATGCACTTTTTCATCAAAATAATCCAACCAATTCACGCCCACCACAGCGGAATATAAATCCAAATCGCTAAAGACTTTCGCTTGCACGATAGGCAATAAAATGCGTGAACTCAAACGGCTCCAAAGCAAAGTGCGATACAAGGTTTCGTCATCCGCCCAATAATGCACGCCGCCTTGCGCGACTTTGGCATCCTGCGCGCCTAACTCGGTCAATTCGGATTTCAAAAGCTCTTCAAACCCACGGGCTGTGGTGGCAAAAAGTTGTTTCATAAGGTCTCAATGGTTGGAAAAAATTGGCGGGGATTATAGCAGTTTTAAGCGACTCAGTGCGTTGAAGTGCGGTGGATTTTACGGATATTTTAAATTCGTTCTGAAAATCAACCGCACTTTTTTGCTGTTTTCTGTCTATTTTATAAAACCTACTAATTTGCTTTGTTATTATTTTTTGGTATTATCCTGCCCGTCGTAGATGACGATAAATGATTACCACTCTCTTTACTATATTGTAAATAAGGAACACTAATGAATAAATTCAATTTATCTATTCTCGCTGTTGTTACTGCATTAAGTTTATCCGCGTGCTCATCCAGCGGTAATGATTCAAATCATACGGATAACACCAATAACACCATCACTCAACCGGCAACTCCGAGCCAACCAAACAATCAAACAAATCAGCCGGCAACACCAAGTCAACCAAGTAATCAAGTTACCCAACCAACAGCACCAAACCAGCCGAATAATCAGGTAACACAACCGACGACGCCAAATCAGCCTAATAATCAAGTGGCGCAACCAACTGAGCCAAACCAACCAAGTAATCAAATTAAACAACCGACAACACCGACCCAACCATCAGATCCAAGCACACCGGTATCGATTGTGGGCATTCCAACCAGTGGAAAATATAATGGTGTCGCTTATGAATATAAAAGCGGTGATGTAAATGACAAAATTGTGAATCCCAAAGTACATCGTTTAAGTTCAAACAATATCGATGTATTAAACGTTGACGGGAAACGAATTGATATTGCACCCGAAGGTGTGAATCCAGGATACACTTATTTGGATAAGGACGGAGAAACTCGTTTAAGTACCGGTGCCTTTGTTAATGGATTAATCTTCATGTCCAGCACAAGAAACGGCATCTATCAAAACCAAAAAGACGGCAAAACCTATGTTTATGTACAAGGTGAATTAACTCCGGTAAATGAAATTCCACGTACAGGTGAAGTACGTTATCTTGGATTAAGTAGCTACCATGTCAACAACGAAACCCTAAATGAGGGAGCTTCCGACGTCAACCCGCCAAGATGGGGAATTGTCGGTATTGATATGACCGCTAACTTTGATGAGAAAAAAGTTAATGGCCAATTACTGGCAACCGGTTATCCGGATAACGTTGTTTCTAAACTGGAAGGTAAAATCTCCGGTAACCAATTCAGCGGAACAAAAGACGGCACAACCATGCAAGGAGCCTTCTTTGGGAAGGATGCTAATGAAATGGGCGGTATTTATACTAACCAAGAAAAAGGCTTCAGCGGTGCATTTTCAGCCAAAGCTAACTGGTCAAAATAAATCTTTCTATATCACCACATACCCACGCTCAACCGTGGGTATTTTTATTATATTTATAAAATCCTTTTTATTTTTTCTGCAGATTTAAAGATTTGATTTCTTGATATAATATAAAGAGAAAATATAAACATAAAAATACAAAATGCAAAAATCTCTAGTTTTTGGACATCTGATAATCCACCAATATCGACTATAGGAATAATTAAGAAATAAAGTCCCGCAAGGAATACAGTTGTTGAATAAAATATATTGAAATACTTTTCAACGACATCAACTTTATTAATAACAACATTCAAATGACCATCAATAATACGTAAAAACTTTTGCGCTTTTTTAAAATCAGATAAAGGAATATTTTTATCTTTAGAAACAAACAAAATACTTCTTCGAATACTCTTATCGACAGAAATGCCAGATGTCATCTTAAAGACTCTAGACTTTACTTCTTCTTGAACTAAGTCATCTAACTCAGAATCAGTAATCATGTCATTTAACTCTAACAATTCTTTAATTCTAGAATTTTTCTTAGATATTAAATAACGATGAACATACTCTATAGAATTAGATCCCAAAATCTTTAATAAAATTTGAACACATAACCAAATCAATAAAATATAAAAAAAGGAAAATCATTAACTTTCATTAATTCAATAAACATATTTTCCATACCATCTCCTTATAAAAAAATGAATCACCAATATTCTCACTAACAAACTGCCAAGTATTCCTCAAAAGAATATTCACATATCATATTAAATTAAACTAGGTTTTGCATACCTGTCAGAAAAAAGAGTGCTATTTTTTCTAAATGTTTTTTGTTTCGAATTCCTGTAAATACGCATTCAATCCGCGTTCGAGCAAAACGCAGCTCGGGCATTCGCCGTAGCCGCCTTCGACGCCGTTGTAGCAGGTGTGGGTGTGTCGGCGGATGTAATCAAAGGCGCCGAGTTGATCCGCCAGAGCCCGTGGCGTTCAAAATAATCCACAATGCCGTCTTTCACACGCATCGCGCCGAATTGGGTGTGGCGAATTTCTTGGTTCGTACCATTGAAATCGACGAAAAAATGCACTTTTTCATCAAAATAATCCAACCAATTCACGCCCACCACAGCGGAATATAAATCCAAATCGCTAAAGACTTTCGCTTGCACGATAGGCAATAAAATGCGTGAACTCAAACGGCTCCAAAGCAAAGTGCGATACAAGGTTTCGTCATCCGCCCAATAATGCACGCCGCCTTGCGCGACTTTGGCATCCTGCGCGCCTAACTCGGTCAATTCGGATTTCAAAAGCTCTTCAAACCCACGGGCTGTGGTGGCAAAAAGTTGTTTCATAAGGTCTCAATGGTTGGAAAAAATTGGCGGGGATATAGCAGTTTTAAGCGACTCAGTGCGTTGAAGTGCGGTGGATTTTTTAAGAGATTTTGAATCGATGATAAAATCTCACCACACCTAAGCGGACACCATAAAGGCACGTTCACTGTATTTTATTCAATGCCATTAGGTCAAAATGTACTCTAACTTAACCTTCGTTAAACTTCCCAGCAAATCCTCTGCCATCCTTTTATAACTGAGTGTCTGTGGTTTTTCTACCATCACCGCACGGGTAATATTTTCTACGGCTTCGCCACTTAATATCAGATAATTCAATGCCACCTGCATAGCCGGTAGGCTTGGGTTAAACGCCGCATTTTCCGCATAACTGCCGTGATAAATGTGTTGATCTTGCGTTTGCAATGCAATGCCATGGAAGGAACTTGAATAAGGCGCATGTGCTTGGTTAGCCATCGCAAGGGCTTGTGAAATCACCGGGTCGTTGCTGTTTAAGGATAATTGATTGTCATGTTGATCCAGCAAATGTAGCTGAATGTTTAAGTTTTTTGGCCCGAATGCATCAGGTAAATATTGGTGCAACGGATTATTCTGGCTATGCGGTAAATGAATTTGTAATTTTTCTGCGCTATTTAACTCATTCATAAACTGGCGACAATGGCCGCATGGCGTGTAGTTGACGCTAATGTCGGTGATCTGTTTTTCTCCGCGCATCCAAGCATGACTAATCGCACTTTGTTCGGCATGGATGGTTTGTTGAATATCCGTTTGGCAAAATTCTTGATTCGCACCGAAATAAAAATTGCCGCTCGCCCCTGTGGCGATTGCGCCGACATTAAAATGTGAGATAGGCGTGGTGGCATAACAAGCGGCAATGGGGAGCAGTTGAAGGGAGAGTTGTTGAGGAGTGATTTGATGTTTATTGCACAAGTGCTGTACGGCAAAGTGCGGTAGGAATCCCACAAATTTTTGCTCTTGTAAAATAAGCCAAATGTCCTGAGCTAACAGCGCATTATTAATTTGAGACAACGCATGGTGAATTTTGTCTGAAATTGGTGTTGTCATAGTCCTCTCCTTTTTCGCTTTTCATTTCCTTATCTTAGCATTAGATAAAAAAAGTGCGGTGGAAAATGAATATAAATTTCGACCGCACTTTTGTGATGGCTATGAGAACAAATTATTTCGCTGCTTTCAGCTCTTGATAATATTGTTCGTAGTATTGAATCGCATCACCCACATCATCTTGCCAGTGGCTATTTTTTAATATTTCAGCCGTTGGATAGATTGCCGGATCTTCCGTGATTTCTTTTGGTAACACTTTTTTCGCTTCAAGGTTAGCAGTTGGGTAACCGATTGCCAGCGTTAATTTTTCTGCCGCTTTCGCACCTAACATATAGTTGATAAGTTTATGTGCGCCTTCCGGGTTTTTAGACGTTGATGTAATGGCAAGGTTATCCACCCAAAGGACCGGCCCTTCTTTTGGGAATACCATGTTTAGAGGCGCTTGTTCTTTTTTCGCGATGCGCACGGAACCATTCCATAATTGACCCACTTCTACTTCACCGGAAATAAAAGAGTTCGCCGGGTTATCAGAGTTGAAGGAAAGCACATTCGGACGTAATTTCAGCAATTCTTCATAAGCCTGTTTGATAATCGCCGGATCTTGTGTGTTCGGATCCTGACCGATTTTTAATAACGCGATGTTGAACACTTCGCGGGCATCGTCTAGTAATTGCACTTTATTGGCAAATTCAGGTTTCCATAAATCGCCCCAAGAGGTGAAATCGCTGCCTTTGTAAGTGTTGGTGTTAAAGGCAATGCCCGGCGCGCCTAATAATTGCGGAAGGGAATATTTATTGCCTTTGTCGTAAGGTTTGTCGAGCCAATCAGGGTCTAATTCTTTAATGACAGGTAATTTGCTGTGATCGAGTTCTTTTAACATGCCTTCGCGCGCCATTTTGGAGACGAAGTAGTTAGAAGGAGCAATAACGTCATAGCCGCCGGCAGCGCCCTGCGTTTTTAATTTCGCATACATTGTCTCGTTT
>ERZ772909.855-NODE-855-length-17739-cov-3.059602_pt1 | contig 17739 bp, 17 predicted proteins | sample MGYA00511137_ERZ772909 | MGnify/ENA primary metagenome ERZ772909 (study PRJEB29015, sample SAMEA2738095) | human oral metagenome | biome: human oral; feature: human-associated habitat; material: saliva | place: China | collected 2270 ... | reverse complement strand
AATCTCCGCGCTTTTCCATGTGAAGAATTTGTAATCGGGGTCGCCCGACTGGGCCAACTGGGCCATATCGTAGAAATGGTTCATGCCTTCCGGAACGCCCGTGAACCAGCACCACGCCCGGTAGTCGGGGTTGCGCGGGTCGATGGTGTTGAGCGCAGGCATGATGTTCGCGCCCAAACTGTCACCCTTCACGTCCGCAATCTCATCGATGCAACCGCCACCCCAAGGGATACCCTCGAAACGCTGGGGCTTGTCCAGACCAATCACGTGTATTTCCGACAGGTTGGGAAGACGGATAATCAATTCGGATTCGCTGGGCTGCTGCGGGTGCAAACACGACAACGTGAGCGCTTTAAGGTCGGCCCAGAAAATGCGCTTAGCCTGTCCGTACGTGGGAGCTGCAGCGAAGAACATTTTACCGGGCGTTTTCATCGCCATTTTGGCGACGAATCGTTTTGCCCGTTCAGTTTTGCCGGAACGCCGACCCGCCGCAACAATGGGAAACCGATACCCTTCTGCAACAGCATTATTCAGCGCAATTTGCGTAGGATGGTCAATCAGCGGATACCATCGCGCCATTTGGGTTTTGAGTAGCTGATTATCCACTACTTCACCTTATCCGCAAATTCGGCAAATGCCTGAACCAAATCTTGAGCTGCCGTATTATCTTCAGCCTTTTTATCCATGCCAAGAATTGTCATCATCGCTTTAGCTGCTGCAACACGCGTCCCATGTTGACCATTGGCCATACATTCGCGGAGCGTGCGCAAGATCATTTGCTTATCAGTCTCGACCGGGTCAACGTCGGATCGATCCTGATCAATCTTTGACTGTACGTAGGGGTCTTCTAGAAGTTTTCGTCCCCAGTCTTCGGCGAAGACAGACAAAAAGCCGCAACGCATTGCGGCTTTAACGTGATTGAAGTCTTTTAAATATTCCTTTACGAATTTATTGCGCAGCGCAAGCTCCCCGCGCGTAAATTCGCGGGTATCCTGCAATGCGTTTTTAAATTCGTTAGCCATTATTTATCGGAGTGCCCATTAAAAAATTCGTTAATGGCGTCCATTTTAGCACGACATTTCGCGTATGCAAGTCGGTGCGCCTGAATTTCCCGGACCATATCTGCGACGGTAACCACATTGTGTCTGCGCAGCGGCGAGCAAGGTGTGGTCAAACTGGCATCTGGACGCAGATACTCAACGCGGGTTATCGTTTGCGGCTGCTGGGGTTTGGGTGTCACCGTTGAGCAAGCGGGCAACATCATCGGGCACGCGAGTATTGAGAAAATCCAGCGTTTCCCGGTTTGATTTAATTTTGTCGAATTCTTTACGGAATTCCGCGTCAGTTTCGTTTGCATGCTGCACCGTCCGGCTCAATTTAGATAATGCGTTTTCATTGCGCTTCATCGTGTCGCGCAATTCTTCAATCGTTTTATGCTGTGTCTCGATATAATCCCGGGCGATTTGCAAGCGCTCGCTAAAATATTCGCTTTGCTTTTCAGTCGCGTCTAATCTGATCGACAGCTCCCGTTTCATCGCCCACATACCGGCCGTCATTCCGCCCAGCATCACAAGGCCCGCAATCAGCATGTATTCCACCAGTAGCCGTTTCCTCGAAAACAGATTTAGTATCGCGCCTAACATAATCGTTATCTTCCTTCTCTTGTTCAATTCCCAGCCGCTTAAATACAACCCGCGACAGGACGCCCATGCTCGCATTCGCCCCCAGCCAGCCAGCCACGCCGACGGTAACACCGGTCCACTGGTCCGACAGACCCATGGCCCCGCACATTAGCAGGGTCAGCGCACCGACGAACCCGGCTGCCATGCTCTCGATGATGGCCCGGGTCCACAATACGCGCGCCCGATTATCGAACGCGCGCATGACATAGCCCAAAAAACCGGCCACGCTGGCAAATGCGACCATGATTGCACTTTTCACCCACCATATCGATAGCGGTTCATGGTCAAACATATTCACGATTAGATAACCCTCACAAATTCAGGTTGCATTCCGCGCTCAAGTTTTGCACGCACTCCGCGACAGCATTCCGCTTTGGTAATAACCCCATCACGGTTTTTGTCCAGCGGACCATTTTGTTTGTAAGCTAACGTCCCTCCCCTAAAAACTACCGCGTCATCGGGTTCGCCGATATAACGAGGCATTAAAATTGCCATATACATATCCTCAAGGGATTTAATCTTGTGCGCATAAGGTTTGAAGTATTCGTAGACGTAGATTTTCAGTTGATCTTCCGCGCGCATGGCTGCAAGGTTCTCAACCGTCGTTCCCAGACTGCGAGCCGTCGCCGCCATGAATTGGATCAGGCCGGTGCCGCTGGACCCCATGGCGTTGCGCGTGGACGCGCTGAATTGCTCGCCTGTCTCGAATGCCATGCAGGCCATCAGCCAATTGTGGCTACCTTGTGGCAGGCCAAGCCGCGTCGTCACGAAATATGCGGTTCGGCAAAACTCAACCGACACTAAATTACCGAAGCAAACCAACATGATTTTCCCCCGTTAAAAATCGGATTAATAAAACAAAAACGGCCGACTGTCAATAGCCGGCCGTCTTAATTCAATTGTTCTGATTTTATTTAGGAAGCTCACTAAATATTGCGCGGGAGACTTCCATTGGGCGATTCATAACCTTTGTATATGCGCCAACGAACAATTTATATAGTCCCTCATTGTGAATCATTCGGTAATCCTCATACCATTGCCCAACGAGATTAAAGTTTTCCGACACTGAGACGTATCCATGACGGCGCGCGTGAATTTCCAGCAGTCGGGCAATGTCGGTACGGTTCAGGCCGTAGTCCGGCACCAATTGCATGCGCTGGATGCCCTGCCAACCCGGATCACGGGTACCGTTCGTTAGGTTCAGCTCGAATAGCAGCTCATCCCGCGCCGGAGCGCAGCGGGTCGCACGCATGGCCTGCCGTCTGACGTACCAGTTGAACAGCAGGTTGTAGCGCTCGCGGTGGGCCTCATCGGGTGACCACATGCTAACCGCCCGCGCCTTGCCCGCATACAGGTCAGCAACCCGCTGGCACACGGCCGCAAGGTCGGGAATGGCTAGATTCCAGTCATGCAGCCGCTTGAGCCCGTCCGTCGTGTACGTCGGGTCAATCTCCGCATTGACTGCGGCCAACCAATCGAACATCGGCCCAATTCTCAATTCAACCATTTTGAATCATCCTTCGAATTAACGCACGTTTCCAACTGACCGGAATTGTCGTCGGCCCCATCATTTTTGCAACGTATCGCCAGTTTGCGAGGCAGAATACACTATACGCTAAATGTCGGTTCATAATTAATCCCTAAATCGTATAACATCGATTTTGCAGCCGGAATCAGCGCCCGATTTTTGAAGCATGCACGTTGCGCCGCCGTGAAAATATAACCCCGAATATGGAAAAAAATCGATTCTGCCGATAACCTGTTGTCCCGCGACCATTCTTCGCACGCATTGTGAACCCACCGACTGCTAAACGAACAATCCGAATACAATTCAGGATGCCGCATCAATTTAAGAATCGCACCGAAAGTGTCAGGCAACCCTTCACCCCGAATATATTCGATGATCTTAAATGCTTTTTCGTATTTGAAATACCCAACGTATGCGTCAATGCTTGCGTGTGTATCGATAATCAACTCTGTGATTTTATCAGGGTTGATTTCAGTGAACGCCAGCGCAATCATTTGCGTATTTTCTACATCACCTGCCATTTTAAGAAAAACACCCAACCCATGACTAGACAATTTGTAAAGGTTTGCGATCGATAAAATGTCATTGCGAAACTCTTTATCGAAAAACGACGCGGAATTTGGACTATGACGGGGAATCCGCACCTTATCGGCAACGCGTTCGGTCTCACCCCATAATCGACCCCGCCGACTAAGCGCATCATATGCCATGATGCCGGCATGATTCCGCACAATTGTGCCACCTGAATCCTTGATGACTTGATCCGGGTATTCCTCAACCCATTTAATGAATTCGTTCAATTTCATTTTGCATCATTCCAAATCGACTGCAACACAAGCGAGACGATACGCGAATCCGCGGCATGACACAGGCTGTCATATTCTGCTGTCGCGTTATCCAACCCCAGTATTTTAGCACGTTCGTCGTCCGTCAGCTTGTGAATTTTTTGCTCGAATGCAACAAAGCTTAATTCGCGTGTTTGCTCGATTTTCACCGGGCAAAAATCCTGCATCGCAGCCTGAAAGCGCACACACGCGCGGTTCGCGTCAAACAGAATGTGGTAATCCTCGCATGTCTCAGCGTTGGCGACAATCTCGCGTTGCTTGTTGGTCAGCGGCCAGCCGCTACCACGCAGGAATTCGATATCCCGCCATTGTCGCGTAGCAAATACTGCATCGTTCAGTTGCTTAAACGTTGTGGTTTTGTTGACCCGTTTTCCGACCAGAATATGCCAGTCTCGCCGGTCTCCGCGCTGGGGATTCAGCACTGACATTTTGAACGTCGCCGACCGGTAGCCGAGTTTGCGCAGCAGCGCCGGAATGCGGGGTTCGTTCTCACCCTCGGATTGCCAGCCATCGATAACCACATACTCCGGCATCACCCGCTCAATGGCCGCCCGCGTATGGTCGCGCAGCAGGAAGCGCACTTCCTCGGGCCGAGCAGTGTAGTCCAGCGGCGCACCAGCGCACACGAACCAATGGACGCCCTCAGCCGGCGGGTTGGCAGGGTCAGTGCCCCGCAGAATGTGCGCAGGCTGGCCCGCGTTGATCTTGTGCAGCCGTGCTCCGCGTTCGTCCAGCGCCACGCCGGGAGCAACATCGTAGGCGCGCGGCGCAGCATTGGCGGCATACCCATTCCCGAACCATTCGATCAGTCGCAGCATTTGTCAGCACTCCCAGTCGGCGATCAGCTTTTTAGATTTAGCAATGGTTGCGCGAAGTTTAGCGGCAGCTTCGCGCATTTGCTCCCATTCAGCATTGAGTTGCCGAATGTTTTCGTTCAATTCTTCAATTTGACGACCGATATCGTCGCGTTTCGACGGTTTGGGTTGTTTGTTTTCAGCCATTTCCTTTTCTCCGGTTTGCAACATTGCAGCCAATCCGAGCGCATACCTGAAATGCGCACATACCAAGTCAAGATCATGCAATCTATAAAATTCATAGACCGCATTAAAATTATCGCACAAAAAGGTAGCCGCTAGGTGTAAATCTTTGTTTTGAACCCGTTTCAAAAAGTAACTAACGTATCGTTTGTGATTGCTTTTGTCCAACGGAAGCTTTTCAACGAATAAAATGTCACGTTTAGTGTTTCTGTATTTAGCCAAATGACTAACCAGTTGCGCGTATCTCGGCTGTTTGTACAATTCCCGGCCCTGATATCGCCGCGTATAAATCTCGGCCAGCGCCAACCAGTGGACGACATTAAACGTCACGTCGTCACGCTCAACAATGTCGCGCGTAATGCTCGGCAGCATTTTGCCAACAGCGGGAATGTTTTTACATTCGCTGGCAAATCGATTAATTTCTACAATCTCACGAATTCCGGTAAGAATCAGCGGTCCAATGCTCTCAAATTTGACCCACTCGCCGATTCGATCAAACGCGATTTGTTGCCATACCGATTCATACCAACCCGGATTGTACGTGTCAGGGTAATCGCCTTCCGCAACACTATTAATCAATTCATGCAGGAATTCCCGCCATTCCACGCCAATATCCGCGTTAACGGCTTGCATCGAATTGACGAATACCGATGCGTATCGGTGCAGTTGTGACAGCAACACCGCGTCATCGGTCCGATTGCATTCCACAACAAAATCAGCCGCCAGTCGCTGATCTGCGCGCAAATACATAACACGCACGGCCGCAATGTTATCAAATGAACGGAATTGCTTAACAATGGATACCATTTTTCAAATCCTCATAAAGAATCATGCTGCAACCATTGTAACGCGTCCTGAATTCGTATGCAAACTAAATCGTAACAGTTTATTTCTGTCGGAATTTTACATCAATGCGATGCGCAACCCATTCCAGCAGCGCCGTTTCATCGATAATGACTGGTAACCACACTGGTTTCCCATCCGCTCGCCTCAGACCCTCATAGAGAGTGCCCGGTAGCATGGCTTGAATGCGCCGCGTCCCTTGCACTTTCCAGACGACAAGCGGAATTCCCCCATACTCGCGCGCAGCCGTGCATACCTGCTGCCACCATTTTTCCGGTGTAATCGTCTGGCAGTTTTTGCACTCGATTTGCAGCCCGAATGGATTGTTGATATCAGCACCAGCATAGCCGGCCTGATTACGATTCCTGTGAAAAAACGGCAGTTTCGTGACCGGAATACCAAGCGCTTCAGCACGGACATTCGCCAGCGCGTTGAAGCGCTTCATGATATCGCGTTCAAACTCCGCGCCTTTCTGTGCATTCCGGCGGGCAATTTCAGCCGCGCTTTTCTTCTCTGTTGCCATATTTTTCCTCGGACATTTTCACCAATCGCTCGACGATGGTGCAGTTTTTCAGGTTGAGCCGGCATGCGGCGAGCGCATTGCGAATCTCAACCCGAGCCGCGTAGATAGCCGGCAGCATGTCGTCGGCGTCGAGCGCCCACCAGAGTTTCCATGACGCGACCGCGTGACCGGCCGCCAGAAATTCGTTAATGGTGTAGGCAATTTCGCGCGAATAATCTCGCGCCAGTTGTGCAGTTTCGTTCATTTCACCCTCGCACATTTGAAAGTGAGGCTTGTTTCACGTGAAACATAGCCGGTCATTTTTTCCAACTCAGGTAGCCAGTTGATCATGCAAGCGGCGGCATGCTCGTAATTCATGCGGGACATTTGCTGATCAATGTAGCGCAGCAATTTTCGTTCAACCGGGAAACGTTCGCGGTTAATTTCACCGATATCAATGGCTGGAATTCGTCGAGCATTTTTCAACCATTCGGCAAGCGGTTGCCATGCTCGCCCACATTCACCATGCTTTTTCAGTCGACTATCATACTCGAATGCAACTGCAATTGCATCCATCCAATAACCTATTGCTTTAGCGCCAACCAAATTACGTTCGGCTTCGGCAATGTCGCGCGCAAACTGTAGCCAATTAGACGCAGCATCGGTTACCACATTCGCATTCTCAGCACGTGTTGCAGCCTCGCTATTAACCATCGTTTGCACCAGACAATTATATTTGCGAAGCGCTTTATATGCAGACTCAATTGCAAACACGGTAACATCCAACCCGAGCCGCAATCTGGACAGCGTTTCATATGCGCGTCGTTCTTCATCCGGGATCGATTTTTGACCGAACCCGCGTTCCGAATAGTCGCCAAGAAAATCCATTGAGGCAGCCTCAGCAACAATCTCGACGAATTCCTTATCGAATTTGCCAGTATGGAACATCACCGCACGGGCCAATTCCCGCGCATTGCGAACCAAATGAACGGTACCCAAAAACCAATCAATTTGATAAGCCTTGGTGACAGCGCCTACAATCTCGCGCGCTCGCGTTTCAATCATGCTATCGAATTGCTCTGCAATTTCAACGCTATTTTTAACAACGTATTTGATTGCGCAAACACCATTGACAGGGTATTTCATTTCTTATCCTTTCAGGTTGAGACTGGTGCCCCGCGCCGGGATCGAACCGGCACGCATTGCGCGACAGATTTTAAGTCTGTTGTGTCTACCAATTCCACCAGCGGGGCATGTTCAGTATTCTAACGCTTTCGATTGCAAGCGCAATACTTATTTGTAATCGTTTGTATCTGCCGAATTTTGTTCATACACAATGATTGTATTTTTAACACGATCATGCAGACGAACAATGCAATTGCATCCGCTGGTCAGCAGTTTTGCACCAACGAAACGTTCGTTGGCGTATTTTTGCGTAAACGCATAAAATTCAATAGCGAACGGTTTCATACTAATCATATACCGAGCCGAAACCGCAGGGGAATCGATCCGGCCAACGGAGCGCAATTCGTTTTTGGAATCGCCAACATGCAATTCTTCTCCGTGAATTTCAACAAATTTGAAACCCAAATTTTGCCAAATTTGAATGGCGTTTTGAACGTCGACTGCACGCATAAAATCCTCATTGAAAAAAAACAAAAAGCCAATTCCGAATCATTTTACAACAAAAAGTCATTCGGACAAATTTTTGTTGTAAAACTTTGTAACTACAATTTTTTTTGAAAGCTTTCAAAAACTACAACACCCCAATTCGTCAACTCGTAGCGGTCACTTGACGGAAACTCATCGATGTTTGGGTTAATGCGCATTGACCACACGATCACCGGTTCGCAGCCTGTAACCGTGTGGGTTGGTGGGCCAACTGTTGCACTGCGAATGCTTCAGCCAGCCACCGCCCGGGTTGTACTGATTGTTGTGGGGCTACTCCTTTCGGCCTACCCACGACGCTCAACGCCACTACGCGCTTTATGTCGTCCTGCGCGGTCACCTCTCTGAACTCATACCGTGTTGCCGCGAACAATCAGCACGGTTCACATTCTACGCTAATTCCTTCCCAACGCAAGCCCATTTTGAAACAGTTTGTAAACGATCATCATTTCACGTGGAACAGTCGGATAACCACATTCTATCCGCCGTCATCCGTGCATTCCAGTCGTCAACATCGATACCTGAGCAATACCAGCCGCGCGCATTGTTTCACGTGAAACACGCTTCCGTGCATTTCCGCAACCCGGCGCGGAATCTGGCCGGCGTTGCATCAAAGCAACGCCCAAACTGTTAACCATTGTCAAATTTGGACGTTCCGACGAACGGAGTGTGTATGAACTCGCCATACACCATCAATTGTTAAATGCTGGAAACCCGCATGAATACTGGCTTTCCAGCCATACACCATCATTTGCCTACTTTTTAGGCAGTGCCCAAAAGGCGGCCAGAATCCTGTTGATAACCTTGTGGATAACTAGGTTAGATTGAGTATTCATGCGGGTTTTCAGGGTGGCCAGTACTTTGTTAAACAATGTGTCGTGCCTACTTTTTAGGCAGTATTGACAGATAACCACACTCTATGCCATCGCGTGCGGGCGTGCGCACGCGCTCGCGCATACGCGCGCGTCTAGAGTTATTAGAAAAACGGGCCTGCTGGCCGTACCCGGCAACTGGCCGCCAGTTGGGCCTTTGGATGGCCACATTCTGTCATCGGGCGGCTTTTGAAAATCGGGCCGCTGGCGCGTTTGAGACACTGGGGTAGGGTGATTCCCTTACTGACCCCCTTTGAAGGCCGCCGTGGCCCGTCTGACCCCCTTGGCGGGCATTCTGGTCGGGTTCGGTCAGCGGGAAACGGCTTCCGCTCACGTGAGGCAAAATGTTCAAAAAATAAATATACGGAAAAAGAAATGCGAACAAACATAATGAATGAAAAAAAATACAAACAAAAATAAATAATGTAAATAAAATAATGTAAATAAAATAAATAAATGAATGAAAATATATAAATTATTAAATAATTTCAATTAATTCTATTTTTAGTTAGTTTAGTAGTGTTGTACTTTTTAAGTATTAATTTAAAAATAGGTATATTTTGTATATTTTTTTTCTTGTTTATTTTACTTTTACATTTTTAGGGGTTTTTTTTTAGGGGAGTCCGCCATTCCACTTTTAGGCCCCAAAACCGAGTATCCATGCGGGTTTTGACCCAAAATGGCACAGCCCCGACCGAGTGCCATTTCACAAAATTTAACAATCTAGTATGACAAGATTTAACAAAAATCCGCCGTTTGTCGGTTTGGCGCGTTCTGGCGCCGGGTTTGTGCGCTGCACAATATGATATTTATTTGCCTATTTATTAGGCACGCACATTTTCTAAAATTTTGGCGCGGAAACGCGCCGCGTCGGCATAAACAACACAACATTGTTAACTCTTGTCAAAAAGAATTGAATTTTCGCTAATGCACGCAAAATCCGGCTAATGTACGGTTGACCTAATATCCAAACCCCAAATACACACCGAAAATAATACGCCGACACACTCTTTGACGTTGTTACACGCAGATTTAACCGAAAATTTAACAATTCGCGGACGGCCTGTTTTTGCCTACTTTTTAGGCAAATTTCGGCCCGATCAATCCACACTACCAGTGTGGTTACCCGAACCTCCCGGACCCGCGCGTATGACGTTTCTTTCTAGCGCATCGGACACGGTACATTTCCGAAGCGACACACTGTAACGGGTTGTAATTTACCTGTTGACAGTTGCGCCGCGAGGCATTAGATTAATGACCATTCGATCAATTTACAGTCGGAGAATTTGCGGTTGTGAAAAGCATTTTTGAAATATTGCCGGACGGCCGGTGGCTTGTATCCGGATCGGGCAAAGTGCCGATGACTTATGCTGTCGCACCTGTGAGCGATCTTGTTCCTGCGAGCATTACGGACGCTAATGCACCGATGCCATATGAAGTCGCGTCTAATGTCGCGTATTATTACGATATGGATATCGGATACGTGCTTAATAACGATGGAATCGTGTGCGTTGATATCGACGTTAAAAATTCCAAGAATGAAGACGATGCCGCAACGTGGACACCCGATGAAATCAAAGTGTTGCAAAAAGATATTTGCCGTCGTTTTGCGGAAGCAGGTGCTTATATCGAACGTTCGCGCAGCGGGCAGGGTTATCATATCTGGATCAAATGTGTGCAATCCCTGCTGCCGTTTTTGAATCGTCGGTCCAAGAAATACGGAATTGAAATTTACTCGGATAAACGTTATATCGTTTGCACGGGCCAGCGGCTGACGGGTAATGACGAATTGATTGACGGATCAATGCTGGTCTGGGAAACGTTGGGAATACTCGATATGCAAACCCGCGAGACGGCGGCCGTTGTGCCTGCACCCAGACAGAATGTGGTTACCAGTACTGCTAGTGCTGGTGCTACGGGTGCCCACGCGGGTCTACCTGCTGTTGTCACGGCTGACGGCGTGCTGACGGATATGCAACTGATTGAAACGGGGTTGACTGCGAGCAATGGCGACAAATTCCGCGCACTGTGCAGGGGTGAATGGCGCGAATTGGGTTATCCGTCTCAATCCGAAGCAGATTTGTCGCTAATGTCAATGCTGGCGTTCTATTCGCGCGATGACGCACAGTGCATTCGGGTATTCCAAATGACGGAATTGGGTAAACGCGAAAAAGCGCAGCGTACCGACTATCTGGCGCGGACGTTGCGTAGCATTCGGCGCCGCCAATATCGTGAAAATCAGGCAATTGAAATTGCCATGGCCGTTCCGTCGCTTGTCGCGGAGACGGTGGATTCTGTCGAAGCGGCGACGGCCAATCCCGAAACCGTGCTGGAAGTTGTCGATGACGCCGCTGCGCTGGCCGAAGTGCGGGCGCTGACAGGCGTCACGGCTGCGGATGATCGGCCCGTGGACCGCATTACCGGGACGGCCGATGCGTCGCTGATGGACGGTCTGGACACGCACTGGATGGCACCGGGTCGAATGGGACGACTGGTCAACTGGATTCTGTCGGCCAGTTACCTACCTGTCTATGAGATTGCGGAAAGTGCGGCGATTGGTCTTGCGGCGGGAATCTGCGGGCGCGCTTGGAATATTCCGGGCTCCGGTCTGAACATGTACATTCTACTAGTGGCTAAATCTGCAATTGGTAAGGAGGCGCTGCACACCAGCATTTCCAAAATCCAGACGGCAGTAATGAAACACAATCCGGGGATTGCCAATTTTATTAGTTTCGATGAACATGCTTCGGGTCAGGGTTTGTTGCGTGCGGTGGCGGAACGGCCGTCGCATGTGGCGGTAATGGGTGAGTTTGGGCGGCGGCTGAAAGCTATCACCACGCGGGACGACGGGCCGTTGGCAACGTACCGCACATATTTGACGAATCTTTACCAAAAATCGGCGCATGGTAGCACGGCTGGGGGTTTGCGCTATTCAGACAACGAACGAAACGTGACGATTAATGGCGCGGTGGCATTTTCATTAGTCGGGGAAACCACACCTGGTACATTTTACGAATCGCTGGATTCGACGGTGATGGAAGACGGTTTCATGAGTCGTTTTCTGACTATTTCCTACGAGGGGGATAGACCGGTTAAAAATGACAACATGTCTAATGACTTGACGCCGGAATTGCTCGAATATATCACCCAATTGTCAATCCACGCTGCAAAACTGAATAGCATCAATCAGGTTTGCATGGTGGAATTTGACGACAAAGCCGGCGCGTTGATTCAGGCATTTGACGATAAATGCGCGGAAGAAATTCGCAAAACCGATGACGAATCATATCGGCAGGCATGGAACCGCGCAGCACTGAAAGCGAAACGGCTTGCGGCTTTATGTTCGGTGATGGAAAACTACGTTGCGCCTAAAACTACGCTCGAAATGGTTCAATGGTCAATATGCCTTGTTCAAAAAGACATTGATAATTTCATGAATAAATTGCGAAATGGCGATATTGGCAGCGATGATTCGGCGCGCGATTCAGCTATTATGTCGATCATTAAGGATTTGCTAACGGGGGTTGATTGGCCGCGATTCCTGAATGGAAAATCTTTTGATAAAGAAACTGGCACGAAATTAATGAGAATGGGGGTTATATCGGAAGCTTCGATCAAATATAAATGTCGCAAAAAAGCGGCGTTCAATACGAGAAATGGATATATTTTCGAGACGGAAAAAATCATGGCAAACCTTGTCGCAGCGGGGCTTTTGTGTAAAATTCCCGCTTATACTTCAATGACGGAATTTGGCATGCCGGGTACATGCTACAAAGTAACCAAACCGGAGATATTCAAAAATGATTAATATGGATTTGATCAAAGCTTGGTATATTGCCAAACAGAAAAAGGAAGCGGCGTTCATTGAAGTTTACGGGCCGCTGGAAGCGGAGGAAAAAGCCCTGCGCCAGCAGGTGTCGGCTATGTTTGAGCAACGCAGCGGGGTTCAGCGGGTCGACATTGGCGGTGGCTGCCGGCTGGTCGGCAAATTCACGGAGACGGTCGCAGTTGACGACACGCTGACCGATGACGCTATAGAGCAACTGCGTGGCGCTGGGATACCAGTTGACACAATTCTTACAAAAAAATACACCTTGAATAAACGGGCTTATGGTAATATGGACCCATCGAATCAAGAAATGGTTGATAAGTTTCTAACGTTGAAACTGGGATCGTTTACGCTGGATTTGGAAAAGGATAAGGAAGGTTGAATCATGCAATTTAACAAATACGGCTTTAAGCCGATGTTGGCTGCGCCGGTGACGGATATTGAGTTGCTCAATTACCCGGTGCTGGCGTCGCCCAAACTGGACGGCATCCGATGTGTGGTCATCGATGGGGTTGCGTACTCGCGCTCGCTGAAACCGATTCCAAATGAAGAGATTCAGAAATTCTTTTCGAGCGGCAAATATGACGGTTTCGACGGGGAGTTGATTTGCGGTCCCCACAATGCACCGGACGTTTTCAACCGCTCGACGCGTGGTGTCATGAAGCGGGATGCGCGGGATGACTGGGCGTTCTATGTCTTCGACTGGATTCAGGGCGGCTTCACGATTGAGCGTATGGGTCTGGTTGAATCGATTGAATGGTCACCACATGTACGACCCGTCATTCAGACGACCATCGGCAACGTGGAAGCGCTGCGCGAGTACGAACGGGTGTCGCTGTCGCAGGGTTTCGAGGGTGTCATGATCCGGAGCATAGGTGGCGAGTACAAACACGGCCGCTCGACGCTCAAGGAAGGTCTGCTGCTGAAGCTCAAGCGGTTCACCGACGATGAGGCCCTGGTGATTGGCGTTGAGTGTCTCATGCGCAACGGTAACGCGGCCGAGACGAACGCACTGGGCTACACGGAGCGATCGAGCGCAGCCGATGGCCTGATCCCTATGGATGCGCTGGGGGCACTGATCGTTCGCCGAGCTGATGGCGTGGAATTCAAGGTCGGTTCCGGCTTCACTGAAACACAACGTTACGATTTTTGGTTGCGCCAGGACGAAATTATTGGTAAGATAATCACATACAAACATTTTGAAGTCGGCGCGAAAGACAAACCGCGTTTTCCGATTTTCAAAGGCTTCCGTGACGAAAAGGACATTTCAAAATGAACTATTTAAAATGTCTGGTATATGGGGCACCGGGCGTCGGTAAAACGTCGCTCGCTGCCACGCTGCCAGCGCCAATCATCCTGTCGATTGAAGGCGGGACAACCACACTGCGGCCAAAAAACATCGCGCGGATGTTCGGTGAAAATCAACCCGACATCACGTACAATATCCCCGTCGTCGAAGCGCGGGATATTAAAACGGTCGCCGAATTCATGCGGTGGATCGCGTCAGACGGTGCGACTCAATACCAGAGTGTGGTTATCGATTCGTTGTCCGAATTGACGGAAGTGTTTCTGCACTCGCTGCGGGGAATTTCCATCGATGGACGCGACGGCGGTAAAAAAGACGCGCGGCAGGATTATGGGGAATTGTATGACCGGGTAATTGCGCTGGCGCGAGCAATCCGCGACATTCCGAATAAACACGTTCTGGTGACTGCCAAATTGGGTACAATCAAAGACCCGATGGGTGGCGTCATGAAATTTGGTCCGGCTTTTGAGGGTCAGAAACTGGGACAAAACATCGGCTACATTTTCGACAGCGTCTATTACATGGGCGTTGCGCAGGGAGAAGACGGAAAGCCATTTAGGTATTTGCAAACTCAACCCACTGCCCAATATGAGGCGAAGGATCGCGTCGGCGGTCTGGAATTCTACGAAGCTCCCCATTTGGGTAAAATCATCCAAAAATTGAATGAGGAATAATCAAATGTTTGAAAACATTTTCGCTGGTTTCGCAATTGACACGAACGACCCTGCGCTGGCTGACAGTTTTGCGCCGATTCCCGAGGCTGTTTATCCGGTTGCAGTGGAATCGATCGAGCAAGGTTTCGACAAATCCGGTGGCGTGCGTTTCACGGCTAAAGTGCGCATTCGCGAAGGCGCATTCATGGGGCGTGTTGTCAACGAAAACTACAATCTGGGCCATTCAAATCCACAGGTTGTTGAAATTGGGCGGAAGCAATTGGCAGCACTTGCCCGCGCTTGCGGCGTCAATGGTCAACTGACAAACCCGCAGCAGGTTGTCAACGTGCCTACGTTTGCCAAAATCGGCCCACAGAAGGATGACACCCGGTATTCGCGCATCATCGCATGGCTGACCCCCGATGCCGCTGCGAAATTCGGTGGCCACACTGCTGCCAAGCCCGCGGCTGCGCCGCAGCCTGCAGCATTCGTGCCGCCTGCCGCGCCGGCGTTTGCCGCACCGACCGCGTCACAGCCTCAACCCGCAGCGCCGGCATTCGTGCCGCCTGCGCAGGCCCAGCCGGCCGCGCAACCCGCGTTCGTGCCGCCTACCCAGCCTCAACCCGTTGCGCAACCTGCGCCCGCCTTCTCGGCCCAGCCTGCGGTGCAATCTGCACAACCCGCGCCGGCTACCGCCACGCATAAAATGCCGTGGGAACAATAAGCAACCGAATCATTTAACCGCTAATTAATCTGACAAATGGTACGCATCGCCACCGAAACGCTGAGAGCAATCGAGAACGCAATGACGCGGGATCAAGGCAACGCATTCCGCGCTGCGGAACAACGCTGGCTGCCACAAATGGATGATGCGTACCGTCAGAACAATAGCGGTTTCCGCGCGCACCTTGGCGCATCGCTGATCGGGCGAGAGTGCGCGCGGGAGATTTGGTACGGGTTCCGGTGGGCGCAGAAACCGACCTTTGACGGGCGCATGCTCCGGTTGTTTAATCGGGGGCACCTTGAGGAAGCCCGTTTCTGTGCCCTGCTGGAAATGATCGGCTGTAAACTGTTTCAAAGCGATGAAAACGGAAAACAATACCGGATATCTGATGTTGACGGGCATTTTGGCGGTAGTGGTGATGGTATCGCCCTTGGTGTCCCTGATTTGCCGGCTAATGAATATTGCCTGTTGGAATTCAAAACACATTCCGATAAGTCGTTTGTAAAACTGACGGAAAATGGCGTGTCGATTGCCAAACCTGAACATTTTGTTCAAATGCAAGTGTACATGTACAAAATGGGTTTGCAGCACGCGCTTTATATGGCTGTCAATAAAAACAACGATGACATTTACGCGGAGATAATCGCCAAGGATGAGGAAGTCGGTCGCGCTCACGTTGACCGCGCGCGAACGATTATCTATTTGCAGCAGCCGCCGCGCAAACTGTCGGAAAAATCGTCGTTTTTCAAATGCAAATTCTGTGACAAACGGGATATCTGCCACAACGGGAAGCCGATGACACGCAACTGCCGTACGTGCGTTCATGCTGCACCAGTAGCGGACGGACAGTGGAAGTGTGGTTACCACAATGCGTTGATTCCAGCCGACTTCATCGAGAAAACTTGCGATCAGTGGAAACAGATTGACTAATCATGTTTAATTTGCGATGGTATCAGCGCGAAGCGGTGACGGCGCTTTATGAATATTTCCACAACGGCGGGAAAGGAAACCCGCTGGTTTGCATCCCAACTGGCGGCGGAAAATCGCTGATCATTGCCGAATTCTGCCGCATTTTTGCGGAGAATTGGCCGGGTAAGAAAATCGTCGTGCTGACGCACACGAAGAAACTGGTAGAGCAAAACGCCGCATGTTTGAATAAACACGCGCCGCATATCCCATATGGGATTAACTCTGCTGAGTTGAAACAACGCGATTTTCATTCACCTATTATTTTCGGTACGATTCAATCAGTCTATAAGGACTGGTCTAAATTCGGGTTTGTTGCCATTGTCTTTGTTGACGAAGCACATTTGGTTTCATACAAAGAAAATAGCATGTACCGTTCGTTCTTCAATGGATTGATGAAGACGAACCCTAATTTGCGCGTCGTCGGCGACACGGCAACCCCGTACCGGCTGGGGACGGGTCGCATCGTCGATGAGTACCGCGACGCGCAGGGGAAAACGCAAAAGCCCATTTTCACGGATATCTGCTATGACATTACTACTGCTGACAATTTTAATCGTCTTATTGCTGAAGGTTATTTATCGCCGCTGACGACGCGTGCGACCGAATTCGCCTATGATTTGGAAGGCGTGCGCGTTCGCGGCGGCGATTATGACGAAAAGTCATTGCAGATTGCGATGGATAAAAATAGTGCATCCATCGCAGCCATTGCGGAAGTATGTCGATTGGGAGAGCATCGTAAACATTGGCTGGTTTTCGGCTCCGGGATTGCGCACTGCGAGCATTTAAAGGAGATTTTTGCCAAATACAATATCGCGGCCGATGTTGTTCATTCCAAGCAAAAGCCCGCCGAACGTGAAGCCGTCATCCAGCGGTTCATGTCTGGTGAATTGCGCGCGCTGATTAATAACAACATCCTAACGACGGGCTTCGATTTTCCGGCAATTGATTTAATCGTGATGCTGCGCCCGACACAATCGCAGGTGTTGTGGCGTCAAATGATTGGGCGCGGGTTGCGCATCGCCGACGGGAAATCGGATTGTCTGGTGTTAGATTTTGTGCGGAATATCGAGCGATTGGGGGCCGTCAACATGGATTACACGCCGCCCAAAAAACGCGGTGGCGGTGGCATGGCCCCGGTCAAAGCGTGCCCGTGCTGCGGAACTTACACCTACGCATCGGCCAAATTCTGCTCGGCCATGGTACAGTCGGAAACCGGCCCGGTACAATGTGGTTACCAATTCCCCGAGCATAACCACATTAACAACCATGCGAGCGGCGCGG
>ERZ772909.851-NODE-851-length-17807-cov-10.984509_pt1 | contig 17807 bp, 20 predicted proteins | sample MGYA00511137_ERZ772909 | MGnify/ENA primary metagenome ERZ772909 (study PRJEB29015, sample SAMEA2738095) | human oral metagenome | biome: human oral; feature: human-associated habitat; material: saliva | place: China | collected 2270 ... | reverse complement strand
GCGACGGACTGTTAATCCGCAGGTCCCTGGTTCGAGCCCAGGTCGGGGAGCCAAAATTCTAAAGCCTGAACTTAATTGTTCAGGCTTTTTTATTGTTTTCCCAGATGTTTTGTAAATTTTTACCCGTCAGGTTGGGGATGTGGGGAGCAGATTGTGAAGTGTTCCTAAAGTATTGGATTTCACTTGGTATGCTTGGTAAAAATGGGGTATGAAGTGGAAACCCCCATTGTTGCCGTGTGCACAATATATCGTGAACTTCAGTAGGGGTGCCTTTGCTTTAACCGTGAAGATGCCGGGTTTGGCGACTGGTATACGGCGAGATAGGTTTTCCAACGGTTTCGCGGTAAAATTCTGTCTGTCTGATTTCGGTTTCGTTTTATGTCCATAAAAATCCTGATTATTTCTCCCAGTTGGATAGGCGACTGCGTAATGACCCAGCCCTTGTTCCGCCGTTTGAAGGAACTTCACCCCGGTTGCACGATTGATGTGTTTGCACCGAAGTGGTCGATGGCGGTGTTTGAGCGTATGCCTGAAGTGAATGAGATTCTTGAAAATCCGTTCGGACACGGTGCATTGGAGTTGAAACGCCGTTGGCGAGTCGGTAGGGATTTGGGACGGCGCGGCTACGATCAGGTTATCGTGCTGCCCGGTTCTTTGAAATCGGCAATCATCGCCCTAGCGACAGGTATCGGTAAAAGGACGGGTTATGTCGGTGAAAGCCGTTATTTTTTACTGAACGATATACGGAAGCTGGATAAAGAGCATCTGCCGTTGATGGTGGACAGATATACGGCTCTCGCGCATCAGAGTCAGAAGGATTTTGACGGGCGTTCAGGATTTCCCAAGTTTTCAATTAATGAACGGCAGAGGAAAATTTCTGTCGAGACCTTTAGCTTGGATATTGGAAAGCCTGTTTTGGCTTTTTGTCCAGGTGCGGAATTCGGGCCGGCAAAACGTTGGCCGGCAAAGCATTTTGCCGAGTTGGGCAAACATTATCTGGCGGCGGGCTGGCAGGTTTGGCTGTTCGGTTCGCAAAAAGATTATGAAATTGCCGAGGAAATCAACTGTCTTTCAGACGGCATGTGTATGAATTTATGCGGTAAGACCGATTTGTCTCAGGCAATGGACTTGTTGTCGTTGGCAGATACGGTCGTGTGTAACGACAGCGGATTGATGCATTTGGCGGCAGCTTTGGGCAGGAAGGTAGTGGCGGTATATGGTTCGTCCAGTCCGACACACACGCCGCCTTTGAGCGATAAGGCAAAAATCGTCAGCCTCCATTTGGAATGTTCCCCGTGTTTTAAGCGGGAATGTCCGCTGGGGCATACAGACTGCCTCAATAAGCTTTATCCCGACAGGATTGTGCAGGCGGTTGAAGAAACGGTATGATGTTTTTGTTTTCTAATTTTGCCCGGCGGCGGTTGATTATTGATAGGGGTGTTTATGGCTATTGCGAATAATAAAAAAGCATTTCACGATTTTTTTATTGAAGACCAGATTGAAGCCGGTTTGGTATTGGAAGGTTGGGAAGTCAAGGCGATCCGTGCTGCACGCGTACAGCTTAAAGAGAGTTATATTTATTGGAAAAAAGACGCGTTTTATTTGGTCGGTTGCCATATTACTGCGTTGCCCACAGCCTCGACACACATCAAACCTGATGCCACACGCCCGCGCAAGCTGTTGTTAAAACAGTCGGAAATCAACAAATTAATCGGAAAAACCGAACGTGCCGGTTACACTATCGTGCCGCTGAACCTGCATTTCTCACGTGGAAAAATCAAGATGGAAATCGGTTTGGCAAAAGGTAAGAAACAGCACGATAAACGACAAAGTATGAAGGAAGCCGACTGGAAACGTGAAAAACAGCGGTTGATTAAGCATACGCGCTGATGGGGGATGCGGTTTCAGACGGCATTTGAACAATGCCGTCTGACGGTTGTTTAGACAATGGTGTTGAAATACGAAACGGAAAAACAGGGCGGTTGCCCTGTTTTCTATTTGCGTAAAAGATGCGGATGACGGGAGGCGGAAAAACGGAAATGCCCGTCTTTGGCGAAATCGTAAACGTTGCTGACTGCCCTGATATGGTGGGGTGATTCTTTTCCTCGTTTCAGACATTCGCGCGCTATTCTCCGTAATTTCCGGTTGGCAAGACGTTTGTCCTGTTTTTAGCTGACTGCCGTGGTTATAGGGGAAAAGGGGGTGTTTTCTGTAACTTTTACTCATGATGGTCTCCCAGGTTGAAATACCTAGGTTTCCTTGAGTGGCGATTCCGTACTTTGTTCCGTGATGTTTGAAATATATTTAGTAAATGCTGACCAGTACATTGCTATTTGAATGCCGGGCGGTTTTGTAAAAATTGCCGATTTTGTAAAAGTAGTCGGTAATTTCTTCTTTTATATCATCAATTTCATCTTCATAATCCCAAATGTCGGGGTAGATATGATGCTCTTTGCACACCTGCATATTGAAATGCTCCATTGCGCTTTTTATGTCGAAGCCCTCCAAAGCCGAGACGATTTCATGGATTTGGGCGGATTCGATATAAGCGGCGTATCCGTCGCTGTCCGAAATAGGTGTCGTTCCGACGATTGATTCGGATAACAGATTGCCCTTTAAGGGATTTTCTGCACTTGTTCCAGTCAGTATAAAATGTAAAACATCCCACATTTTATCAATGTCGAGGCAAACGGCAGCCTCATCCTCCAAATCTTCCAGTTCTTCAAACAATTCTTGCCATTCGGTATCGATATTTTTAAGCAAAGCCAGTTTTTCATTATCGACCAGTTGATAGGTTGCTGTCATTCCCATGATATTTCCTATAATTTCATTTTGAATCAGTTATTTATGGAAGAAGTTTTCCAGGGTTCATAATGTTATATGGATCAAGGTGTTGTTTGATGCTTTTCATCAGGGCGATTTCGGCAGGGGTGCGTACTTTGTCCAGCCATTGTTTTTTGATGATACCTATGCCGTGTTCTGCGGCAACTGTACCGTTGCAGGCAAGTATGTTGCGATAAACTGTGCCGTTGATGTCATCTTCGTAACGATATGCCTCGTTACTGAGTATATCCGGCAGAAAAGTATTGTAGTGCAGGCTGCCGTCGCCTAAATGTCCGAAGCAGACAATTTGTATTCCTTTGAAGCTTTGTTCCAAATCTTTGGCGCACCGGCGGACAAAGTCGGCAACGCACCCGATGGGGACGGCAATATCGTGTTTGATGCTGGTGCCCAGTTTGCGTTGTGAAGCGGAGATGTTTTCACGCAATGCCCACATATGGATACGTTCTTGTTCGCTTTGTGCCAATACGCTGTCGGTAAAGCCCTTTTCATATAGGAATTCGGCAAGTTGCCCGTTAAGGCTGCCGTTTGGTAGTGAATCGGTCAATTCAAGCAGGATGTACCATTCTGAGTGTGTCGGCAGGGGGAGGTTGCTGAATTCGGAGGACAACTCGGCAGCAAAACGGCTGATCAGCTCAAAACTGCATAGGCGTTCGGCAAAGTGTGCTTGGGTTTCGGTCAGCAGGCGGACGGCGAATTCGATGTCGGGTATGCTGACCCATACGGTCGCTTTGTCTAAGGGGTTGGCAAACAGCTTGAGCGTGGCTGCGGTGATAATGCCCAATGTACCTTCGCTACCGATAAACAAATGGCGTAAATCGTAACCCGTGGTGTTTTTGTGTAGCGGGTGAAGATGGGAAATCAGTTCGCCGTTTGGTAGGACAATTTCCAGTCCGATGACCAAATCGCGCATTGTGCCGTAGCGTAATACGTTCAATCCGCCGGCGTTACAGGCGATGTTCCCCCCGATTTGACAGGAGCCTTCGCTAGCAAGACTGAGTGGGAACAGACGGTTGGCAGCTTCTGCTGTTTGTTGTACGGTTTTAAGAACCGTACCTGCTTCGACGGTAATACAGTTGTCTGCCAAATCGATGTTGCGGATGCGGTTAAGTTTGGAAAGGTTAAGCAATACCCCGCCTTGTGCTACTGCGGCACCGCACAAACCGGTATTGCCGCCTTGAGGAGTTACCGAAATATGGCGTTGGTGGCAAAAGCGCATTATGGTTTGCACATTCTTAACGCAATGAGGTTGCAGAATGATATCGGGCGTGGAGGTAAAACGGTTGCGTTGATCTTTTAAAAGTATCGGGGAAGGCTCAATGATTTCGTCTGCCGGAAGGAGTTGGGAAAATTCGGTATGCAGGTCGATCATGTTTTTAGAAAAAGAGTGGGGATTGAGAAATAGGATTAAATGCGTCCGGAAAATTAAAAAAGCAGGATACGCAAAGTATCCTGCTTTTTTGTAAGCAGAAAATGCTTATTTTGCAGCTTCAGAGGCAGCAGGTGCTTCAGCAGCAGGAGCCTCGGAAGCAGCAGCAGGTGCTTCAGCAGCAGGGGCTGCGGAAGCAGGAGCTTCAGAAGCAGCAGCTTCAGAAGCAGGAGCTTCAGCAGCTTTTTCTCCGCCACAGGCGGCCAGAGCCAAAGACAACAAAGCAGCAGCAAACAGGGATTTTTTCATTTTAGTAACCTTTAAAATCAATTTAAATTATCGAAACAAACTGGTCTTTATAGACCATACTACAAACTGGGGTGGAAATTCATTGCTGAATTTTGTGTAATTATGCACTACGAAATAAGGGATTGCAATGTCGAAAAAATACGAAATAAAGATTGAATGAAAAGTTTTGAGATGGGGAGAGTGATAAATCCTGTAAAACAACTGCCTTATTGAAAGCCTGATGGTCAGGAATATTATATAGATTGATATAATTCAGTATGTTGTATGATTTATTGGGACATGATAGGGAGAGTGGCGGATAAAAAGAGCGGTATTTATTCCATGTTGCGTAAAAACAACATAATAACAAAATAACAAAATTTTACACTTTGGCAGGCGACGAGTAGTCTGTGAATAGGTTAATGGTAATCGACGGAGGAGGGGTGTGTGTTAGAATTCGCCTGTAATCAATCTGCTGTCCCTGAAAGGATAAATATGGCTATCGTGAAAAATTCCGTAGTTTCTCTGCATTATGAAATGTATGATGTCAATAATCAGCTTCTGGATAAGACTGAAGAACCGATTGTATATTTACATGGCGGTTATGACGGTATTTTCCCTTTGGTGGAAGAGGCGTTGCACGGCAAGGATGTCGGCGATACGGTAGATGTGGTGCTTTCTCCAGATGATGCGTTCGGCGAGCAGGAGCCGGATTTGGTGCGTATCGAAGATGTCGGCGTGTTCCCTGTGGAGGTCGAAGTCGGCATGATGTTTGAAGCCGACGATCCGGAAACCGGCGAAGTTATTATCTACCGTGTAACCGATGTTGCCGACGGCAAGGCGGTGGTAGACGGTAACCATCCTTTGGCCGGTATGAAGATACGCTTTAAGGCAACGGTTGAAAGTGTGCGCGATGCATCTGGTGAGGAAATCGCACACGGACATGTCCATGGCCCGCACGGTCATCACCATCATTGATTTGCCGGCAACTTGTCGATATTGGATGCCGTTTGAAAATGGTTTGCTCCGTTTCAGACGGCATTTTTCCGTATGGGGGTTAAATTATGTCGGTTGGGCATTATGAGAATTTTCCTGTCGGCTCATTGATTTTGCCGCGCAGGTTAAGAAAGCCGGTTCATGCGGTATATGCGTTTGCACGGACTGCGGATGATATGGCGGATGAGGGAGATTTTCCGATTGAGGAGAGGTTGGAAAATTTGGACGTATTGCGGCGCGAGTTGGATGTGTTGGCATCCGGCGGACAGTCTGCACATCCTTTGATTGCCCGGTTGGATGCCGAGGCTGTTGCACCGTTTGGTTTGGATTTGCAGCCGTTTTATGATTTGCTTTCTGCATTTTCTCAGGATGTGGTTAAAACAAGGTATGGAAATTTCGGCGAACTGGTCGATTATTGCCGGCGTTCTGCCAATCCTGTCGGACGCATCATGTTGGCTTTATACGGAAAAACAGATGCGGTGAGTGTGGCGCAAAGCGATGGCATCTGTACGGCTTTGCAGCTTGTGAATTTTTGGCAGGATGTGGCTGTCGATTGGCATAAAGGGCGTGTCTATATCCCTCAGGACGATTTGCTGAAATTTGGTGTCGCTGAAGAACAGATTGCGGCAGGCAGGGCGGATGCGGCGTTTCAACGTCTGATGGCCTTCCAATGCCAACGCGCATTCCGTATGCTGAGGGCCGGTTCCCCCTTGGCAAAGGAATTAAAGGGGCGAATCGGTTTGGAACTTCGTATGATTGTGTTGGGTGCGCAGATGATTTTGCAGAAACTGGATGCGTGTCGATATGATGTGTTTGCCCAGCGTCCCCTTTTGGACAAGAAAGATTGGCTGATTATGTTGAAACGTGCGGTATGGCGATAAGGAGGCATATTCAAACCGATATGCCGTCTGAAAAGGTCTGTTCGGTTTCAGACGGCATATTGCAACCGATTCGATGCCCTTAGGAAATTTCGTGAGGGTTGGGTCTGGCATTGTCTTCAGCCCCCAAGCCGACAAGCCTGCGTAACCTGGTCATGTAGGCGTTGACATCCAATCCTGTTCCGTAGCGCTGCGCCGTCCATAAGGTTTCTGCCAAGGCCTCCATCATGTCGTGTTCGGCTTTGAGCCAGCCGTTTTTGGCACACAATGTTTTATGGATGGCATGTATCCCGTGCGGTTGGTCTATGCCTGCCTGTTCTTGGATGGAAAGGTGCAGCGACATGTGAAGAAACGGGTTACTTTCTCCGTTTTCCGGCAGCCAGCAGGTATCCAGATGGTTTTCGATATGTTCGAGGTAACGGTGGTATTCGGGATGTGCTTCGATAATGCGAAGAGCCTTTTGTTCTAATGCGCTCAGCTGTAACGGGCGGAGGCGGTGTTCCCATATTTTGGCGAAAAATCGGCGGACATCGTGTGTATTTACATCATACATGGCGTATTATCAGGTAGGGTGTTTATAAGTTTGATCAATGGTGGTTTTACATAAATTAAATTCAGCAGTCAACCGCACCCTATATAATGTCGGAAATTTATCTGTCCGAAACGGGCTTAGTTATGAAAAAACTGATTTACTTTTTTACCTTATTTTTCGTTTTGTGCGGTCAGGCTTTTGCGCTGGACGCGAACGATTTGTTACCTCCCGAAAAGGCATTTGTGCCTCAGGTCAGCGTGGCGGATGATGGTGTAAACGTCCGCTTCAAGATTGCCGACGGATACTATATGTATCAGGCAAAAATTATTGCGCAAACCGATCCCGCGGGTTTGTTGGGCCAGCCTTCGTTTGGCAAGGGCGAGGAAAAAGAAGATGAGTTTTTCGGCAAACAGACGGTTTTTCATCAAGAGGCTCAGGTTGCCTTCCCATATACCAAACCTGTCGGCAAGCCGTATAAATTGGTCTTGACCTATCAAGGGTGTGCGGAAGCAGGTGTATGCTATCCGCCTGTAGATACGGAACTCGACATTTCCGGTAACGGTGTTTATCAGGCTCAGAGTGATGAACCTGTATCGCCAAAAGACCGGTTCCTGCAAAAAGAACCTTCAGGCGGTGAGCGTTCTACAAGTCCGAAAAATACTCCGGACAGCAGCCGTTTCAAACTGTCTTGGGATACGCTCAACGCCAATCTTTTGGCGTTTTTTCTCGCCGGTGTGGGCCTGAGCTTCACCGCCTGTATGTATCCTTTGCTTCCGATTGTTTCCAGCATCGTGGTCGGGGATAAAAAGGCGAGCAAGGGACGGGCATTTGCATTGACCGTCGTGTATGTTCAGGGGTTGGCGTTGACTTACACATTGGTCGGTATCATTGCCGGACTGACGGGTGCGCTGCTGACAGTTTGGTTGCAGCAGGCTTGGGTGGTGTTGGCGGCATCGGCTTTAATGGTCATATTGGCGTTGTCCATGTTCGGCCTGTTCAACATCCAACTGCCCAATGTCGTACAGTCATATTTTCAGAATCAAAGCAGTAGGCTTTCCGGCGGCAAGATAGTATCCGTTTTCGTAATGGGCATATTGTCCGCACTGATTGTCGGCCCGTGTGTTGCTCCGCCGCTGGCATTTGCTTTGGGTTACATCGGTCAGACGGGTGATGCGGTCCTGGGTGGTTTGGCACTTTATGTCTTGGCACTCGGTACCGGCGTACCGCTGATTATTATCGGTACATTCGGCGGACACATCCTCCCTAAAGCCGGCGACTGGATGAGTGCCATCAAATACGCTTTCGGCTTTATCCTTTTGGCCGTAGCAGTTTATCTTGCCACACCGCATCTGCCTTATTATCTGGTGGTGGTGCTTTACACCCTTTTGATGCTGGTTCCGGCCTTTATGCTTTTGGGTAACGGACGCAAGCAGAAATGCCGTCTGAAAGCAGCGGCGTATGTATTTGGGGGTGTATTGTTGATAGGCGGCGCATGGTTCGGCTGGCAGAGTGCAAATGGGAAAACGACTGCACTTCACCATTTTTTGACGCTCAACCCGCCGTCTGAAGCAGGTAACCCTGCCGAACATGGAAAAATGTTTACCGATGTTGCGGCACTGAAAGTTGCAATGGCGGATGCATTGAAAGAATATCCCGATAAACCGGTTATCTTGGATTTTTATGCTGACTGGTGTATTTCCTGTAAAGAAATGGCGGCATATACGCTCAATCAGCCGGAAGTCCATCAGGCAGTTGATATGGGACGATTCTTCCAAATCGATGTAACTGCCAACACGTCGGATCATCAGGCATTATTGAAAGAATACGGATTGTTCGGGCCGCCGGGTGTATTTGTCGTCCGCGCGGATGGCAGCCATAGCGAACCGCTGTTGGGGTTTGTCAAAGCAGACAAGTTTATTGAGTGGTATGAACGGAACCGTTAATCCGATTTTTACAATGCCGTCTGAAATTTCAGACGGCATTTTATTTGGCAGGGCAATGCCCGCTATACACATGGAAACCGCCTGAAGATGTGAAAATCTTGTGTATAAGCCGGTTTGTCATTTGAAAATAAAGCAGAAAAAATAATTGATGGAAAAATAAGCAGTCAAAAGTAAACACAGGAAGTGTTTGCCGGTGTGTGTACCTTTTGTGGATAAATATTTTAATAATATGTATTTTATAGAAAATAATGGATTGATTAGAAAATAGTCAGCTGCACGGTTTGAATGGGTGCCGATAAGTGCCGATACCTTGAAGCCATCAAGTGTGTATTGTTTGGGCATTAGGGTAGAAAAAACTGCCTCTGTTTCCAGAGGCAGTTTGCGTGCGGATTGAATCTTACAAACCGCTCAAGCGGGCGGTATCGTGTGCAATCATCAATTCTTCATTGGTCGGAATCACAACGGCAACGGCCGTGCTGTCGGCAGTCGTAATTACGCCTGCGTTACCGAAGCGTGCCTTCAGGTTGGCCTCGTGGTCGGCTTTCAGACCGAGGAAGCCCAAGTAGCCGAGTACGCGCTCGCGGATGATGTCGGAGTTTTCGCCGATACCGCCGGTGAAGACGAGTACGTCCAGACCGCCAGCTGCCACAGCCATGCTGCCGATGTATTTGGCGAGGCGGTAGATGAAGACGTCCAGGGCGAGTTTCGCGCCGGGATGGCCTTTACCGGATTCTTCTTCGATAGTGCGGCAGTCGTTGGACAGGCCGGACAAACCGAGCAGGCCGGATTTTTTGTTCAGCATCTCGGTTACTTCTTTGACGGACATGTCGGCATTATCGGCCAGGAAACCGAATACGGCAGGATCGATGTCGCCGCTGCGCGTACCCATTATGAGGCCTTCCAGCGGTGTCAGGCCCATGCTGGTGTCGCGTGATTCGCCGTTGGCGACGGCGGTAATGGATGCTCCGTTACCCAGGTGGGCGATGACCATGCGCAGGTCTTTTTTGTCTTTGCCAAGGAAGCGTGCGGTTTCGTCGGCAACGAAGCGGTAGCTGGTACCGTGCGCGCCGTAGCGGCGCAGGCCGTATTTTTCATAGTATTCTTGCGGAATGGCGTATTTGTAGGCGTGTTCCGGCATGGTTTGGTGGAAGGCGGTGTCGAAAACGACGACGTTGGGCAGGCCTTTGAAAATACTTTGTGCGGCACGCAGACCCAAGAGGTGGGCGGGGTTGTGCAGAGGAGCGAGCGGGATGCATTTTTCGATGCCGGCAATGACTTCGTCGTCAACGAGGATGGATTCGCTGTACAGTTCGCCGCCGCTGACGACGCGGTGACCGATGGCGCCGATGCGGCTGTCGAGGCCGTGGGCTTTGAGTTCTTCCATCAGGGCTTCAACTGCGCCGGTGTGGTCGGGCTTGGCAGACAGGTCGACTTTGTGTTTTTCGCCGTTTACTTTGAATGTGATGTACGCGTCAGGCAGGTTGAGTTTTTCGGCAAGGCAGCTGAGCAGGACTTCGCCGCTATTGTTATCTAAGACTGCACCTTTGAGGGACGAGCTGCCGCAGTTCAAAACCAAGATTAATTTTTGGGACATTTTCTAGCTCCGGAAAGTTTCAGACGGCATGGGAGTCGGGCCCGGATACTAACCAAGTCCCGTGCCGAATCCGTTTTGCTTTCCTTGACGGGAAAGTAGTGGGGCCGGCTGAAACGGTTGATGAATAAAAACGCGCTATTTTATCAAAAAACAGTTGCGGCTGCTTGGCTTAATCGGGAGTTTGCGTGAAAATGGCGGAAGTCGGGTATTTTGACGGGTAAGGGAAAATATGCGGTATGCCGCTATTTTCAGAGATTGCGGAGAGGATTCTTTGCGTTTTTCCCGTTCAAGCTGGTACATTCGCCCTGTTTTTAGTTGATGCCGTCTGAAAAAAAGCGGATGGGGAATTTATGCATTATTTCAGTATTCATGACCAATCGGGACAGCATATAGGCTTCTTTGTCTTGCTTGCCGACGATGAGTCGGAGGCGCGGCCGCAGAGCGGACGTTTTGCCGTTAAATTGGAAGATGGGGCGGGCAACCATGTCCTTTCGCCGTTCGGTCAGACGGAAGTCCCCCAGTATTGGCGTGTCGTCAAAGACCGTATCGAGCTGTTTTTTGACGAAGCGGCCGTAGGGACTTTACGCAATGAGTATTTGAACGTGTCGGGGCAGACTTTTATTCTGACCGACCTGACCGGAGCGGTGTGATGGAAAGTATGTTTATACTGGTGCCTATCAGCATTATTTTGGCATTTGTTATCGGCTGGTTTTTTTGGTGGTCGGGTAAAAACGGGCAGTTTGACGACTTGGAAGGACCGGCGCACCGCATTCTGATGGATGATGATTCGACAAGTAAACTGGCTGAAAGAAAAGAGGAAAAAGATGAGTGCTAAGGGAGGGGGGCAGCCTTTGTTCCACAGTCGCCGTTTTGCCCCGCTTTTCGGCACGCAGTTTCTCGGCGCGTTCAACGACAATGTGTTCAAAACCGCGCTGTTTGTGATGATCAGCTTTTACGGTTTGGGAAAAAACGGCTTCCTGCCTGCAGGACAGATGTTGAATTTGGGTGCATTGCTGTTTATCCTGCCGTATTTCCTGTTTTCTGCACTGTCGGGACAGTTGGGCAATAAATTCGACAAGGCTGTTTTGGCACGTTGGATTAAGGTGCTGGAAATTATCATTATGGCAGTGGCGGCATACGGGTTTTATATCCGGTCTGCCCCGCTGCTTTTGGCCTGTCTGTTTTGCATGGGCGCGCAATCGACGCTGTTCGGCCCGCTGAAATACGCCATCCTGCCGGATTACCTCAACGACAAAGAGCTGATTATGGGAAACAGCCTGATTGAATCCGGTACGTTTATCGCCATCCTGTTCGGTCAGATACTGGGGACTGCAGTGGCAGGTGCGCCGCCTTATATTGTCGGGATACTGGTTTTGCTGGTCGCCGTCGGAGGGACGGTCAGCAGTCTGTTTATGCCGTCCGTACCCGCCAAAGCAGCAGATACGGAAATCGAATGGAATATTGTCCGGGGTACAAAATCCCTGCTTCGTGAAACGGTGCGGTACAAACCCGTCTTTACCGCCATTATCGGTATTTCGTGGTTTTGGTTTTTCGGCGCGGTCTATACTACGCAACTGCCGACCTTTACCCAAATCCATTTGGGCGGCAACGACAATGTTTTTAACCTGATGCTTGCTTTGTTTTCCATCGGTATTGCCGCCGGTTCGGTACTGTGTGCCAAGTTCAGCAGGGAACGTCTGATGTTGGATTGGGTAACGGTTGGTGCGTTCGGTTTGACGGTTTGCGGCCTGGTTTTGGTGTGGCTGACGCACGGTCATCGTTTTGAAGGGCTGAACGGCATTTTCTGGTTCCTGTCGCAAGGATGGGCATACCCCGTTATGCTGGTGATGATGCTGATCGGCTTTTTCGGTGGCTTCTTCTCCGTTCCGCTCTATACTTGGCTGCAAACCGCCAGCAGTGAAACTTTCCGTGCACACGCTGTTGCTGCCAATAATATCATTAACGGTATCTTTATGGTTTCCGCCGCCGTTTTGAGCGCGGTACTGCTGTTTTTGTTTGACAGCATTTCCTTGTTGTATCTGATTGTTGCTTTGGGCAATATTCCGTTGTCGGTATTTTTGATCAAACGCGAAAGGCGGTTTTTAGGCGCAGTGGCGGCAATCAGGAAAAAACCTTGAATGCCGTCTGAAAAGTTTGTCCACGCAATACACAATACGCCTGCCCAATGTTGTGAACACACTGTGAATAAGTGGGTTTGTGCATTGAAATAAAAACAAAAAAATGCTCTGCCTAAAAAATAGTCAGTCAATGTAAAATCGAAGAAAGAAAACAGACATGATTAAACGACAGATTATCCTTGATACCGAAACCACCGGCCTGTATGCAGACGGCGGCGACCGCTTGGTCGAGTTTGCCGGTTTGGAAATGGTCAACCGCCAAATGACCGACAAAAACCTGCACCTCTACATCCATCCCGAGCGCGATATGCCTGAAGAGGCGGCGAGGGTGCACGGTCTGACGATAGAGGTTTTGGAAGGGAAAAACGCACCGCCTTTTGCCCGGGTCGGCAGGCAGATTGCCGATTTTCTGCGCGGTGCGGAGCTGATTATCCACAATACGAAATTCGACGTGGGCTTCCTCAATATGGAGTTCCGCCGGATGGGGCTGCCGACTGTCGAGGAACTTGGCTGTACCGTTACCGATACTTTGTCAATGGCGCGCGAGATGTTTCCGGGGCAGAAGGCTAGTCTGGATGCTTTGTGCAACCGTTTTTCTGTCGACCGCAGCAAGCGCGTCCTGCACGGCGCACTGATTGACTGCGAGCTTTTGGGCGAGGTCTATCTTGCCATGACACGCCAGCAGTTCGACTTGATGGGGGAGGCAGAGGAGGAAGGGCCGGCAGCCAAACCGGTTGCATCTGCCGAAATGAAACTCGGTGCCAAACTGAAAGTGATTAAGGCGGATGAAGCCGAACTGGCTGCACATGAGGAATATCTCGACGGTTTGGGCGAGTCCTGTATTTGGCGTAAGGAAGCAGTGCCGTCTGAAAACGGCGGGGAAAACGCATGAAGCGCAAAAATATCGCGCTGATTCCCGCTGCGGGCGTCGGTTTGCGTTTTGGTGCCGGCAAGCCTAAGCAATATGTTGAAATCGGTGGAAAAACGGTTCTGGAGCATACGGTTTGCATTTTTCAAAATCATCCGTCCATCGATATGACGGTTGTCGTCGTATCGCCGGAAGATGTCCTTGCCGATGGTTTTCAGACGGCATTTGCCAGTGTGGAAGTCTGGAAAATCGGAGGGCGGACACGTGCCGAAACTGTTCGAAACGGTGTGGCAAAACTGTTGGAAACCGGCTTGGCATCGGCGGATGACAATATTTTGGTGCATGATGCCGCGCGTTGCTGCCTGCCGTCTGAAGCATTGACGCGCCTGATCGTGCAGGCGGGAAATTTGGAACAGGGCGGTATTTTGGCGGTTCCCGTTGCAGATACGCTCAAGCGTGCGGACGGTGCGAATATTAGTGCAACCGTCGAGCGGACGGGCCTTTGGCAGGCGCAAACGCCCCAGCTTTTCCGTACCGGGCTGCTGTACCGCGCATTGACTGCGGAAAACTCGGATGACGTTACCGATGAAGCATCCGCCGTAGAAAAATTGGGCATCCGGCCTTTGCTGGTGCAGGGCGATGTATGCAACTTGAAGCTGACGCAGCCTCAGGACGAGCGGCTGGTCAGGCTGTTGCTCAATGCCGTCTGAAATTTAATCAAATCATCAGGAACAAAAATTATGACGAATATCCGTATCGGGCAGGGTTATGATGTCCATCAGCTGACAGAGGGTAGGGATTTGATACTCGGAGGCGTGAAGATTCCGTTTGAGAAAGGGCTGCTCGGACATTCCGATGCCGATGCGCTGTTGCACGCTATTACCGACGCTCTGCTCGGTGCGGCAGGTTTGGGCGATATCGGCAGCCATTTCCCCGATACCGCCTCAGAGTTTAAAGATGCGGACAGCCGCGCCCTGCTGCGCGAGGCCTATCGGAGCGTTCAAGCTAAGGGGTGGCGTGTCGTCAATGTCGATACGACCGTGATTGCACAGAAACCCAAACTCGCGCCGCATATCCCTCAAATGCGGGCAAACATCGCCGCCGATTTGGGCATAGATGTTTCATGTGTCAACATTAAAGGGAAAACCAACGAAAAACTCGGTTATCTCGGGCGCATGGAAGGCATAGAGGCGCAGGCGGCGGTATTGCTGGCGCATATTTGAATACGATGATAACAATCAGGCATAACATGCAAAAAAATGTTAAGATTCCGGTTGTTTGTTGATACGGTTTCCCAAAGGACAAAAATATGGCAACACAAGACGAACTCAAGCGCATTGCAGCGGAAAAGGCAGTCGAATTCGTACCCGAAAACGAATATATCGGCATCGGTACCGGTTCGACCATCAATTTCTTCATCGAAGCCTTGGGTAAGAGCGGCAAAAAAATCAAAGGCGCGGTATCTACTTCCAAAAAATCCAGCGAACTGCTTGCCCGGTACGACATTCCCGTCGTTTCTTTGAACGAAGTGTCCGGTTTGGCGGTCTATATCGACGGTGCGGACGAAGTCAACCACGCCCTGCAAATGATTAAAGGCGGCGGCGGTGCGCACCTCAACGAGAAAATTGTCGCCAGCGCGTCAGAAAAATTCGTCTGCATTGCGGATGAAAGCAAATATGTTTCACGTTTGGGCAAATTCCCTCTGCCTGTGGAAGTCGTCGAAAGCGCGCGTTCGCTCGTGTCGCGGCGCCTACTTGCCATGGGTGGGCAGCCCGAACTGCGTATCGGCTATACCACTTTCTACGGTAACCAAATTGTCGATGTCCACGGTTTGAATATCGATCAGCCGCTGATGATGGAAGATGAAATCAACAAAATTACCGGCGTACTCGAAAACGGAATATTCGCCCGCGATGCCGCCGACGTGTTGATTTTGGGGACGGCAGCAGGTGCGAAAGTCATTTATCCCTGCCAAGGGTAAATTTCAGACAAAAATGCCGTCTGAAAGGCTTTGCCCGGTTCAGACGGCATCACCGTACGAATGATATGCAGATTAGAAAAATCATGAAATGGCTTCCCGTCGTCTTGTCTCTTTTAGGTGCTTTGGGTTATACGGGATACGACAGCGAACCAGTGCGAACCGCCATCGCCGTACTCAACGAAGCAGGTGTGCAGGAAGGTGCGGATTGGAGCGGAACGCCGGAGCACCGTCAGACATCGGCAAAATCCGGGCGCAGCTACAAAGGTACGGTGTCTAAAGTCTATGACGGCGACACCCTGCACGTTATCGATGTTAACGGCGCAAAGCACAAAATCCGCATGGCGTATATCGATGCGCCGGAGATGAAACAGGCTTACGGTACACGTTCGCGCGATAACCTGCGGACGGCGGCGGAGGGCAGGAAAGTCAGTGTACGTGTGTTTGAAACCGACCGCTATCAGCGCGAAGTGGCGCAGGTATCCGCCGGCAAAACCGATTTGAACCTGATGCAGGTTGAGGACGGGGCTGCATGGCATTACGAAAGCTATGCCAGAAAACAGCAGGATAAGGCAGATTTTGCCGATTATGCGGATGCACAGAATCGGGCAAAAAAAGACCGTAAAGGTTTGTGGAAAGACAAAAAGCCGCAGGCACCGTGGGCATACCGTAAAGCCGAGAGAAACGGCGGAAGCAACAGGGATTGGGCAGATACCGTGGGCGAATGGTTGGGAATCCGGTAAGGATGCCGTCTGAAAACTTTCGGAGGATATCCGCGGCGCAAGCGCAAAGTTGCCGTTTGCCTCGATAAAAAGTTCAAAAAGCGGTTTTTACGGTAGAATGGCAGATTATTTTGAAACGGCGGCAGTTTCGCCGGTTTTTGATACGGACACTATATGGATTTTCGTTTTGATATTATTTACGAATACCGCTGGATGTTCCTTTATGGCGCACTGACGACACTGGGGCTGACGGTCGTGGCGACCTCGGGCGGTTCGGTATTGGGGTTGCTTTTGGCGTTGGCGCGCCTGATTCACTTGGAAAAAGCCAGTGCGCCGATGCGTGCGCTGGCATGGGTGCTGCGTAAGTTTTCCCTGTTGTACGTTACCTTGTTCCGCGGTACGCCGCTGTTTGTTCAAATTGTGATTTGGGCGTATGTGTGGTTTCCGTTTTTCGTCCACCCTTCAGACGGCATTTTGGTCAACGGGGAAGCGGCAATCGAGCTGCGTCGGGGATACGGTCCTTTGATTGCCGGTTCGTTGGCTCTGGTTGCCAACTCCGGAGCATATATTTGTGAAATTTTCCGTGCCGGCATCCAGTCTATCGACAAAGGGCAGATGGAGGCTGCGCGTTCTTTGGGTATGACCTATCCGCAAGCCATGCGCTATGTGATTCTACCGCAGGCATTGCGCCGTATGCTGCCGCCTTTGGCAAGCGAATTTATCACATTGCTGAAAGACAGTTCCCTGTTGTCGGTGATTGCTGTGGCGGAGTTGGCCTATGTTCAGAATACGATTACGGGTCGGTACTCGGTTTATGAAGAACCGCTTTATACCGTCGCCCTGATTTATCTTCTGATGACGACTCTCTTAGGCTGGATATTCCTGCGTTTGGAAAACCGTTACAATCCGCAACACCGTTGATAGAGGTGATACGCAAAGAGGCTGCTTCGGCAGCCTTTTTTGATGCCGTTTGACGAATTTGGTGACGGTATTTACTGGCGGCGGCGTACCTCTGTGGAGAATGTCGGTCATATGTGGCATTAGTCCCTGTTTTTATGTTTAGGCTTGCTATTTACCCAAAGTTTCGGGGCGGCCTCTAATCTGAATTTCTACAAGAAATCAAATAGACAGATGTGTCGTTGCAATTGGCAGACTGAACGGGATATGTAGAAAAGCCGTCTGAAACAGTATTCAGACGGCTTTCATTTTGACTGTGGAGATGAGTCTTACATGACATCCAACACATCAATGCCTAACAATTCTAGGCCTTGTTTCAGCGTATCGCCGGTCAGCTTCGCCAGTTGCAGGCGGCTGTTGCGGGTTGCGCCTTCTGATTTCAGAATCGGGCAGGCTTCATAGAAGCGGCTGAACAAGGTGGCGATTTGATAGAGATAGGCGGCGAGGTAGTGCGGATACGCGGTATCTGCCACGCTTTGCAGTACGTCTTCAAATTTCAACAGCTCGGCGGCCAGTTGTTTTTCCAAAGGTTCGGTCAAAACGGTTGGCGCAGTTGAGTCCCATTCGCCGGCTTTGCGGAATACGCTCTGTACGCGGGTGTAGGCGTATTGCAGGTAAGGGGCGGTATTGCCTTCAAACGAAAGCATAGCGTCCCAGTCGAACACATAATCGCTGGTACGGTTTTTGCTCAAATCGGCGTATT
>ERZ772909.846-NODE-846-length-17867-cov-10.284415_pt1 | contig 17867 bp, 23 predicted proteins | sample MGYA00511137_ERZ772909 | MGnify/ENA primary metagenome ERZ772909 (study PRJEB29015, sample SAMEA2738095) | human oral metagenome | biome: human oral; feature: human-associated habitat; material: saliva | place: China | collected 2270 ... | reverse complement strand
ATCTGCACCCCAAAAGTTGGACTCAACAAACCAACAATTGAGGTGCAGATTTTTTATGACTAAATACAACCAATCCTGCAAACAACCAGTGTTCAATTTTTATCTTCAACACAGTAAAAATTGTTCTCTCAGCTGGAGGTATTTTCAAGTTTCTAGACAAACATTAAATCGTTGGATTAAACAATTTAATTACTTTATAACCAATTGGTTATCAGTTTTTGATAAAAACAAACGTATTCTCCCGAATTTAACCTCTCGGCTGTTCAAGCGGTTAAGAAATCGAAATGTTCTGCAGAATCTGCCTGTTTGCATCTCGGTATTGCCAGTTCAGGGATAATCAGTCAATGGTTGCAAGCCTTTGAAAGACAAAGTATAAACGGCTTAATGCAAAAACCTAAAGGTCGTCCGAGTATTAAACCTAACTACCTCAAAATGCCACCTAAGCTCAAAACACGAGAAGAATCGTTGTGATTAGAGAGCCTCAAACTTCATGCGGAGAATGCTATTCTAAAAAAGTTGTAGGCTTCAAGCAGCAAAAAATCCAGAAAAAGTCACAATCATCAAAGCATTAAGGATGGACCTTCCGCTTCAGATATTGCTTGATTTAATGAATTTGGCACGTAGTGTTTTCTTTTATCATTTGAAAGAAAAAATGGATAAGGATAGTGTAATATCACAACAAATTACGTGGATTTATTGTGACAATCATGAATTTTTATGGTTATCACAGTATTCCCTTAGAGCTAAGAAAATTCAGCATCAATAATAAGAAAGTCCAAAGTATGATGAATATATTGAACATTAAGGGGAAAAGTTAGGATAAAAATACTGTACTTACCAGGGGCTATATCAAATGAAAGGTTATCGAGAAATCCTGTTAGAAATGGTATTCAACAAAGTATGTCTAGAAAAGGAAATTGTTTAGATAATTCGGCGATGGATAGCTTCTTTTGAAGGTTAAAAACGGAATTATTACGGTAAACGGTTTGAAATGTTCGAACAACTGGGAAAAATGATCCACGAGTACATTCATTATTACAACCATGAACGCACTCAGGGGAAATTAAAAGGACTCAGCCCTGTGAATTATAGAACTCAACCCTTGAACTAAATCAGTCTAACTTTTTGGGGTCAGATCATATTTCAATAAGGCTTTTTAATTACTCACTATAACTTTTCAAATTACTTAATTTTGCTAAACCCACTTCACAACTTTTTAACTGAGTCGCTAATTCCATTTGAAGAATCTGTTGTTTGCTTTGGTTTAACTTATTTTTAATTTTTCCTACCTGTGTATGAGTGCCAGGTTGTTTTTCTGCTTGCGTGATCAAATTCTCTGTTTCTTTAAATAGTTGTTCACATTGTTGTGGCAGAATATTTGATGCAAAAGTAGAGGTTGATACAGCAGAGAAAAGTGCGGTTAAAATAAGGAATGTTTTTTTCATTTTAAGTCCTTGTTTCTCTTTATTATGAAATCTAAAAATTAAACTAGTCGGAAAAATAGCAAAATATACCTAGTATGTCTAGCTTTTGAAGTCATTTATTGTTGTAAATTGTGATAAGGATCACGTGTAACATATATTTTTGTACAAAAAATAGCAAAATTGATTTATATCAATTAAATTATTTTTAATAAATAATAGGTATTTTATATCTTATGTCAAAAATGTGATCTAGATATCGTTTTTACTGTTTTTTATCCTTATGTTTAGTAGTAGAATACCGCAAATTTGGCTTATCTCTATAATAATTGGTGTTTTTTAACCATTTGAGAATGATTATGTAGATAAACCAATTTAAACTTAGCTAATTGGAGTTGAGTGATTAGGGATTATTTAAGGCTTTGCCTTTTTAATCATTGTTGGAACTAATGTTGTTTATACAGAGGAGTTGAGAATGTTGGACGTTGTTGACCTTTCTCGCTTGCAGTTTGCTTTAACTGCGTTGTATCACTTCATTTTCGTGCCGCTGACATTAGGTTTGTCATTCGTCCTTGTGATTATGGAAACTATTTATGTGGCGACAGGCAAAGAAGTTTATAAAGATATGACAAGATTCTGGGGTAAGTTATTTGGTATTAACTTCGCCCTTGGGGTGACCACCGGTATCATTATGGAATTCCAATTCGGTACTAACTGGTCTTATTATTCTCATTATGTAGGTGATATTTTTGGTGCGCCATTAGCGATTGAAGCGTTACTAGCCTTTTTCTTAGAATCAACTTTTGTGGGGTTATTCTTCTTTGGTTGGGATCGTTTAACTAAAGGTAAACACTTACTTGCTACATATTGTGTAGCTTTCGGTTCGAACTTATCTGCAATGTGGATTTTAGTTGCTAATGGTTGGATGCAGTCTCCAGCTGGCTCAGAATTTAATTTTGAGACAGTACGTATGGAAATGACGAGCTTCTTAGATCTTTGGTTAAATCCTGTTGCTCAAAGTAAATTCTTGCATACGTTAACAGCAGGTTATTCGACTGGTGCAATGTTTGTATTAGGTATTAGTGCATTCTATTTATTAAAAGGTCGTGATATTGGTTTTGCCAAACGTTCATTCTCTGTTGCTGCAACCTTTGGTTTTATCGCGGCATCGGCTGTGTTAATTATGGGGGATGAATCAGGTTACGACATTGGTAAAGCACAACCTGTGAAATTGGCTGCAATGGAAGCTGAGTTTGAAACTCATCCTGCACCAGCGCCATTTCATCCAGTTGCAATTCCAAATACTGCAGAAATGAAAAATGATTTTGCGATTGAGATCCCATATTTGGGTGGTTTAATTGCAACGCGTTCTTTAGATACTGAAATTGTTGGTTTGAAAGATATTCAAGCGAAAAATGAAGGTCGTGTTCGTAACGGTATGGTAGCTTACGATTTATTCACGCAATTAAAAGCAGAGAAAAAATCAGCAGGCCACGTAAATCCAGAAACTAAAGCAAAATTTGATGAAGTAAAAGGTGATTTAGGTTTTGGTTTATTATTAAAACGTTACACAGATAAAGTTGTAGATGCAACAGATGAACAAATTAAACAAGCTGCTCGCGATACTATTCCAAACGTAGGTCCTAACTTCTGGGCATTCCGTGGGATGTTAGCAGCCGGTGGTTTAATTATTTTACTGACCTTCGGCGCATTTGTTCAAAATTTACGTAACAAAGTCACTTCTTCTCGCTTATTGCTTAAAGCATTGCTTTGGTGTATCCCATTGCCAATCTTAGCAATTGAATTTGGTTGGTTCTTAGCTGAGTCTGGTCGTCAACCTTGGGCAATCTATGAAGTTTTACCTGTTGGGGTATCAGCGTCTCAGTTAAGTACTGGCGATTTATGGTTCTCTATTGGTTTAATTTGTGCGCTTTATCTTGCGTTCATTATTGTTGAGATGTATTTGATGTTTAAATATGCGCGTTTGGGTCCAAGTGCGTTAAAAACCGGCAAATACTACTTTGAACAATCATCTAAATAAGCAGGAGATGAATTATGATTGATTATGAATTTCTACGTTTTATTTGGTGGGTGTTAGTTATTGTATTGTTGATCGGTTTTTCTGTTACCGACGGATTCGATATGGGCGTGACCGCACTTTTACCTGTAACAGGCAAAAAAGAAGTGGAACGCCGTATTATGATCAACTCTATTGCCCCACATTGGGATGGTAACCAAGTTTGGTTGTTAACTGCGGGCGGCGCAGTATTTGCAGCATGGCCAATTGTATATGCAGTTTCATTCTCAGGTTTCTACATCGCTTTAGTATTGGTTTTAGCTGCGTTATTCTTACGCCCATTGGGTTTTGAATATCGTGCAAAAATTGATAACCCGACTTGGCGTTCTGTTTGGGATTGGGGACTATTCGCAGGTGGTTTTGTACCATCATTAGTATTTGGGGTGGCTTTTGGTAATTTATTACAAGGCGTTCCATTCCATTTCAACGAATTGACTCAAGTAACTTATACCGGTTCATTCTTTGAATTATTAAATCCATTTGCATTATTGTGTGGTGTTATTAGCTTATCAATGCTTGTGACTCACGGTGCGAACTGGTTACAAATGAAAACAACCGAAGAATTGCGTGATCGCGCTCGTTCAGTGAGCCAAATCGGTGCTATTGTTACTTTAATTGCATTTGTATTAGCTGGTGCATGGTTATACTTTAAAGAGGGTTATGTAGTAACGAGTGTTGTGGATCACTACGCTCCATCTTCTCCAATGAATAAAGAAGTTGCTGTTGAAACTGGTGCTTGGTTTAGAAATTTCAATGAAATGCCAATTCTTTGGGTTTTCCCTGTGTTAGCAGTAGTAGCTGCATTATTAAATGCGGCATCTTCTAAAGCTAATCGTTGTGGTTTTGCATTCTTTTTCTCTGCATTAACAATGGCCGGTGTAATTATTACTGCTGCAGTATCTATGTTCCCATTTGTGATGCCTTCAAGCTCACATCCTGAACAGAGTTTGTTAATGTGGGATGCAACTTCAAGTGAATTAACATTAACGTTAATGTTGATTTTTGCACTTATCTTTGTGGCTATTTCTTTGGTTTATACCATTTGGTCTTATTCGAAGATGTTTGGTCGCTTAGATGCGAATTTCATTGATGAAAATAAACACTCATTATACTAAGGAGATTAATATGTTATATGTAATTTGGGTAGTGGGTGTGTTATTAGCTATATTTGCCAGTGCGAAATTAACCATTGGCAAAGAAAAAGCAGGAAAGTTTGACGAGTAATATGATTCATTCACTCTATCAATTAATTAATAAGGGTTCGTTTCGAACCCTTTCATTTATTTTAGCGCTAGGACTAACAGCCGTATTTTTCTTTAATGTTGATAATTTTTCAACATTGTTACGAAATGATTCTCCTTGGTGGATTTTGATGATCTTTTGGGGATTGATTACGGTTTGGATTCATGGAATCGGATTTGAAATTAAAAGCGTACTTTGGAAACTAATTTTCTTACCTTATATCGCTTATATTATTATATTGATTAGTGCAGTAGAGCATTTTTATTTACGAGGATGATTTTTTTCTTCGGCATATTGCTTATCTAAAAAACAGGTTCTAAAATATCCGACCTATTGCGGTGGGCAAAGCTTAATAATGTCAGAAAAAACCTTCTATCTTCCTGTTCGAGTATATTATGAAGATACTGATGCTGGTGGCGTTGTGTATCATGCTCGTTATTTGCATTTTTTTGAGCGGGCTAGAACAGAATATTTGCGAGCGTTAAATTTTACGCAGCAAACTTTATTACAAGAACAACAACTCGCGTTTGTTGTCAAATCGCTCGCTATTGATTATTGCGTTGCGGCAAAATTGGATGATTTACTCACGGTAGAAACAGATGTCATAGAGATAAAAGGTGCAACAATCCTTTTTGAGCAACGACTTATGCGTGATACGGTGATGTTATCAAAGGCTACAGTCAAGGTAGCCAGTGTTCATCTTGGCAATATGAAACCTGTGGCTCTTCCTAAAGAAGTAAAAGCTGCGTTTTACAACCTAAAATAAACTTTTCGGAGTATGCAATGACTGCAGAATTGAATTTTTTAGATCTTTTTCTAAAAGCAAGTATTGTTGTTCAACTTGTAATTGTGATTTTGATTTCATTCTCAATTATTTCTTGGGCAATTATTATTCAACGTAGCCGAGTTTTAACGGCTGCTTTAAAAGAAGCGAATACTTTTGAAGACCGTTTCTGGTCTGGTGAAGATTTGAATAAGCTATATGAAGGATTATCAAATCGTCGTGATATTTTAACGGGTAGTGAGCAAATTTTCTTTGTTGGTTTCAAAGAGTTTTCTCGCTTGAAACAAGTGAATCCTGATGCGCCAGAGGCGATTATTAAAGGAACCACGCGAGCAATGAATCTTACAATGAATCGTGAAGTTGAAAGCCTTGAAAGTCGCGTCCCATTTTTGGCTACAGTAGCTTCTGTTAGCCCTTATATTGGTTTATTCGGAACAGTTTGGGGTATCATGCACGCTTTTATGGCATTAAGTGGTGCTAAACAAGCAACTTTACAAATGGTTGCCCCAGGTATCGCGGAGGCTTTGATTGCTACTGCAATCGGTTTGTTTGCTGCGATTCCGGCTGTAATGGCTTATAACCGTTTAAGTTTACGCGTGAATGCTATTGAACAGAATTATGGTAACTTTATTGATGAATTTACGACGATTTTACATCGCCAAGCTTTCGGCAAAGCACCACACTAAAATATAGAAAAAATACACCGCACTCTTTCGTTAAGTGCGGTGAAAAATAAGAGAGATTTGAATTATGGCTCGTCGTCAGCGTAAAGATATTAAATCTGAAATTAATATTGTCCCGTTTTTGGATGTATTGTTAGTGCTTGTGTTGATCTTTATGGCAACAGCACCAATTATTAGCCAAAGCGTACAAGTGGAATTGCCGGATTCAGTGCAAAGTCAAAATGTATCTAATGAAGATAAAGTGCCGGTAATTCTTGAAGTTTCAGGGATTGGACAATATGCGATTTCTATTGGCGGAGAACGTCAAGAAGGGTTAACGGAAGAAATGGTGACACAGTTATCTCGACAAGAATTTGATAAAGATAATAACACACTATTTTTAGTGGGTGGAGCTAAGGAAGTTCCCTATGAAGAAGTGATTAAAGCACTTAATCTGCTCCACCTTGCTGGAATTAAATCTGTTGGTTTAATGACAAACCCAATTTAACTAAGTAGGTAACCGTGCAAAATAATCGACAAAAAAAAGGCGCAAATGCATTTGTTATTTCTATAGTGATGCACCTTGTTTTGTTTGGATTGTTGATTGTCAGCTCTTTCTACCATACAGTTGAAATTATGGGTGGTGGCGAAGGTGATGGTGATGCTATGGGGGCAGTAATGGTTGATACTGGCTCTGCAGCGCAAGAATGGGGTAGAATTCAACAACAGAAAAAAGGGCAAGCGGATAAACAGAAACGTCCAGAACCCGTTGTTGAAGAAAAACCGCCACAACCTAATCAAGAAGAGATTAAGCGTCAACAGGAAGTTCAACGACAAGAAGAGTTAAAACGTCAGCAAGAACAGCAACGTCAGCAAGAAATAAAAAAACAACAAGAGCAAGCTCGTCAAGAAGCGTTGGAAAAACAGAAACAAGCTGAAGAGGCAAAAGCTAAACAAGCGGCTGAAGCTGCAAAATTAAAAGCAGATGCAGAGGCTAAACGTTTAGCTGCAGCAGCAAAACAAGCTGAAGAAGAGGCGAAAGCTAAAGCGGCGCAACTTGCAGCACAAAAAGCAAAACAAGAAGCAGAAGCCAAGGCAAAAGCTGAAGCCGCTGCTAAAGCAAAAGCTGAGGCTAAAGCAAAAGCTGAAGCAGATGCAAAAGCTAAAGCCGCTGCTGATGCTAAGGCAAAAGCTTATGCAGAAGCTAAAGCTGCGGAAGAGGCGAAAGCTAAGGCTGCTGCAGATGCTAAAGCTAAAGCGGATGCAGCAAAACGAAAAGCGGACCAAGCCAGTTTAGATGATTTCTTAAATGGCGGAGACATTGGTGGCGGCAGTGCATCTAAAGGCGGAAATGCGAATAAAGGTGGAACTCAAGGTAGCGGTGCTGCGCTTGGTTCTGGCGATGGTGGCAAAGTAGGAGATCAATACGCTGGAGTGATTAAGAAAGAGATTCAACGTCGTTTCTTAAAAGATCCAAGTTTTGCAGGAAAAGTTTGTCGTATTAAAATTCAATTGAGTCGAGATGGAACAATCTTGGGATATCAAAAAATTTCAGGTCCTGATGATATTTGTACAGCAGCATTAAGTGCGGTGGCTAGAACGAAAAAAGTTCCAGCAGCTCCATCGGATGCTATCTATGAGAAATATAAATCGCCAATTATTGACTTTGATATTCGATAATTCTTTAGAAAAATTTATTGTTAAATTTTAAAGGTAACAAAATGAAATTATTAAAACGTTTAGTGAGCGTATTAGCGATTGTACTTGCTGTTGCAAGCAATGCATTCGCAGATGATGAAGTTCGCATTGTAATTGATGAAGGGGTTGATGGTGCACGTCCTATAGCGGTTGTGCCGTTTGCAGGATCTGCACCGGAAGATATTAGCAAAATTGTTGCTGATGATTTACGTAACAGTGGTAAATTTAATCCTATTGCAGTGTCTCAGATGCCTCAACGTCCAACTTCAGCAGCTGAGGTAAATCCTGAAGCTTGGTCTAATATTGGAATTGACGCAATTGTGGTCGGACAAGTTGTTCCGTCAGGTAATGGTTATAGTATTACTTATCAATTAATTGACACCGTTGGTGCATCAGGTACACCAGGGGCGGTATTAATGCAAAATAGCTATACAGTGACAAATAAATGGTTACGCTATGGTGCTCATACTGTTAGTGATGAAGTTTTTGAAAAATTAACTGCGATCCGTGGTGCATTTAGAACTCGTATCGCTTATGTTGTGCAAAAAAATGGTGGTTCGCAACCCTATGAAGTTCGTGTTGCAGACTACGATGGCTATAATCAATTTATCGTAAATCGTAGCTCTCAACCAATTATGTCACCAGCTTGGTCTCCAGATGGTCAACGTTTAGCATATGTATCCTTTGAAAATAAAAAATCACAACTTGTTGTACAAGATTTAAATTCTGGTGCTCGTAAAGTGGTGGCTTCTTTCCCTGGACATAATGGTGCTCCTGCATTCTCTCCGGATGGTTCACGTTTAGCCTTCGCCTCTTCACAGGATGGCTCATTAAATATTTATGTGATGAGTTCTCACGGCGGTGCTCCGACTCAATTAACTCGTGATGCAGGTAATAATACAGAACCGTCTTGGTCTCCGGACGGTAGCTCAATTTTATTTACATCCGATAGAAGTGGTTCACCACAAGTTTATCGTATGAGTGCAAACGGTGGTGGTGCAACACCGGTTGGTGGTCGCGGTAGTGCACAAATTAGCGCTGATGGCAAAACCCTTGTGATGATTAATGGAAACAATAATGTTGTTAAACAAGATCTCACATCTGGTGCATCAGAAGTACTTAGTACCTCTTTCTTAGGCGAAAGTCCAAGTCTTTCACCAAATGGAATTATGATTATTTATAGCTCTACACAAGGCTTAGGAAAGGTGCTACAATTAGTTTCTGCAGATGGTCGCTTCAAAGCGAGCCTTCCAGGAAGTAATGGCCAAGTGAAATTTCCTGCTTGGTCGCCATACTTAACTAAATAAAGAAAACTCATTGAGGAGAAATCTAATGAACAAATTTGTTAAATCATTATTAGTTGCAGGTTCTGTAGCTGCATTAGCTGCTTGTAGTTCATCTAACAACGATGCTGCAGGCAATGGCGCAGGCCAAACTTTTGGCGGTTACTCTGTTTCTGATCTTCAACAACGTTACAACACCGTATATTTCGGTTTTGACAAATACAACATCGAAGGTGAATACGTTCAAATCTTAGATGCTCACGCAGCATATTTAAATGCAACTCCAGCTGCTAAAGTATTAGTAGAAGGTAACACTGACGAACGCGGTACACCAGAATACAACATCGCGTTAGGTCAACGTCGTGCAGATGCTGTTAAAGGTTATTTAGCTGGTAAAGGTGTTGATGCTGGTAAATTAGGCACAGTATCTTACGGTGAAGAAAAACCTGCAGTATTAGGTCACGATGAAGCTGCATATTCTAAAAACCGTCGTGCAGTGTTAGCGTACTAATTCTTAGTATTTCTAATGCTTGAAAAACAGGATCCATTTTTATTGGATCCTGTTTTGTTTTCATCGTTTGTAATTTAACCAATTAGCTTGAAAGAATGAATTTATTCTTTTGATTCTAAAACAAATGCGCTATCATTAATTCATCAACACAGTGGGTCGTTAGCTCAGTCGGTAGAGCAGCGGACTTTTAATCCGTTGGTCGAAGGTTCGAATCCTTCACGACCCACCACTCTCTGATTTAGTTGTCCAGTTGGGTTGTTAGCTCAGTTGGTAGAGCAGCGGACTCTTAATCCGTCGGTCGAGAGTTCGAGCCTCTCACAACCCACCATTCTTATTTTTATTATTCATCTCTAATATTTAAATTTCTTTAATTAGCTTAAATTCTTGACTATTTTTAGCGGTTATTGTGGTAGAATACCCTTAAATTTTAGTCGGGCATCATTATGTTGGAAAATATTCGTATTGTTTTAATTGAAACTTCGCATAGCGGTAATATTGGTTCTGCTGCTAGAGCAATGAAAACAATGGGATTGACCCAGCTTTGTCTTGTTTCACCAAAATCTGTTGATGAACAATCTTATGCTCTTTCAGCTGGCGCAGAAGATATTGTAAAAAATGCTAGAGTTGTCGATAGTTTTGATGAAGCCGTCGATGATTGCTCTTTAGTGATTGGTACAAGTGCTCGTTTACGTCATTTGCAAAGTACATTGATCGAGCCTCGAGAATGCGCGGAGAAAGTTGTAGCACATGAAGGTAAGATAGCTATTGTGTTTGGTCGTGAACGTATTGGATTAACGAATGAAGAATTGTTGAAATGTCATTACCATTTGAATATACCAGCTAATCCTGATTATTCTTCTTTAAATTTGGCAATGGCGGTACAGTTGGTAAGCTATGAATTGCGCATGGCATTTTTAGCTCAAGATAAGAAGGAAAATTCACTTTCTTTAATAGAACAAAACTATCCAACTGCAGAACAACTCGCTTATTTTTTTGAGCATACTGAGCGTGTATATCAGTCACTCGGATTCATTCAAAATCAAGGTGTTATGCAGAAATTAAAGCGTTTATATTATCGCGCTCAACTTGAAAAAAATGAATTAAATATTTTAAATGGCATGCTAAGTGCGGTCGAAAAACGAATTAATCTTGATTTAGATTAATTGACTGATTTAGTAGGATATGTAAATATTGCAACATCACTTTTTAGGAACACTTTATGAAACTTACATCGAAAGGTCGTTATGCAGTCACTGCGGTTTTAGATATCGCTTTAAATGCAGAAAAAGGTCCTGTGAGCCTTGCAGATATTTCTGAACGTCAACATATTTCGTTATCTTATTTAGAACAACTTTTTGCTAAATTACGTCGTGATGGATTAGTAAAAAGTGTTCGTGGACCTGGTGGTGGGTATCAGTTAGGTTTACCAAGTGACCAAATTTCAGTGGGAATGATTATTTCAGCGGTAAATGAAAATATTCATGTGACAAAATGTCTTGGTCGTGGAAATTGTCGAAATGGCGTAGAATGTTTAACTCATACATTGTGGGAAGATCTGAGTAATCGCATTGAAAGTTTTCTCAATGAAATTACTTTGGCTGAATTGGTGAGTAAACGTGAGTCAAAACGCCAAACTCATAGCGATTTTGAGAATTTATTAATTGTTAATCAATAAAGGAAAGTAGTCCGTACAGTGCAAAATGCATTAAAAGTGCGGTCAAATTTAGAATGATTTAGGAGTGAAAAATGAAATTACCTATTTATTTAGACTATGCAGCAACTTGTCCTGTGGACGAGCGTGTTGCGAAGAAAATGATGGAATTTTTAACCATTGACGGTACATTCGGTAACCCAGCTTCTCGCTCGCATAAATTTGGTTGGCAAGCAGAAGAAGCGGTTGATGTGGCTCGTAATCAAATTGCGGATCTTATTGGTGCCGATTCTCGTGAAATTGTGTTTACTTCTGGTGCGACAGAATCAGATAACCTTGCAATTAAAGGCGCTGCGCATTTTTACCAAACTAAAGGTAAGCATATCATCACTTGCAAAACTGAGCATAAAGCCGTCTTAGATACTTGTCGTCAATTAGAGCGCGAAGGTTTTGAAGTGACCTATTTATCACCCGAGTCTGATGGTTTAATTGATTTAGAAAAATTTAAAGCCGCACTTCGTCCAGATACTATTTTAGTTTCAATTATGCATGCCAATAATGAAATTGGTGTGTTGCAAGATATTAAAGCCATTGGTGAGCTTTGTCGTGCAAATAAAACGATTTTCCACGTGGATGCAACTCAAAGTGTGGGCAAAGTTGCGATTAACTTGGAAGAGCTGCCAGTTGATTTATTATCTATGTCTAGCCATAAACTTTATGGGCCTAAGGGTATTGGTGCGTTATACGTTCGTCGTAAACCACGTATTCGTTTGGAAGCGATTATTCATGGCGGTGGTCATGAGCGCGGAATGCGTTCAGGTACATTACCTGTTCACCAAATCGTGGGAATGGGCGAGGCTTATCGAATTGCAAAAGAAGAAATGGCATCAGAAATGCCACGTTTAAAGGCTCTTCGTGATCGTTTATATAATGGCTTAAAAGATATTGAAGAAACCTACGTAAATGGCTCAATGGAGCACCGTTTAGATAGTAATTTAAATATTAGCTTTAACTATGTTGAAGGTGAATCTTTAATGATGGCGTTGCGTGATATCGCTGTATCTTCTGGTTCAGCTTGTACATCAGCTAGCTTAGAGCCGTCTTATGTGTTACGCGCACTTGGCTTAAATGATGAATTGGCACACAGTTCAATTCGTTTTACACTTGGCCGTTACACCACTGAAGAAGAAATTGATTACACCATTAATTTAGTAAAAGGTGCGGTGGAAAAACTTCGTGCATTATCGCCATTATGGGATATGTTTAAAGAAGGTATCGACCTTAGTACAATTGAGTGGTCAGCTCACTAGGATTTAACTGCTATTATTAAATGGCGTTTCTCAAGGATTTAAAAAAGGAAAGTTAAAATGGCTTATAGCGAAAAAGTAATCGATCATTATGAAAATCCACGAAATGTGGGTTCTATGGATAAAAAAGATAGCAATGTTGGTACTGGCATGGTGGGTGCGCCAGCTTGTGGTGATGTAATGCAGTTACAAATTAAAGTAAATGATAACGGCATTATTGAAGATGCAAAATTCAAGACTTATGGTTGTGGTTCTGCTATTGCATCTAGCTCATTAATTACAGAGTGGGTGAAAGGTAAATCTTTAGAAGAAGCAGGCGCTATCAAAAATAGCCAAATTGCAGAAGAGTTAGAATTACCACCAGTAAAAGTACACTGTTCCATTTTAGCGGAAGATGCAATTAAAGCGGCAATTGCTGATTACAAATCCAAAAAAGGCGAATAATATGAAAAGTGCGGTCGGTTTTGACCGCACTTTTAGTGGTTTTGGGGGATATATGAGTATTACATTAACAGAAAAAGCCGCTCAACGAGTGAAAGCTTTTTTGGATAATCGTGGCAAAGGTATTGGTTTGCGTTTAGGCGTGAAAACATCAGGCTGTTCTGGCTTAGCTTATGTGCTTGAGTTTGTCGATGTCTTAAATGAAGAAGATCAAGTTTTTGAACAGCACGGTGTGAATATTATTATCGATCCAAAAAGCTTAGTTTATCTCAATGGTATTGAGTTGGATTATGTGAAAGAAGGCTTAAATGAAGGCTTCAAATACAATAATCCAAATGTAAAAGAATCTTGTGGCTGTGGCGAAAGTTTCCATGTTTAAGGTAATAATCTGATGTTAAATCCTTTTCAAATTTTTGATTTGCCCGTTGATTTTCAGTTAGATGAGAAGGCGCTAAATACACGTTATTTAGAATTACAAAAGGCGTTGCATCCAGATAATTTTGTATCAAGTAGTGCGTTAGAACAACGCGTTGCGATGCAAAAATCCACCGAAGTGAATGATGCCTTAAAAACGTTAAAAGACCCAATTTTGCGAGCGGAAGCTATCATTTCTCTTAATACTGGTGAACAGATAGATCTTGAACAAAAAAGTACGCAAGATGTGGCGTTTTTAATGCAACAGTTACAGTGGCGAGAACAATTAGAAGAACTTGAACATCAGAAAGATGAAGGAGCGTTAAACGCTTTTGGAAAAGAAATTAAACAAGAAACTCAGTCATTATTAACCGCACTTTCGGAGAGTCTGAAATCCCAACAATGGACGAAAGCATCTCAACAGTGTGATAAATTACGTTTTACTCGTAAGCTTTCTGAAGAAATTGAACGTGTAGAAGAACGCCTTTTTGAACTGTAATAGATCTATATCTCAATATCCCTTGATATTATGCAAACTCTCGAACAACTAATATCTCCAGAAAATTCTGCTTGGCCTATACTTTCCCAATGGATTGAAAGTGCACGTAATCATTGTTATGTCATTAAAAAAGATCAATCAAGTGCAGAACGTGAACTTTTTACCATGCAAATGCCAACGTCATCACCAATGGGCGCAGTGATTTATGAAACAGGTGGAATTTTAATTCATCAAGGTTGGTTGCGTATTTTAGGTTCAGGAAGTTTTAAATTACCGCGTGGCTTGATGGATTGGAATTTTAGTAAGTCTTTTAGTGAGTCTGGTGAAAAACCAAGGTATTTATTGGTTGCCGATGATGTGATAGGCGGTTACTTTGCATTAAATGGTGGTTCCTTAGGCGATAGCCTTGGCAAAATTTATTACTTTTCACCAAAAGATCTCACTTGGCATAATCTAAATTTTACTTATACAGAATTTTTAGCTTGGGCATTAAATGGTGATTTAGAGGCTTTTTATCAAGGTCTATTTTGGCAAAATTGGCAAGATGATGTGAAACAATTGGATGGTAATCAAATTTTTGTATTCTCGCCTGACTTAAGCGAAGAGAGAAAAATAGCGATTGATGAACGTCAAAAACACGAAGTCAATATTGAAACACATTACCAAGCAAGCTTTGCAGAAAAAAATAAATTTGATTTAGCGTATTCCGTCGCATAACCAGTAGAAAAATAGCATATGGCATTATTACAAATTGCAGAACCAGGACAAGCTGCTGCACCGCATCAACATCGTTTAGCCGTTGGGATTGATTTGGGAACAACCAATTCTTTGGTTGCATCCGTGCGTAGTGGGCAATCCGTGATTCTTAATGATGAACAAGAACGCAGCCTTGTGCCGTCAGTTGTTCATTATGGCTTTGAAGAGAAGAAAGTTGGTTTAGAAGCCTTTGAACAAGCCTCACTTGATCCAAAAAATACGGTGATTTCAGTAAAACGTCTAATTGGTCGTAGTCTTGCTGATGTTCAGTCTCGTTATCCTAGTTTGCCTTATGAATTTGTGGCGAGTGAAAATGGATTACCTTTAATTGTTACGGCACAGGGGCCAAAAAGTCCAATTGAAGTATCCTCAGATATTTTATCGCGTTTAAATCATATTGCAGAACAACGCCTTGGTGGTGAGCTTTCTGGGGTTGTGATTACGGTTCCAGCTTATTTTGATGATGCTCAACGTCAAAGTACTAAGGATGCTGCGCGTTTAGCTGGGCTAAATGTATTACGTTTATTGAATGAACCTACTGCAGCCGCAGTCGCTTATGGATTGGATAGCGGGCAAGAAGGCATTATTGCAGTTTATGATTTAGGGGGCGGTACATTTGATATTTCAATTTTACGCTTATCAAAAGGTGTCTTTGAAGTTCTAGCCACGGGTGGAGATACTGCGCTAGGTGGTGATGATTTTGACCATTTAATTGCAGATTGGGTCGTTGAACAAACCCAAGTAAAACCACAAACCCCAAATCAACAGCGCGAATTGATAACCCTTGCGAGCCATGCCAAAGTTGCTTTAACTACAGAGAAAAGTGCGGTGATTTCTTGGCAGAATTTTTCAGTAGAAATTTCACGGGAACAATTTAATGAGTTGATTCATTCACTTGTAAAACGTTCATTGTTAACTTGTCGCCGAGCTTTGAAAGATGCCAACGTTGAATCTGAAGAAGTGCAAGCTGTGGTGATGGTTGGTGGTTCAACTCGAGTGGCATACGTACGAGAGCAAGTTGGCGAGTTTTTTGGTAAAACACCACTCACTTCCATTGATCCAGACAAAGTTGTGGCACTTGGTGCCGCAATTCAAGCGGATATTTTAGTCGGTAATAAAACTGACTCTGATATGTTGTTGCTCGATGTCGTGCCGCTTTCTTTAGGCATAGAGACGATGGGTGGATTAGTGGAAAAAATTATTCCACGTAACACAACAATTCCTGTAGCTCGTGCACAAGAGTTTACTACTTTCAAAGATGGCCAAACAGCAATGACTGTTCATGTTGTACAAGGTGAACGTGAGTTGGTAGATGATTGTCGTTCTTTAGGGCGTTTTACTCTACGAGGTATTCCGGCAATGGCTGCGGGGGCCGCTCATATTCGAGTGACTTATCAAGTCGATGCAGATGGTTTATTAAGTGTGACTGCAATGGAAAAATCGACGAAAGTGCAGGCATCAATCCAAATTAAACCTTCCTATGGTTTAACCGATGAAGAAGTGACCGCAATGATAAAATCTTCTTTTGATAATGCGCAAGAGGATTTGCAAGCTCGCGAATTAGCCGAGCAACGAGTAGAAGCGGATCGTGTGATTGAAAGCGTGATTGTTGCGTTACAAGCTGATGGAGCTGAATTGCTGAGCACAGAAGAATTTCATCATATTGAAAGTGTGTTAAAACAATTAATGGATGTAAAACAAGGTTCAGATCGTGATGCAATCGCACAAGGAATTAAAGCCTTGGATACTGCTACCCAAGAATTTGCGGCACGTCGAATGAATGCATCGATTAATAAAGCTTTGACAGGCAAAAATTTGTCAGATATTGAAAAACCGTAAAAGTGCGGTCAGATTATTAAATAATTTTGAGGAAAGTGTTATGCCAAAAGTGATTTTTTTACCTAATGAAGAATTTTGTCCCGAAGGTATGGTTGTTGATGCGGCTGCAGGTGATAACTTATTAGAAGTTGCACACAATGCAGGAGTAGAAATCCATCATGCTTGTGATGGCTCCTGTGCTTGTACAACCTGCCATGTCATTATCCGTGAAGGTTTTGACTCTCTAAATGAAACGAGTGATCAAGAAGAAGATATGCTGGATAAAGCTTGGGGATTAGAAATGGATAGTCGTTTATCTTGCCAATGTGTAGTGGGAGACGAAGATCTTGTGGTAGAAATTCCGAAATATAACATTAACCATGCCAATGAGGCTGCCCACTAATGAAATGGACTGATGCACAATTAATTGCAGAAGAACTTTACGATCGTAATCCAGATTTAGATCCAAAAACAGTTCGTTTTACTGATTTACATAAATGGATTTGTGAACTTGAGGATTTTGATGACGATCCTAATAAGTCAAATGAAGTGATTCTTGAGGCTATTTTATTGAAATGGCTGGATGAATTTGAATAATCAGAAATTTGATTGAAAAAATACCCGCACTTTGATGCGGGTATTCTTTTTTAAAGATTGTTTAATTTCATTTTTGCCATTTGTTGTTCTAATTGGCTACCATTTTGTTGTGCTTGCTCAAAGCTGTTTTTAGCCGCAACTTTATCTCCTTTAGCGACTTGGATATCGCCAGTTAAAATAGCTTTACGAGCATTAAAACTTTCACCTTTCACTTGATGTAAGGTAGTTAACGCATTGTCTAATTGACCCAATTGAAATTGCACTGCACTTAGACGTAACGCAACAATAGACGTTAATACTTCATCTTGAGACTGAGTTAATGCTTGATTTAAGTTTGCTTCTGCTGCTGCAAAGTCTTGTTTCTCAGTCGCTTTTTTCGCTTCATCTAACAAAGCAAAGACAGCGTATGCAGTTTTGCTGTTAGCTTGCACAAATTGTTCTATATTTGCTTTTTTAGCCTGCTCATCTTGTTGTGCGGAATAGATTAACGAATCATACTGTGCAGAAGCTTGAGCGATTTGTTCTGCTTGGTGCGCTTGCCAATAACGCCATCCAAACATACCACCAACCCCTAAGATAAAAGCGACAATAATTGTTTTGCCATTTTCTTTCCACCAGTCTTTCAACTGATTAATCTCTTGTTCTTCTTCGATGGAATAAGCCATGTTTTTCCCCTTTTAAATTAAAATTGAGTTTGAATATAGTC
>ERZ772909.843-NODE-843-length-17918-cov-5.691149_pt1 | contig 17918 bp, 15 predicted proteins | sample MGYA00511137_ERZ772909 | MGnify/ENA primary metagenome ERZ772909 (study PRJEB29015, sample SAMEA2738095) | human oral metagenome | biome: human oral; feature: human-associated habitat; material: saliva | place: China | collected 2270 ... | reverse complement strand
CGCCTTTTCACGCAAATCTACTACAGGTGATTGCTCATAAATACGCACGCCCAAATCCAAACACGCTTTTGCCAAACCTAAGCAATAATTGAGCGGATGCAAATGGCCGGAATTGCTGTCATACAACGCACCGCAATAAATCTTACTGCCGAGATGTTGTTCCAGTTTTGTCTTGTCCCAAAGCTGCATATGTTGATAGCCGAAAATCTCGTGGCTGGCTTTTTCAACGGCGATTAAATCTTCCATACGACGCTCGTTGAGCGCCAATGTGGCATAGCCTTTCTTCCAATCACACTGAATACCGTATTTCGCAATGCGTTCATCAATAATATCAATCGCTTCTAAGGACATTTGCCATAGCTTACGGGCAGTTTCCAAGCCTACTTGTTCGATATATTCATCGATGCCGTCTTCAAAACCGTTAATGGCTTGCCCGCCACTACGCCCCGATGCGCCAAAGCCGACCCGTGCGCCTTCCAGTACGATCACGCTTTTGCCTTGTTCAGCAAGTTCTAACGCTGTGGATAAACCGAAAAAGCCTGCACCGACAACGCACACGTCAGCCGATTCTTTTTGATTTAACGGCGGTAACTCAAAATGTTGGTTACGGGTGACAGAATAATAGGATTCAATATGTTCTTGATGTGAAAACGCTAGCATAAATAAACGCCTGTAATGAAAAGTGGGTGCATATTACTACGCAAGGGGGAGAAGTCAATATTTGAACAAACACACGAAAAAGTGCGGTCAATTATACGTCTGTTTTAAGCTATGTTTGATAAAAATAAACTCTCTTCCACTTCATTACAAAAATAAAAATAATTCTCATACACGTCTATATTCCTTTTATTTTATTTTTTATAATAAACCTCGGCTCATCGTTACCATGTGTCACTTGCGGAAAGTGATTGTTCGCAAGGAGATGAGCGTGTTGTCGAGAGGACGACAGGATTCGTTAAACAAAAGTACGCTACCGGCGTACTTCTTTTTTATTTTTAGGAGTTTCTATCATGATGATAGATAAACGGCTGATAAACACAGTCGCGGATAGCAAAAAATGGATTGCTATTAATGTGTTATGGAACTGGGTCGCTTTAATTGGCGGGATTATAAGTGCGGTGGTATTTGCCATTTGCTTACAATGGGCGTTTGAGCGCACACTTACGCTACAAAGTGCGGTCATTTTTACCGTTGTTTTGGTTGCATGTTTGGCGTTGCGTGCTTGGGCGGGGAAAATGGCGGTGAAAGCCTCCTATAAAGCGAGTACGCAAGTGAAGCATAAATTGCGCACGCTGATTTATCAAAAACTGTCTTCCATGCCGCTGAATCAGGTTAACCAACAATCTACCTCTTCCGTGATCCAAGTGGCATCTGAAGGCGTGGAGCAACTGGAAATTTATTTCGGTCGTTATCTTCCGCAGTTGTTTTATAGCCTGCTTGCGCCACTCACGTTGTTTGTTTTTCTGGTCTTTTTTAACGCACCGACCTCGTTAATTCTTTTGGTTTGCGTGCCGTTAATTCCAATGTCCATCATTGCGGTAAATAAAATCGCTAAACGTTTATTGGCCAAATATTGGTCTATTTATGTGGGGTTAGGCAGTAGCTTTTTGGATAACCTACAAGGTTTGATTACCTTAAAAATCTATCAAGATGACGATTACAAAGCCAAACAAATGGACATCGAAGCGGAGAATTTCCGTACCATCACCATGAAAGTGCTGACCATGCAGCTGAACTCCGTTTCTTTAATGGATTTATTGGCTTACGGTGGTGCGGCATTGGGAATTTTGACGGCACTTTTACAATACCAAGACGGCAATTTAAGCATTTTTGGTGTTATTTTGTTCATTTTACTTTCTTCCGAATTTTTCATTCCGTTACGCTTACTCGGTTCTTTCTTCCACGTGGCGATGAACGGCAAGGCGGCTTCAGAGAAAATCTTTACGCTGTTAGATACGCCGGTAGAAGAAAACAAAAGTGCGGTGGATTTTCCGGCTAAAAATGAAGTCAGCGTGCAAATTAAGGATTTACATTTTGCCTATTCTGCAGAAAAACCGGCGATTAACGGATTAAACCTTGATATTCAACCGAAGCAATTAACGGTTTTTGTGGGTAAAAGCGGTTGCGGTAAATCCACGCTGGTTTCCTTGCTTATGGGCTTTTATCAAGCACAGCAAGGGGAAATTTTGTTTAACGGCGTCGATATTAAACAAATTAACCGTCATTCCTTATATCGACACGTTTCGTTGGTGAGCCACAGCAGTTACATTTTCAAAGGTAGCCTCAGAGAAAATATGTTGATGGCATTGTCCGATGCTTCTGATGACGCCATTTATCAATGCTTGGAACAAGTGAATTTGGCGAATTTCGTCCGTGAAAACGGCGGGTTAGACATGATGTTATTAAGTCGCGGAACCAACTTGTCCGGCGGTCAAATTCAACGTTTAGCGTTGGCTCGTGCCTTGTTGCACAATGCCGACTTATACGTTTTCGATGAAGCCACCAGTAACATCGACGTAGAAAGTGAAGAAATCATTCTGCAATTTATTCAACAGCTTAAACACGAAAAAACTATCGTCATGATTTCTCACCGTCTGGCGAATGCGGTGAATGCCGACCAAATTTATGTGTTACAAAGCGGTCACTTGGCAGAATCAGGCGATCATGCTTCTTTAATGACTGAAAACGGAATTTATGCAGAAATGTTTAATCAACAAAAGAACTTAGAAAATATCAGAACGGGGGCAAATCATGCGTAAGAATGGATTTGTCGTTATGTGGCAGCTCATGAAATTGGTGACGCCGTTGGCGCATATCATGAGTTTCACCATTATTATGGGCACTCTCGGTTTCCTTAGCGCTATTTTCATTATGGTGCTGGGTGCGATGGGTTTGTCGGAATTGCTTAATTTCCACTCCCATTTAAATTTATCGCAAATTTTGACCGCACTTATTGTGCTGGCGGTAGCGCGTGGCATTTTGCGTTATTTGGAACAAATGTCCGGCCATTACATCGCCTTCAAATTATTGGCGTTGTTGCGCGACAAAGTGTTCAGTGCATTACGTCGTTTAGCGTTTGTAAAATTGCAGGACAAACAATCCGGTCAATTGCTTTCGTTGGTCACCAATGATATTGAATTGTTGGAAGTGTTTTATGCGCACACCATCGCGCCGATCGCCATTGCCTTTTTAACCTCCGGTATTTTATTGGCGGTGTTCGCGCATATTTCTTGGTGGTTCGTGTTGGTGGCATTTTTAGCGTATGTTACCGTCGGTATTATTTTGCCTATCGTCACCACCCAAATGGCGCGTGAAGATGGCCGCAAATACCGTGATTTAGTTGGCGAAATGAACGATTTCTTCCTCGACAGCATTCGCGGCATGAAAGAAATTCAACTTTTCGGCAACGAGGAAAAACGCTTACAGGAAATCCACCAACGCAGTGAAAAAATTGACCAAGCCTTTTTAAAAATTAAACAACAAGAAGGCAACGTGCGTTCGTTCACGGAAATCGCGGTGTCTTTCTTCAATATCGTGATTTTATTGGTGGGCTTAACGCTCTTTGCTTACGATTACATTGATTTTGCCGGCTTGCTCATTGGTGTGATTTTATTGATGTCCAGTTACGGCCCGGTGATTGCTTTAAGTAACCTGTCCAACAACTTATTGCAAACCCTCGCCAGCGGTGAACGTGTGTTGGCGTTATTGGCAGAACAGCCGGAATTAAAAGACGTAGAAAACGGCGTGAATATTGCCGATGTGCAGCAAATTAACGTGGAAAATGTCAGCTTTGCTTATGCAGACGAACAAATTTTGTCTGATGTGAATTTACAGCTCAATAAAGGCGAAATTCTCGGTATTCATGGTCGCAGCGGTAGCGGTAAAAGTACCCTTTTGAAATTAATGATGCGTTTTTACGATCCGCAACAAGGCCGTATTTGCATTAACGATACGGACTTAAAAAACATTAATACGGTGAATTTGCGCGACAATATCGCTTACATCACCCAACAAACCTATATTTTCAATGAAACGGTGTATGAAAATATTGTGTTGGCAAACCGTAAGGCAACGAAAGAGCAAGTGATTGAAGCAGCGAAAAAAGCCTCTATTCATGAATTTATTATGAGCTTGCCGGAAGGCTACGACACCAAAATCACTGAAATGGGGAGCAACCTTTCTGACGGTGAAAAACAACGTATCGGCATTGCCCGCGCCTTCTTGCACAATGCGCCGATTATTTTGTTAGACGAACCGACCAGCAATCTGGACAGCTTAAACGAAGCCATGATTTTGCAATCCTTGTTAAACGTAAAAGCAGGGAAACTGATTATCCTAGTGAGCCATCGCGCCTCAACCATGGCAATTTGTGATCAGGTTATTCCAATCGCCAACGGACGGATGTCGTAGTTAAGGCTTGTTGAACGTCAAAGTGCGGTGGGTTTTTGCGGTCTTTTAAAACGCATGAAAAAACCACCGCACTTTTTTTTGTGTATTTTTTCTGTTTGCTATCGGCAAATCAGCTAAACAACAAAATGTTTAAATAATCAGTTGTTTTTTGAAAACGATCTCTGTATATTGTATTCAAATGAATACAAACAATGAGGTTTGAATATGAGTGTAGCAAATCGAATTCCGATAAGCGTGAGAATTTCTCAGGAAGATGCGGATTTTATTGCAAATTTACAGGTTGAAGGGGCAAATACGCCTTCGGAAAAAATTCGTGAATTATTAAAACAAGCCCGGCAAAGTTATACACAGCCGCAGGATTACGGCACCGCGTTAGCGCAAGCGGAACAGTTTTTACAAAATGCCAAGCGCGATGTGTTGCATGCGGAAAAAGAACTGGGGGTTCATTCGCACATTCTGGCCCGCTTATTTGAATTGTTACCGGATTTAACCGCAACATTAGTCGCAGATGTTCCGACAGAAAGCGAGTTGGAGGCGTTAAAAAAATATGAGTGCGAAGTCATGTGGCGTATTGTGCGTTTAACTGACAGCATTTTGCAACTGGCGGTGACGGGGAAAGGAGCTGCATTCGATGACAGTGTGTTAGCCCAACTGGAAAACACATTGAATTTGGCTCATATTATTCGTCAACGTGATGAAAAATAAAAAAAGAAGGAGGTAGAATATGAGCGAAACATTAGCTCGTCGTGTCGGACGTTTGGTCAGTGGCGGATTTCATGCCATTTTAGATGCCGCAGAAAATTTAGCACCGGAAGCGGTGATGAATGAAAATATTCGCGAGATTGAGCGCGCGATAGATGAAGTGCGGTCAGAATTAGGCAAGGTTTTAGTGCAGAAGCATTTAGCCACGAAAAAAATGGCAGATGAAAGCAATCGCCATGAAACGTTGCAGGCGGATATTCAAGAAGCACTGAAATCCAATCGTGATGACTTGGCGGAAATCGGAATTGCCGAACAAATGGACATTGAGGCGCGCTTGCCTGTGTTGGAAAATACGGTGGCGGACTGTGCGGCGCAGGAAAAAGAGCTTGAAGGGTTTATTGTGGCATTGCAAGCGAAACGACGTGAAATGCAACAGGCCGTTCAAGATTGGAAGCAAAGCCAAACGCAAGCGGCAACGCATGAAAAGGGACGCGACGGTTCCACATTAAATCAAATTTTGCGCAATACGGAAAAGACAGCCAATGCGTTTGATCGGCTGATGGGGCGACAAACCGGCTTGCATATGGCAGGACGTGATCCGTCACAGTTAGCCAAATTAAAGGATTTGGAAGAGGTGAGCAGAACGAATCGGATTAAAGAACGTTTAGCGCAACTGAAAACAGCCAAATAGCGGCTTGAAATAAGGATATATTATGTGGGAACTGATTACTGCACCACAAAATAGCATTTTCGGCATTGCCATTATGCTGATGTTATTGCTTGGTATTCTTGAACTGGCATCATTTATGCTGGGCGGTATTAATGAGTGGGTCGATGATTTTTTACCGGATAGCTTAACGGACACACAGGCAGAAATTGGGCTGAATTACGCCGACAGTGGTCTTGTGATCCGATTTTTAAGTTGGTTATATGTCGGCAAGTTGCCTCTATTAATGTTAGTGGTGATTTTTCTCGCTATTTTTGGCTTGCTGGGTTATAGCTTGCAATATGCATTATATCAGTTCTCCGGTTTTTATTTGCCGGGTTGTGTTGCTGCCGTGATTGTCTGGTTTGCTAGCCTACCTTTGGTACGCATGGCAGCTACCGGGGTTTATCACATCTTTCCTAAAGATGAAACGACCGCAGTTACCCAAGCGAGTTTGGTCGGTTGTGTCGGGGTGGTGATACTTGGCACGGCAAAGCGAGGCAGTCCCGCCCAAGCGCGTGTAAAGGATGGTTACGGTCAGCAACATTATGTCATGGTCGAACCTGACGATGATAACGCACTCATGCAAGGCGAAACCGTATTATTAATTTCTTTACAAGATAATCTTTTTAAAGCAATCAAAAATCCGAACGGAAATTTGGTTGATTAACGACGACGTATTTTTCTCAAACACAAGGACAAATTATGGAACTGATTTCAATCATTGCCGGCATTGTACTCATTGCATTATTAATTCTCGGCCTCATTCTTACCCGATTATATCGTCGCGCCAGCAAAGAGGTCTCATTTGTACGCACCGGTTTTGGCGGTGAAAAAGTGATCATGAATGGCGGTGCGATTGTCTTGCCCGTGTTACATGAAGTGATTCCCGTGAATATGAATACCTTGCGTTTGGAAGTGCGTCGCGCAGCAGATCAGGCGTTGATTACCCGAGATCGTATGCGGGTGGATGTAACGGCAGAGTTTTATGTGCGGGTGAAACCGACAGCCGAAAGCATTGCCACGGCGGCACAAACCTTGGGGATGAAAACCATGTCACCGGAACAATTAAAAGAATTGGTGGAAGGGAAGTTTGTTGACAGTTTGCGGGCGGTTGCAGCGGAAATGGCTATGGAAGAATTGCATGAAAAACGGGTGGATTTTGTGCAAAAAGTGCAACAAGTGGTCTCGGAAGATTTGTTTAAAAATGGCTTGGAATTGGAAACCGTATCGCTGACCGGCTTGGATCAAACCAGTTTTGAGTACTTCAATCCGCAAAATGCCTTTGACGCGGAAGGTTTAACCCGCTTAACGGAAACCATCGAGGTGCGCCGTAAAAAACGTAACGATATTGAACAGGATACGGATTTGGCGATAAAAACCAAAAATTTGGAAGCCGAACGTACTCGTTTACAAATTTTGCGTGAAGAAGAATATGCCAAATTAGAACAAGAGCGTGAGATTGCGATACGTCGGGCGGAACAAAATGCCGAAATTGCCGGACAGGAAGCGCAGAAAAAACGCGAAGCGGAAGAAGTCAAAATCGCAGCGTCTCGAGAAGTGGATTTAAAACGCATTCTTGCGGAACGTGATATTGAAAATGAAAAAATTCAAAAAGATCAACAAATTGAACGCGCGGAGGTAGAACGTAAGAAAGCGATTGAATTAGCCGAGCAAGATCGCGCCATTGCCGTTGCGGAAAAATCACGCGCCGAATCGGAAGCCAAAGCGCTGGCAGATAAAGCGCGTGCATCGGCTGTGCGAGAAGAGGAAAGTGTTATCACGGTGCGTGAAACAGAAAAAGCGGAACGTGCCAAGGCCGTTGAATTGATTGCTGCTCAAGAAATCGCCCAAAAAGATGCCATTGCGATCACCGTCGCGGCGGAGGCAGAGAAACAAGCCGCATTTGACCGTGCGGAAGCGTTACGCATTGTGGCGGAAGCCGAGGCGGAGAAACAACGTTTACAAGCCAAAGGGGAAGCGGATGCAAAAATCTTGTTAGCGAAAGCCTTGGAACAACAATATAAAGTGGATGCCGAAGGGACCCGCGCCGTCAATGAAGCGGCGAATGTCTTGTCCGTTGAGCAAGTGGAAATGCAAGTTCGCCTTGCGCTATTGAAACATTTACCGGACATTATTCGTGAAAGCGTACGTCCAATGGAAAATATTGACGATATTAAAATCTTGCAAGTAAACGGCCTTGGTGGGTTTGGTGCCGCGACATCTGCCGAGCAGGGTGAAGTTGCTTCACAGGCCAGTTTATCCGATCAGCTTGTAAACAGCGCATTACGCTATCGCGGACAAGCTCCGTTGGTGGATAATCTGCTAAAAGAGCTAGGCTTAAACGGTGCCGACATCAATGGTTTGACTCAAAATCTTAACCAACAAGTGACAAAATCAAACCAAGAATCATAAGGATGAAAAGTGCGGTGGATTTCGATATTCCATCCTACTTACCCGAAGAGCAAGCCGCTTTCTTCGTATATGTTTAAAAATGGAGAAATTTTAAACCTATTTTGTTGATATGTTGATTTGATAAACATATACTTCGGATTTGTTTAAAAAAATGAGATTTTTAAAGATGAGACAATGGAGCCCAACGTTTGCGTTTAATCAGCTTCCTGATCTTCCACCAACGGAAGAGTTGGAAACGAAAGACGTTTTAAAGCAAACGATCAAAGCGAGAGCAGCATTAGCGGAGTTAAAACAAGCGGCTGAGCTTATCCCTAATCAGTCGATGTTAATCAATACGTTGCCGATTATGGAAGCGCGTGCAAGTAGTGAAATTGAGAATATCGTTACCACAACAGATAAACTTTTCCGGTCATTACAGCTTGATAGTGAAGAAGATGATGCGGCGACCAAAGAAGCATTGCAATACCGAACAGCCTTATTTTCCGGATTTGAGAGTTTAAAGGATCGTCCACTTTGTACACAAACAGCCGTATTGGTATGTAGTGAGATAAAAGGACGCGTAATGGATATTCGGAAGGTAACCGGAACGGCATTACGCAATGGTGTGAATGGTGAGGTCATTTACACGCCACCGGAAGGAGAGCGGCTGATTCGGGATAAACTAGCAAATTGGGAAACGTTCATTCATAACAATGAGTCGTTGGATCCGTTGATTATTTTGGCAGTTGCGCATTATCAATTCGAGGCTATTCATCCTTTTTTAGATGGTAATGGGCGAACAGGGCGGGTGTTAAATAGTTTATTGCTGATCGAAAAAGGACTTCTTCATTTGCCGATTTTATATTTAAGTCGTTATATTATTGAGCATAAAGCAGATTATTACCGCTTGTTGTTGGATGTCACTGCTAATCAAAATTGGCAAGATTGGTTGTTATATTTCTTAAAAGGGATTGAAGAGACGGCAATTTGGACGTTGAGTAAAATTGAGGCAATCAAAGCCTTGTCTATTGAAACAAAACGTTACATTCAACAATCTTTGCCTCATCTTTACAGTTTAGAATTAGTCGAATTGCTGTTTGAGCAACCTTATACTCGCATCGCAAATTTGGAACGAGCAGGCATTGCTAAAAGACAAACCGCGTCTAAATATTTAAAAGATTTGTGTGATGCAGGGGTTTTAAGTGAACAATCTGTGGGGAGGGATAAATTATTTATTCATCCGAAACTAATGGAGTTGCTGAGAGGTGAAAATAATGTATTTACACCTTATGCAACCAATTAAATAAAAAAATCACCGCACTTTTTCTTTTCGGCGAAATCATGTGATTCTACTTTGTTGTCATATTTTGGGCGTTATATTGTGATTCCGCCTAAACAAACGTAAACTACCGCCATCATATTTATGATGATAAAGGAGAATTCAATGTTTGCTACCAAACAACAAGTATTAGATGACTTCCATTTCCGTTGCGCAACACGTTATTACGATCCCGAGCGCAAAATCAGCAAAGAAGATTTTGACTATATTTTAGAACTTGGTCGCTTATCGCCAAGTTCCGTAGGATCCGAGCCATGGCAATTTTTAGTGGTGCAAAATCCCGAATTACGCCAAGCCTTAAAACCGGTGAGTTGGGGCATGGCAACGCAGTTAGATGATGCCAGCCATGTGGTGGTGATTTTGGCGAATAAACATATGCGTTATGATTCTGAGGATTTTCGCGCAAACCTTGCACGTCGCGGCTTAACGGAAGAGCAAATGCAAGCCAATATGGCAACCTATCAACGCTTTCAAACAGAACACATAAACGTGTTGGAAAACGACCGCACTTTATTCGACTGGGCAAGCAAACAAACCTATATCGCACTGGCGAATATGATGACAGGCGCGGCCTTAATCGGTATCGATAGTTGCCCGATCGAAGGGTTTAACTATGCTGAAGTCAACCGTATTTTGGCACAAACCGGTGCGTATGACGCAGAAAAATATGCGGTGTCCGTTGCGGTGACTTTCGGTTATCGTGCCAAAGACATTCGTCCGAAATCCCGCAAGCCACTCAATGAGATTGTTCATTGGATCGAATAATTTTTTCTCAAAGCCGCTCTTTGTTGTCATGGTTTAAAAGAGCGGATTTTTTACATTTTGGAGACTGAAATGTCACGACATTTATTTACGGCAGGCAAACCGCGTTCGCTGCTGTTCCCGATTTTTTTCTTTTCTTTGGTGAATCTCATTGTCTTCACCCTATCTCGTCTCGGTTTGTCTTTATGGCAACTGGATCGGGTCAATGCAGTCAACGGTTGGGGCGAATTGTTCTTGCAAGGCCTACGCATGGACGTGGTGTCTTTGTGTTATTTATTCGGTATGCCGGCATTATTGACGGTATTGCTTTATCATCAAAACGCGTTAGGGCGCATTTGGCAGCGTATTTTGCGTTTCTGGTTGACGGCAGGCAGTGTGTTTATCGTGTTTATGGAACTGGCGACACCGGCATTTATTGAAACCTATGATTATCGTCCGAATCGCCTGTTCATCGAATATTTGATTTACCCGAAAGAAGTGTTCTCCATGTTGATGGAAGGGCATTTAAGTGCGGTCATTTTTAGCCTCATTTTTACCCTTATTGCTGCGGTGGTGTATTGGAAACTGGCCGGTTGGGCGGTGCGCAATATCACGCCAATGCGTTGGACATGGCGGCCTGTGGTGGCGTTAGTGGTGGTTGCCTTGAGTTTTCTCGGTGCGCGTTCCAGTTTTCAACACCGCGGAATCAACCCGGCGATGGTGGCATTTTCTTCTGATGCCATGGTGAACTCTTTGGTGCTGAATTCAGGCTATTCCGTGATTTATGCAGCACAACAGTTTAAAGATGAAGGTACCTCTTCCGAAGCCTACGGTAAAATGGAGGTGGAAGAAATGCTCTCTATTGTGAAAAACAGCGGAAGCCGCCCGGCTGAGGCTTATATTTCCAAGGACATTCCAACCTTAACTCGCAACCAAGCCACTTACCAAGGCAAGCCTAAAAATATCGTGATTGTGTTGGAAGAAAGCTTCGGTGCGCAATTTATCGGCACGCTAGGTGGTTTGCCGTTGTCGCCCGAATTTGACAAGTTGGCACAGCAAGGCTGGTTGTTTGATAATTTATATGCCACCGGCACCCGTTCCGTGCGTGGTATTGAAGCGGTTACCGCAGGTTTTACCCCGACACCGGCACGTGCTGTGGTGAAACTCAACAACAGCCAACGCGGTTTCTTCACCTTGGCACAGTTATTAAGCCAACGGGGTTACGATACGTCCTTTATTTACGGTGGGGAAAAGCATTTTGATAACATGGCGGGCTTTTTCTACGGCAACGGCTTTAAGCATATTATCGACCAAATGGATTATCAAAACCCAAGCTTTACCGGGACTTGGGGCGTGAGTGACGAAGACTTGTTCACTAAAGCCAATGAGACGTTTACCCAATTACACAACGAAGGTAAACCGTTCTTTAGCCTCGTGTTCAGCTCCAGCAACCACGATCCGTTTGAATTCCCGGACGGCAAAATCGATCTGTACGAACAACCGAAAGCCACGCGCAATAATGCGGCAAAATATGCGGATTATGCGATTGGGCATTTCTTCAAATTGGCGAAAGCCTCCAATTATTGGCAAGACACGATTTTCTTAGTGATTGCTGACCACGACTCTCGTGTAGCAGGTGCCAGCTTGATGCCAATTAAGCATTTCCACATTCCGGCATTGATTTTGGGTGAAGGCATCGAACCGCGCCGCGATAATCGTTTGGTCAGCCAATTTGATATGCCGACCACGTTACTTTCTCTGGCAGGCATTAGTGGTGACTATCCGATGATCGGTTATGACCTCACCAAACCAAACGATCCGAATCGCGCTATCATGCAATACGACCAAGTGCAGGCGCTTATGCGGGGCAATGACGTAGTGATTCAATTCCCGAAAGTAGGTGCCAAAACTTATCGTTACGACAAAGCTAGCGAAACCTTAACGGAAGCGGAAGTGCCGCAAAGCATGGTCAAAGAAGCCTTGGCTCACGCGCTGTTGGGTAGCTATTTGTATAAGCACCGCTTATACACAACGCCGGAAATCAAACAGGCGGAAAGCAAGCGCTGATTTTAAGAGGAAAAGTGCGGTGGAAATTCACGATGGATTTTGACCGCACTTTTTTGTTTTCTGTCATCGCAGCTCACCTCCTCTTCCCATCACCTCTTTTTTCATAAAAATTTTTGTAAGAAATTGTCAACGAGTTCCGTCTAAGCAACAAGTAAGAATAGATTTATTTTCTTACGGTTTTTCTTAATGAAAAAATTTCAACACATTTTAATAGAATTAAAGGAGTTTCTTATGAAAAAAATGACATCATTCGTCACATTAGCCGGTGTGCTTGGTATGGCAATGGCTTTTCAAGTTTCTGCTGAAATGAAAAACATGCAACCGATGGAACAGCAAATGGAACATAAAATGGAGAGCATGAAAGATGCCAAGCCGATGATGGATAATAAAATGGATAAGATGAAAGAAGGAAAATCGATGAAACACGATATGAAGAAAAAAATGAAATCAGATAAAAAAATGATGGAAAATAACATGGAACAGGGCATGAAAGAAGCTGAAGCAATGAAGCCAAAAATGTAACTTTTTTAGATAAGGTTCATTTAATGAAAAGGCTTGTGGTAAACAAGCCTTTTCACAAAGCATATCATTCGTATCTATGAATTCTGCGGTATGGCTTTCTTTGTGAAAGAGGTTGGATTATGATTAATGCCTGCAAGTATAGATAAAACGGATTTTTTATGTCTTCAACGATGCCGTTGGCGTTTCAATCGATTTCATCTCAGCAAATACAAGCGATTCGGGAGCAAATGTTAAAATTTGCACTGCTGCAGTTGCGCGACAAGGATTTGGCGGAAGATGTGGTACAAGAAACTCTGACAAGGGCGTATCAGCATGCCGCGTCATTTAAAGGCGCGGCTGCGTTAAAAACGTGGTTTTTCGCCATTTTGAAAAATCAGATTATTGATTTGCTGAAGTATCGGCAACGTGTAGTGACGGTTTCAGAAGTGAGTGATGACGATGACCCGAATGCGTTTTTTGATCAAGAAGGGCATTGGGATCGTAGTCGATTTTTACCCTCAACTTGGGAAGAACCTCAAGAACAGGTATATAAAAACGAGTTTTGGATTATTTTTGAAGCGTGCTTGGATCATCTGCCGGCACAGCAAGCCCGTGTTTTTATGATGCGAGAATATTTTGATATGCAAAGTGAACAAATTTGCCAAGAATGTGAGTTATCCATCTCTAATTTGCACGTGTTGCTATACCGCGCCCGCTTACAATTACAAGCGTGTTTGTCCCACCATTGGTTTGATCAAACGGATAACGCCGGAGAGAAATGATGAAATGTCGTCAAGTGACTCAATTAATTTCTAAGCATCAAGAAAACCCCTTGACCCTATTCGAACAAGGACAAGTTTATCTGCATTTGGCGATTTGTCCTTATTGCCGAGCGTTTCATAAAAATTGCCATAAAATGCATCAGTTAATGCGAACGTTTTCTGTGCAAGGAGAACGACGAGACTAAATTTACCTCACGAGGTAGTGGCCGTGTTTTCTATGCTGGCTTGCGATGACAGGCTTCATAAAGCGGTAGGAGCTCGCGAATGCTATTGACGATAAATTGGGTCGCATCCAGTGAATCCAATTCGGCTTTTTCTGCATTTCGCCCGATGCACCAAAAATCGTCGTCAGAACGCAACGTTAAATCAGCCGGCGAAAGCGTCTTGACTTGACGAAAATCATCGTATTCGCTTTCATCACCGCGCCAAATATCAAACTCCGCAAAGGTGGTAAAGTCCATATTTTCGAGCCATTGGTTATATTGTTGCACATTAATTTGTGAACGATCGGCGCGATAGCAATGCCAATCTAAACTGACGGACAAACGGCGAGAGTTTAATAATACCGATAAAATCGCCGCGGAATTAAGATGATCTTCATACTTAAAATAAGCAAAAAAATGTCCGCGTACCTGCCACCCATTCGTCCAACTTTCAATATGCGGTTTAGCAAAAGGCGCACCGAGTTCTGTGGACGCTTGCAAAATGGTCGCTTTCCAGTTTTCCCAATGGGCTTTATAGTCAGCTTTAATGCGCGGAATCTCTTCCGGGCAAAATTTTTTCATTTGAGCAAATTGGAAAAAAGGAAGATTAAACAGCTCACAAGCACTGGCATTAATTAGGTTCATGTTTAACTCATTTGTGTAAAGAAATCGCGAATGCCCACCAACATATTATTAATGGCAACGGCGGCTAAAATTAATCCCATGACGCGACTAATTACCGCTGCACCGGTGTTACCAATCCAGCGTTGAATGCGGTTGGCGGCGAGGAATAAAAGATAGGTAATCAACAACACAGAAAGCATGATTAAGGTCGTCATAGCTTGATCAAACAGGCTGAAACGATGGTTGTCGGTGAGCAACACAATCGCCATCATGGCGCCGGGTGAGGCAATAGACGGCACGGCTAACGGATAAACAGCCAGTTCGTTGAGATTGGATGAAAGTTTAATTTCTTGTTCCGGTTTGCCTTCACCGAAAATCATGGTCAAGGCGAACAGCAATAACACCAAACCGCCGGCAATTTGGAAGGCGGTGAGAGGAATTTGCATGGCTTCTAACAAGGCTTGTCCGGCGATGAGGAAGAAAATCAAAATACCGGCGGAAATCATCACGGCTTTACGTGCGATTTTTCGGCGATCTTCTACGGATAATCCAACAGTTTTGGTTAAATAGACAGGAATGGAGCCAATCGGGTCAATAACCGCCCATAGCACGACAAATTGAACGACGAGAGAATCAAACATTGGCAACTCCAATAAAAAAGTGGAAAATAACCTACGTATTTTATGAACTGATATCTTATATTAAATTCGTTATAAACCAATGCTTTTTTTCACAAATTTAACCCTAAAACGGGGCTTGACTACGCTCCTTGAAAACGCCAATGCCACCATTAATCCGGGACAAAAAGTCGGCCTGGTCGGCAAAAACGGTTGCGGCAAATCCTCCTTATTTGCATTGCTTAAAAATGAAATGAGCGCCGAAGGTGGCGAGGTGTCTTTCCCGTCAACCTGGGCGTTGGCGTGGGTGAATCAAGAAACGCCAGCACTGGATTGTCGCGCCATTGATTATGTGATTCAGGGTGACCGTGAATACAGCCGTCTGCAACAGGCATTGCAACAAGCGAACGCGGACAATGACGGCAATGCGATTGCTTCTTTACACAGCCAACTTGATGCCATTTATGCTTGGACGATTGAAGCACGCGCCGGCGAATTGTTGCACGGTTTAGGCTTTTCTCAGGCGGAATTAGTGCAACCGGTGAAGGCGTTTTCCGGTGGTTGGCGGATGCGGTTGAATTTGGCGCAGGCACTGATTTGTCGCTCTGATTTATTGTTGCTTGACGAACCTACCAACCACTTGGATTTAGATGCGGTGATTTGGCTGGAGCGTTGGTTAAAACAATATCCGGGCACATTGATTCTAATCTCGCACGACCGCGACTTTTTAGATCCGATTGTCGGCAAAATTCTGCATATTGAACAACAAAAACTCAATGAATACACGGGCGATTATTCTTCCTTTGAATTGCAACGGGCGACTAAATTGGCGCAACAAAACACCATGTATCGCCAGCAACAACTGAAAATCGATCACTTGCAGCGTTATATCGACCGTTTCAAAGCCAAAGCCACCAAAGCCAAACAGGCGCAAAGCCGTATTAAGGCATTGGAACGCATGGAAAAAATTGCGCCGGCGTATGTGGATAATCCGTTTCATTTTGAATTCCGTGAACCGCTCTCCCTGCCAAGTCCTCTATTAATGATGGAAAACGCTTCTGCCGGTTATGGTTCGGGTGAAAGTGCGGTGGAAATTTTAAGTAAAATTAAACTGAATCTGGTGCCCGGTTCACGTATCGGGTTGCTCGGTAAAAATGGTGCAGGGAAATCTACCTTAATTAAGTTATTGGCAGGCGAAATTCCCCCGACCGGCGGTACCATTCAATTGGCGAAAGGCGTGCAGTTAGGCTATTTCGCACAACATCAATTGGATACGTTACGCGCGGATGAAAGCGCCTTGTGGCATTTGCAAAAAATTGCGCCTCAACAAACAGAACAACAACTGCGCGATTATTTAGGTGGCTTTGCTTTTCACGGCGACAAAGTGAATCAGCCGGTGGCGTCTTTTTCCGGTGGTGAAAAAGCGCGTTTGGTGTTGGCACTTATTGTGTGGCAACGCCCGAACTTACTGTTGCTAGATGAACCGACCAATCACTTGGATTTGGATATGCGTCAGGCGCTGACCGAAGCGTTGGTGGATTATCAAGGTTCTTTGGTGTTGGTATCCCACGATCGTCATTTATTACGCAATACCGTGGATGAATTCTATTTGGTGCATGACAAGCAAGTGGAAGAATTTAAAGGGGATTTGGCAGATTATCAGAAGTGGCTAAACGAGCAAAACGCGCAGCCAACGGCGATAAAAGAACAAAATGAGCCAAGCGAAAATGAAAATTCTGCCGCCAACCGCAAGGAACAAAAACGCAAGGAAGCGGAACTTCGCCAACAACTTGCGCCGTTACGTAAACAAGCAACGCAGCTGGAAAATCAAATGGAAAAATTGGGGGCTAAATTGCAACAGATTGAAACGGCGTTGGCGGATCCGAGTTTGTATGACGCAGAAATGAAAGCAAAATTGACCGCACTTTTAGCCGAGCAGGTGCAGGTGAAAAAGCAGTTGGAAGAGGTGGAAGTTGACTGGTTAGCACTGCAAGAAAGTATAGAAGACATCATGTCTCAAGCAGAATAAGCGGCAAAATAATCTTGTTTTGGAAGCGACATCACATTATTTTTAAAAAGATCAAAATTTCACTTGATACTGTATATTGATACAGTTATTATAAGCGCGAATTTTGATAATGATTTTCCCGAGGTAAAAAATGGCAACTCAAGAAGAAAAACAAAAAGCGCTCGAAGCCGCGTTAGGTCAAATCGAAAAACAATTTGGTAAGGGCGCCATCATGAAATTAGGTGACAGCCAAAAATTGGATATTGAAGCGATTTCCACCGGCTCCTTCGGTCTTGACTTAGCGTTAGGGATCGGCGGTTTGCCAATGGGACGTATCGTTGAAATTTTTGGCCCGGAATCTTCCGGTAAAACCACCTTGACGCTTTCTGTGATCGCCGAAGCGCAAAAAGCAGGTAAAACCTGTGCCTTTATCGATGCGGAACATGCCTTAGACCCAATTTATGCCTCTAAACTGGGCGTGGATGTGAAAGAGTTGTTGGTTTCTCAACCGGACAACGGTGAGCAAGCGTTAGAAATCTGTGATGCCTTAGTACGTTCCGGCGCGGTGGATGTGATTATTGTTGACTCCGTTGCCGCCTTAACGCCGAAAGCAGAAATTGAAGGCGACATGGGCGATTCTCATGTGGGCTTGCAAGCGCGTCTTATGTCTCAAGCGTTGCGTAAATTAACCGGACAAATTAAAAATGCCAACTGCTTAGTGATTTTCATCAACCAAATCCGTATGAAAATCGGTGTGATGTTTGGTAACCCGGAAACCACTACCGGTGGTAATGCACTGAAATTCTATGCCTCTGTGCGTTTGG
>ERZ772909.832-NODE-832-length-18034-cov-17.457756_pt1 | contig 18034 bp, 9 predicted proteins | sample MGYA00511137_ERZ772909 | MGnify/ENA primary metagenome ERZ772909 (study PRJEB29015, sample SAMEA2738095) | human oral metagenome | biome: human oral; feature: human-associated habitat; material: saliva | place: China | collected 2270 ... | reverse complement strand
TGGTGGTCCAGCAGGTCGAATCCAACATCCTGCAGCCCTTCATGATGTCGAACGCCGTCTCCCTGCACCCCGTCGCCGTCATGCTCGTCATCACCGCCGGATCCGCGATCGCGGGTATCGCGGGAGCGGTCTTCTCGGTGCCGATTGCGGCCTTCATCAACGCGACCGTCATGTACCTGCACGGCTATGACCCGATGCCCGAGCTTGCAACCGCACAGGACCGCCCGGGTGGCCCTCCCGGCATCCTCGAGGAGACTATCGCCGCCTCCTACGCGGGTAAGCCCGATACGCGCCCGTACGTGGCTCGCGCAGAGTCGAATGAGGACGAGGTCGTGGTGTCTGCGGATCTGCACGTCGAGGCCCGCGTTGAGTCTGAGGGCGAGGCGGATCAGGAGGAAGCTCCGGCTGGCGAGAAGCAGAAGCCGGGAGAACCTCCGATACCCCACGTGGAGGCGTAAGGCTTCCTCGCGCGCATATGTAGCGTGAGGTTTATAGGACTTTTCGTGTTGCTGGTAGGGTGACTTTTTGGCTTTCTGGTGCGGGAAAGTCGGTATTTTAGTTGGTTGGGACCAACTATGAGGATGGACAAATCGTGTTGCTAGCAGGGTGACTTTTCGGCTTTGTCGCGCGGGAAAGTCACTATTTTAGTTGGTCGTGCTTGCCTCGTTCCTGTGAATACTGCATCATGCCCTGTGTGTGGCCGCCCCATGATCCGTCACGGTAAGACGTCAACAGGTCGTCAGCGCTGGCGGTGTAAACCCTGCAAAATCACGACGCTGAACGAAATAGACTCCACGGCCAAGCATCTTGATGAGTTCTTGGCCTGGCTGCTGGGTCGACGTCGTCAGGTGGATTTGCCTGGTGGGGGCCGCTCGTTTCGTAGGCGTTGTGAGCCGTTGTGGCAGTTATGGCCTTTCAGCCCGATCATCGATGAGGTTCATGAGGTCATCTTCGTCGACGGCATCCACCTGGGCCCAAACGCCGTGGTCCTCATCGCCCAAACACCCGATTGCGTGCTGGGCTGGTACGCGGCTAGGAGTGAGAATTCTCGGGCCTGGAGCGCGCTCATGAGCCGGATCGCGCCCCCGGCCCTGGTCGTCACTGACGGGGGAAGCGGGTTCGCGAAAGCGTGCAAGAAGGTCTGGCCCGCCACACGCGTCCAGCGCTGTACCTTCCACGCGTATTGCCGTATTCGCCAAGCCACCACAACGCGCCCCAAACTGGAGGCCTCACAACACTTGTACGCTCTGGGGCGCCAGCTCACGCACGTGCAAGACATCGATGGAGCCCAGGAATGGATAGGCGCCTACCAGGCCTGGTGCACGCGCTGGAAGGGCTTCCTGGAGGAGAAAACACGCAGGCCTGACGGAGGGTGGGAATACACCCACGAACGTCTCGTTCGGGCTCGTAACAGCCTTAACAAGCTCATCTCCCAGGGGCTCTTATTCACCTACCTGGACCCCACCTGGACACATCAGATGCCCGCGATGACCAACCAGATCGAAAGCACGAACGCGCGCCTGCGCCAGATGCTGCGCGACCACCGCGGCATGCGCCTGACCCGACGCATGAAAGCCGTGTTTTGGTGGTGCTACACCCACTCTCCCCACCCGCAACCAGCAGCAATAATCCTGGTGACCATGCCCACCGACGCAGCCCTCGAAAATGCCTGGTACCAAGCCTGTCAAACCCACCAAGCCACCGGCACCATCCCCGGCTGGGGCGACGCAATTTGCTGGAACGAACTCCACCACACCACCCCCTACCACAACACCTGGGACTAACCCCAGCAACACGAAATGTCCTATAACCCACCGAACGCACATGGATGGCTGCGCCAGGCTGAGGACCTGTCATAGAGCACGCCCCGGTCTCGTCTGACACAAGGCCGGGGCAGCGTCTGTGCACCCAGCGCAGGCGCACTCGGGTGGGACGAGCGTCAGGCCAGCGGCCAGGAGGGGGCAGAGCCGCCCGCCTTGCCCGTGCCGTCGCCGCCGCGCAGCAGATCCGCGACCCACGCGCGACCCGCACGGAACGCCTCGTCCGTCGTCCCGGGGACAACGGCTGCACGCACGCCGTCGACGCGCGGGTAGGACCCCATGAAACGGACCTCCGGCGAGTAGCGGTGCAGGCCGACGAGGGCCGCCTGGACGCGTTCCTCGCGGATGTGCCCAACGATGTCGATACTGAACGTGTAGTTGCCGAGGCCGTCGCCGCTCGGACGGGACTCGATGCGCGAGAGGTCGACGCCGCGCGCCGAGAACTGCTCGAGGAGGGTCAGCAGAGCGCCCGATTCGTTGACGGGCAGGGCCACCTGGATGGTCGTCTTGTCCGCGCCGGTGGGCGGGGGCACCGCGCCCGGACGCGCGACCAGCACGAAGCGCGTGATCGCACCCGGGTTATCGGCCACGTCCTGGTAGAGGGCCTCGAGGCCGTAGGTGCTCACGGACACCGCGTTGCACAGGGCAGCGTCGAAGGAGGCGTCACCGTCGGAGAGGAGCTCGGCGGCCGCCGCCGTCGAGGTCGCAGGCACGTGGATCGCGCCCGGGAAGGTACTCTCGACCCAGCCGCGGCACTGCGCCCACGCGTGCGGATGCGTGCCGATGCGGCGGACGTCTTCAGCGCGCGTGCCCGGCAGGACTGCGAGCTGGAAGACCACGTGGACGTGCATTTCGGCGACGATCACGAGGGGATCGCCGTGCGAGAGGGAGTCGAGGGTCGCGTTCACGCCGCCCTCGATGGAGTTTTCGATCGGGACGACGGCGCGGTCGGCCTCGCCGCGGCGCACAGCCGCAAGCGCCTGCGGGGCGCTCGTCATCGGCAGGAGGACGGCACCGGCGGGGGCGACCTGGTGGACGGCCTGTTCGGTAAAAGTACCGAAGGGTCCGAGGAACGCGATGCGGAGCTTGTCACCGAGGGGTGCGGGGCCGGGAATGTTCGTCGTCATAGCGTCAAGGGTATCGACACGCGACGGAGGTGAGCGCACTCAGTCCCAGCTCAGGGGCGCATTGTGGCCTACTCGTCGCCGGACCGGTGTTCCTCCGGCTCATCGGCACCCGGCTGGGTGGAGCGGATCCCGTCCGCGAAGGCCTGACTGCCGCCGCCGGGGGTGACGTAACCGCATGCGGTGATCTTCCACAGCTTCGCGGTACCGCCCGCGTCGACCAGCTCAAAGCCCTTGGAAGTGTCGACGCCGTAGAAACCGGGGTTGCGGCTCGAGCGCAAGAAGTTGTAGTAGCTACCGTCTTCTTCCTCGTAGAAGTGTGTGATGCCGAGGTTGCGGACAACCTCGCAGACCTCGGGGTCTGTCGTGATGTCGCGGAAGTGCTGAGTAAGGACCTTCTGCGAGGCCCCGTCGCCGTTGACCGTGCTGAGCTGGGGGAAGACGGCCTTGCGGCCGCCCAGCATCTCCGAGTAGGCAGCGCCCGCGATGGGGTCGCCGACGATGAGGGCGTCGGGCGCGGTCGTGTACTGCATGCGGCGCAGCATGGCGAGTTCACCCTTGACAGCCATGCCGGGCTTGCCCAGGCGCGTCGGGTCGTACACGTAGGCGACGGCGGAGTCACGAGCGTCAATCGCGCCGAGGCCGGACAGGAGAACGACGAGCGAGAGGATACCCACCTGGATCGGCCAGCGGGGTGCCTCGACACCATCCTCGACGTCGTCCTCGATGCCGCGCTCGGCCAGGATGCGACGCAGAGAAATTGTCCATGCCGCGTGAATGCCGTGGACGATAGCCGCGACGCCGACGGCCATGAGGACGGCCAGCGCGATGTCCTCGACGCCCATAATGCGCCGCCCGTCCTTGTACCAGGGGGCGAGCAGGAAGGTGCGCAGCGCAGAGTCGGGGGCGTAGGCGAGCCCGGTGAGGACAGCAAGAATCAGGTAGGAGACGAGAGGCCAGGCCGGCATCGGAGCGGCTTCCTTGCGATCCATCAGTCGGATAGTCTCGATCTCGCGACCGTCGATGTCCAGACGGGCCTCGTCGGCCAGGTCATCGACCGGGTCGGGGCGTCGCAGCAACGTGTGGAGGCGAGCGGTGACGACGATACCTGCGACGAGGAGAATCACTTGGATGAGCGTCCACCACGTCGTGCTCGTCGTCTGCGCGAACGGCGGGTAGGGCAGGAGTCCATGCGAGAAGGCTTCGCCCCAGCCACTGCCTCGACGCGGGTAACGGCCCATCGCTTGGATCTTCGGTGAGGCGAGCGCGATCAGGGGCAGGGCGAGGACAGCGAGGCCGACGCCGACCCACAGGATGGCGGTGAGCTGGCCTCGGCCCTCACGCGCCAGCGCAGAGCGCGCGAAAAAGACGATGGAAGACAGAAGGGGCGCGGCGAGGAAAGCCAGGAGGGAGAAGGCAGCGCTGGGGTGCGCACCGACGAGGCCGAGGCAGCCTACGAGGAGGAAGAGAACCTGGGGGATGCGGCGGATCAAAGACCGGATGCCGTCCCCGAAACGCAGGTCTGCGGCCGCGCGCCGACCAGCGACGATGAAGACCGCAGCGAGGCCGGGGACCAGCACCGTGCCCGTCGAGTTGGGCCACTGGTTATACATGGTCAGCGCGTCAGCCGGCATGTTGTGCAGCATGCCGCCGATGATCGGAGTCGCAAGGAGGGCCGTGCGCGAACCCGTTAGTACGGACACCAGAGCCGCCAGGCCGATCACCCACACGGCCATGAGGGCCAGGGAGGACACGTTGGAAGCCTGGACAACCGAGTCGTAGCGGGCGAAGAGCGCGACGAACGCGTGCCAGCCCGTCGGGTAGTAGACGCGCCGCCCACCGTAGAGTTCATGGAGACCACCGAAAGGGCTGGCATCCTTGCCGTAGAGGATCGCGTGAACGCCATTCTGATGGAACGTCGGGTCCCACTGCTGGACAGGGTTCGCGGGATCTGCAACCGACAGCAGCGGCCAGGCAGCCAGGAGGAAACCCACGAGGATCGTGCCCCACGTCGCCGCGCGGATTGCCGCCTGACGTCCGCCGATCGGCACGCGCACACCGATGGCCTCGCGGAAAGGCACCCCGTTGAGGGCAAACCCGCCGTTAACTCGGTGAAAGTAGCTGAGGCCCCACGCGACCGCACCGCCGACGGTGCTCATGCCGAGGACCGGCATGACCGTGGAAGCCTCCCACGGGATCTCGAGCGCCGGATAGAGGACCGTCAGGACAGTGATCAGGCCAAAGGTGAACGCCGGTGCCGCCCCGATTGCGACGAGCGACGAGCGCACCCCCGCGCGCAGCCACATGAACCCCGGCAGCACCAGGGCGACCATCATGGCCAACAGGGTCGGAACCAGCATCCACCAGGCCAGCACGTGTTACTCCTTCTCAGCAGAAGACCGACGCTTGCCGATCATCTCAATGATGACGGGCAGGACCGACGCGAGGATGATGACACCCAGGATGAGCGTCAGGTTGTCGTGCACGAAAGGCACGTTGCCCAGGAGCGAGCCAACCAGGATGAAGCCAGCACCCCAGAAGACGGAACCCAGCGTGTTAAATACCAGGAATTTCGAATAGGGGTAGCGGGCCATGCCCGCGGCGATCGGAATGAAGGTGCGCACGAAGGGAATGAAACGACCGATGACGAGCGAGCGTCCGCCGTAGTTTGTGAAGTAATGCTCAGCCTTCTCCAAGTGCTCGGTCTTCAGGATCCGCGCGTCCGGCTTGAAGAAGCGGCGACCCCACTTCGCGCCCAGGAAGTAGCCGATCTGCGCGCCAATGAAGGCGGCGACGACGACCATGGCAATGAGAGTGGGCAGATGCAGACCAAGGCGGTCGTGCAGCAAGCCGGCAGTAAACAGCAGGGACTCGCCTGGAAGAACCGGGAAAAGAACGCCGGACTCGATAAGAACGATGAGCATCGTTCCCCACAGGACCCACGGCCCCATGGCAACAAGAAGTGTCTCAGGATTCTTAAACCACTCGATAACTGTGTCAAGCATCGACGGATCCGATGCTGCCGCGAGTGTAGACCAGGTCACGATAAGGCCCTTTTCTGCCGGGAATATGTCCCCCTAACCCTACCTTTGTTGACCGCGAATATAGGATAGTCACTATGAGGAAGCGCAAGGAGTCACACGACAACCCCCCAGTTGTCGATACGAACATCCTGTTCGTCCCCTCTTCCGCGGAGGATCCGTCCTCACTAGGGGTCGATGACCTGATGGGCATGATCAACGGTGCGGGGACCACGGCAACCCCTGCCCAGAAACCGGACATCCCCGACCCCGAAGACAAGACCGAAATCCTCGACCCCATCGTCGTGCCCCCCACCGCAGCCCCCTCCTCCAATACACCCCCCAGCTTCCCTCCCACCGCCGCGATCGTGCCCGAGTCGGCCTTCATCTCGCCGGTCGTCACCGTCAACGCGCTGCAGAGTCCCGCTCCCCCGCCCCCCGCCTCGGCAATCGTCGACGCGCCCCCTCCCCCGCTCCCCGACGATGAGGAGGCCACGACACCGAGGGGTCCCGTCCTCCCTCCCCCGCTCCCCGACGACGAGGAGGCCGCAAGACCGAGCGGCCCCGTTCTCCCGCCACCCGCGCCCGAAGCCGACTCCGGCGAACGCGCGGTTACTGAACCGCCCGCACCCGAACCGCCCGCACCCGAACCCCCCGCGCCCGAACCGCCTGCACCCGAGCAGGCCGGTCCCAGCGCCGCCACGAACGAGGCCTTCGAGGCGAGCGCAACGTCCGCCGACCAGACCACCGTCGCTGCCGTCCCCACCCTCGTCACCGTCGCTGCGTCCGCCGCAGCCAACACAGCGAGAACCCGGAAGACGACACACGCGAGCCACGACGGAGCCACAACCGATCACGCGCCCACCCCGACCGACTCGCCCGCCGAGAAGGACACGGCGGACGCACAGGCCACCCCTGCCTCGGACACGGTCGTGCGCGCCAAAAACGGCGAGGTCGCGCTGCCCGTCCCCGCCCGCAGGCTCCGCCTCCCCCGGCCCGCCTACATCACCGACCGCATCTTCACCATCCAGCGCAGGCGCGAGGACGTCGTCGACATCGTCATCTCGATCCTCGCAATCCTCATCATCTGGACCATCGGCACCGTCGCCAGCGCCACGACGCGCGGCGTCACCATGGACGTCCTGCAATTCCAGCTCATCCGCCAGATCCTGATCCTGCCCGTCAACCTCGTTGAGGGCCTCATCATCCTGATCACGCCGATCATGGTGATTATCTCCCTTGCGCTGAGAAAACGCCTGCACACCATCATCCAGGTCATCGTCACAAGCGTCGTCGCCGCCGTCGGCGGCTGGATCATCGCCATCCTCACCGGTCTGTTGCCCGCCTACCTCACCATCCCCCTGAGCGTGGACCGGCTCATCGCCACACAGGGCCACAGGAGCGGCTTCGTGATCGCCATCAACCTGGTACTCGTCACCCTGTGCGCCATGTTCACCTCAGCAGGCGAAGCCCAATCGATGAGAGCCATTCGCTGGGGCTGGATAGGCGTGTGGGTCATCCTGATCCTAGGCGTCCTGCGCTCCTCGATGACCCTGCCCGTCGCGTTCATCTCCGTGTTCCTCGGCCGTGCGTTCGGCTCAGGATCGCGGTGGATCATGGGCTACGACGACCAGAGAGCCAAGGGGATCACCCTCGTCGAGGCGCTCCTCGGCATCGGCATCACGCCCTCGCGGATCGTGCGCACCGACCTGGACACCACCATCGAACCGCTGTCCACATGGGCGGTCGCCGAGAACGCCCGCGGACGCCTCACACAGGTACCCGCCGATCTGGGCGACATAGGCATCACCATCACGCGACGCCCCGACCCCGACCACAACCGCCACTACCAGGTGTGGAGCGACACCGGGCTGACCTACGAACTCATCGTCATGGACCCCGGTCAAGAGCTGACCGGCACCCTCCTCGAGATGTGGAACAACCTGCGCCTGCGCGGTATTAGCCGCTGGGTCTCCCCCTCCCTCAAGGCCCAGGCGGAACGCTCCTCGTTCACAACCTTGCAGGCTCTGCGCGCCGGCGTCTTCACGCAAGAACCCATCGCGATCGCCTCGGCGAACGACTCGATCATCATGGTGCTCTCCGCTCTGCCCCCAACGACGCCGCTGACAGAGCTCGGCGAGCGGGCCTCGGACGAGGTCTTGGATCGTGCGTGGGAACAGCTGCGGTACGCGCACACGCGGGGCATTTCGCACCGCGCCCTCACGCCCGAGGCTGTCGTCGTCGACGCGTCCTCCGACGTGTGGCTGCTCGACTGGGATTCGGGCGAGGTCGCAACGACTGAACTCAACCAGTCCATCGACATCGCCCAGATGCTAGTCCTGACCGCCCTGGCAGTGGGTCCCCAACGTGCGCTTGAGGCCGGTCGACGCTGCGTCGGCGACGAGACCCTCATCGCGTGCGCGCCCGTCATCCAGAAGCCGGTCCTGCCCGCATCGGTGAACCAGATGCTGCGCCGATCCGATCTGCTCAGCGATCTGCGCGCCGCCCTCGTGGGTGACTCCGAGGCCGAGTCCGCCCCGACAGCCGACCTGCAGCGCTTCCGCCCGCGCACGATCTTGACGATCGCGGTCGCATTCATCGCGGTTTTCATCGTCGTCTCCTCTCTCAACTTCAACGACCTCGTCTCCACGGTGAAAAGCGCGAACCCGTGGTGGATGGCCGCGTCCGCCGCGTTAGCCTGCCTGATCTGGGTGGGTTCGGCCGTGCCGCTCATGGCCCTGTCCCCCGAGAAGCTGCGCTTCGGCGACACCCTCATCGCGCAGGTGGCCGCCTCGATCATCACGGTCGTCGCACCCGCCGGTGTGGGTCCTGCCGCCCTGAACCTGCGCTACCTGCGCAAGCGCCGCGTCCCCACCGCCGCTGCCGTGACGACGGTGACGCTCATGCAGATCTCGCAGGCGCTCATCACGATCATCCTCCTGCTGCTCGTCATGGTCAGCGCGGGTTCATCCCTGTCCGTCTCACTCCCCTACGGCACGATCCTCGCGGTCGTTGCGGTCGTCATGCTCGCGGTCGGCGTCATCATGGCCGTCCCAAAGGTACGCCGCTGGATCTGGGCCAAGATCGAGCCAACGTGGCAGCAGGTCTACCCGCGTCTCCTGTGGATCATCGGACAACCTCGTCGCCTGGCCGCCGTCGTGGCTGGCAACCTGCTCATGAACATCGGCTACGTGGGCGCGTTCTGGACCGCCATGGTCGCCATGGGTGGCTCGCTGAACTTCTCGACGGTCGCGATCACCTACCTGACCGCGAACGCGGCGGGTTCCTTCATCCCCTCCCCGGGTGGTATCGGTACCGTCGAAACGGCACTCACCTCGGGTCTGACAGTCGCGGGCGTCTCCTCCTCGGTCGCGATTGCCACCGCGCTGCTCTACCGTCTCGTCACCTTCTACGGGCGCATCCCGTTTGGCTGGCTGGCCATGAAGTACATGGAGAAGAAGGATCTGATCTAAGCGTTAGCTTTCCGGACCTCGGCCCTGAGGCTGGGGATGTGCGCCGGATTCGCGCCTCTTTGCACGTGCCGTGGTAACACTCAGATGCGCACCGCGAGTTGACTGCACCTCACTCTGCACGAGGCCGGGGCTAGGCAATGCGCGACACCGTGGCACGACGGCACGGGGAGGCTTACTTCTAGTTACTTCTAATTTGGATCAAATTTGAAGCAACTAGAAGTTACCTTTTGCAACAGTTCTTGCAACAAGACCCCTACGCTGCGTCGCACAACCTAACGACCATGTCGATCATGGAACTTCGCTACGCCTCGGCACCCCGAACCCGGCGTTGGAGATCTGTGACCGGGTACCACTCGAAGCTGCGACCGCGCTTGGTACGCATCAGGTATCCCCCGTCCTCAAGACCGCGCAGATCGGCATGCGCCGTCTGCGGCGTCACCCTGTACTTGTCCGCATGTGATGCAGCTGTCACGGTGATAGCAGAGTCCTTTAACGCTTCCTCAATGACCCCGATCTGTCGATTATTAAGATCGGTGAGCCTGAGGAGATGCTTCACTTGTTCCATTTCTTTGGACTTTCTCGCCAGGTAATCGTGCAGCTCACGGATTCCACGCAGGATAATCTCCGCATGCCAGATTAGGAAGTAGGTGAGATCCCCTTCATCCTGCTCAACCTCAAGGAAGGATCGCGCATACTTGGCAGGTGCTGTGCGCAGAAGCCTCGACACCGGGACGAAATCCATGAGGAAGAAGCCTTCGCGCAGCATCACCCACTGCGCAATCACGCGGGCCGTGCGCCCATTACCATCGACGAAGTAGTGATCATAGCCCATCATGAAGTGCACGATGAGTGCCCGTACCAGGGGCGGCACATATTGCGACGCATACTCCCCCACGCCATTGGCAAAGTCGCACAAACGCTTGAGTCGTTCAGGCAACTCTTCGGCCGGCGGCGGCACATGCAACAGCTGATCATCACCCTCACTCCCATAGATACGAATTCGCTCTTCACCCTGGCGCTGCAAGCGTCCCGCATCCTCTGCCTCATCGAGCGTCCCATCCGTCACGATGCGATGGACCCCACAGATGAATTCAGGAGTGAGCTCCTCACCCAAGTGATCGCGCACATATTCGAGGGCGAGAAAATTGTTGAGGATCATCCGCTCTGAGCGATCACGCGGATCCTTCTTTTCTCGGAGCATTTTTTTCGCATCACGCCTTGTGGTCGAAGCCCCCTCCATCTGGGAGGAGGTGATCGCCTCTTCGTAGAGAGAGTTAATCAGATACCTATCTCGCAGCCCCTGCGTCGCCACCTCTCCCGGAAGCTCCACCTGACCACGCGCCTGCGCCGTAATTTCCTCATTCAACCTCAAGAAGCGATCTGGGAGATTAAACGTCAGGCGCGTTCCATCCTTCATAACGAAGGGAGTGGGCCGGGACGTCGAGGCACGCGCAGTGCGCACCGCGTACCACCACGCCTCGCGGCTAAGCCCCTCTGGCACCGGCTCCGCACGGAAGTAATACTCCCACGGCCGATACTCCGGATCATCCAGCCCACCAGCGAGCACAGCAATAACAGGGAGACGACGATCATCATCCATAGCCATCAGATTGGTAATGACTCGTTCACGCAGCTCACCAAGCCGATAAGGCGGAGGGATAGGAGTCTTCATGGCTACTCCATTCACACGAACTTCAAATTACTTCTAATTTTATCTTAATTTGAAGCAACTAGAAATAGCGCCACAGCACGCATACATCACCGAGGGCGCAACAGAACATCCAACATCCCGCTACAAGCAGGTGTCCCCACAACAAACGAGGCCGCGACCGGAACACCCGGCCACGGCCTCGTCGACGGCGGGCACACTACCAAAGACGGTTCGCGCGCACGTAGTCGGCCGACTGCACGCCACTAACGCCCCGAATCACCTCGACGGATCCGTCGGGCACACTCAGCCCGAAGCCCTGCACGAGGTTCTCGTACTCATACTCGACCTCGACGGATCCACCGGGGAAAGATTCGGCCACGGCTTCCCTAATCGAGGCGAGCACAGCCGCGCGGTCAGCGCCCTCCTCGAGGCGCACGACAACCTCGACATTCTCCGACGGACGGTTCTCACTTCCAACCATGGCCGCCTGGGCGACCACCTCAGGCGAAGCACCGGACTGGAAGGCGGTCGCCGACGCGGCGAACGACGGACTCACAACCGAAAGCGCACACCCGCCAACACATGCCAGCGCGAGAGCTGTTTGCTTCATGGACATATTCTGCTCCTCTGTAATCATGGGCGGTCGAGCGGGAACACTGCCACGTATCCTCTCCGCCGATCACCAGGAGCACCCTAACACGACAGCATAACTGACAAGCTACTCATGACTGCTATTTGGTCATTACTACCATGCTGTCAAACTTAATGATTCCGTGTATGCAGAGATAAAAAGGTGGTCGGGCGACCTCACAAGCTCACCCGACCACCGTCTACAGGACAACTACTGGACGCGTGTCTCACGCTCGATGGACACCAACTTCACACCACTCACTCCACGGATCGCATCCAGCGAACCCGCAGGCACGCGCAACGCGTAGCCCTGCAAGGCGTTCTTATACTCGCGTTCAACCTCGACGGTCGCATCCGGATAAACCCCGGCCACGGCCTGGTTGATGGAAGCAAGGGTCGCCTCACGATCAGCACCCTCCTCAAGGTGGACGATGACGACGACAGGTTCCGCTGCCTCGGCATCGCCAGACGGCGCGGGGGCACCGCTCTGCACATCCGGACCGTCCTGCCCATCCTTGGATGTCAGCGCAGTATCGGCGTCACCCACCGGCAGCATGGGGGCCGTCAAGCCGGACTGCGGCTCCGACTGGGGAGCCGACTGAGGAGCGGACTGGGGAGCAGACTGCTGCGAGTCCGCGCCAGGGTCGGACTGGGCGGAGGGCGTCTGCGGAGAGGACACGGAACAGCTCGCGACCGCGAGCGCACACGTTCCGACGCCCGCAAGGATGGCGGCTGGTTTCTTCATGGACATGGTGCATTCCTTCGCATTCACAGGCGACCGAGGCAGTTGCGTCGTCGCCGCTGTATCGGCAGATACGTCCAACATACCGCAGGACAACAAGCGACGTGCGCGGCATCCACGACCACGTACCCACAGCCCCTCATCCGCACGTAGGACCTCTCATCCGCAACCAAACCCGCTGTTCCGTGCGTGGGCGAGACCGCCCACCTACGGAACAGCGGGTCCACGTGCGCAACAGCGGGTCCACGTGCGCAACAGCGGGTCCACGCGCGCAACAGCGGGTCCACGTGCGCAACAGCGAGTGTGCCCGGGAATCTCCGCGGTGGAGCGTTCCTGGGCCCAGGCCTCGTCAATCAGAAGCAGGCGGCGTTAGTGCCGCAATACTCCGGATGTGTCAAAGGAATATACTCGGCCGTCGATGACCTGTGCACCGGTCACCATCGCGCCGGAGGGAGACAGGAAGTACCACGCACTTCCGAGCTGGAGCCAGCCGATGTGCATCGCACCCGAAGGTTTCAGGTAGTACCAGAGACCATCGATCTTGATCCAGCCGGTGTGCATGTCGCCGGAGTCACCCAGGTAGTACCACGAGCCGCGATCAAACAGCCAACCCGTGCGCATCACCTTGGTGGCAGGGTCCATGTAGTACCAGTACAGCCCTCCGTAGGAGCCGTCGCGAAGCCAGCCGCTCAGCAGAGTGCCGGAGGCATCCGCATAAACCCACTCGCCGGAGGGGCGCTTGAGGAACCCGGTCATCATGTAACCGTCGGGGCCGAAGCTGTAGTCGGAGCCGTTGATCGTGAACCAGCCGTTGGCCAGGTAGGTCGACCCATCGGCGCACGCGTACCACCAGCCACCGCTGCCCTTCACCCAATGGCCGCCCGTGGGGTCGGCGCAGAACGGAGGAATGCTCGGACGTCCGGTGGGCAGGTTAACGGTCACCGCCGACGAGGGGTTGAGGCCGTAGTCCCAGCCCAGCACGTACGGGTCGGACACAACGGGTCCCGTGCCGCCCTGATCCATCCACGCGCGGGAGATTTCGGAGAGCGGAACGTCCACCTCGTAGCGGTACTTGCCATCTTTGTCAGCGATCTGGTCGGCGTCGGAGAGTATGTGTCGGTAGAACCATAGGCCGTCGGCCGGGTCGTGCAGGTCGAAGGCAGCCATCGGCGAGGAGTCAACGATGGTGAGAGTAACGACCGTGTCGTCGCCCTTGCCGGAGTAGTGCACGTCCTCAATGACGGGTGCGGTCGTGTCGATACGGAACTTGTAGGAGATGGATTGTTCGGTGCGCGACGGTCCGTCGTTGTGTGCGGAGACCGTCAGCGCGTATTCCCCGTCCGGCAGGTCCTTATATGCCTCGGAGCGTAGGTCCAGGGCCGTCGACTCGTGCTCACGCTCAACCCACGACACCTCCGTCGTGAGCGGATCGAACACGGATTTCCAGTTCTGGTGCTGCTCGAAGGACGCGACCACTTCCCCAGCCTCGTTCGTGTAGGTGGTCGTCAGGGTGTGCACGCCGCGCAGCGTGCCCGTGCGCGGTTCGAGGACCCGGGGTGCGCCCGAGGCCTCGGCCCGGGAAATCACGTACCCGTAGGCGTCGGGTCGCTCGGGTCGCTCGCTGGGTCGCTGGACGGGGTTGAAGCCGAGGGGGGTACCGGTTTCGCCGTCGTAGAGGCCCGAGGCCCGCATGTGTCCCTTACCGTCGGAGGCGAGTGCGTCGAAGATGGCCGGCTTGCCCCAGGATCCGTAGAACCCGAGGTAGGGCACGGACAGGTCAGGCTGCCCCTCGGTACGCGAGGTAAAACGCACGAAGCCGTCCAGGAAGGTACCCGACGGCGCATTGTCTGTCACGTACTGGGCGAACGCGGATCCGGGGGTGACGTCGATGCCGACGGTAGCCTCGCCCTTCGCGGGCACAGTGACGGTCGCGCCCTCACCGATGCCAGACACGGCCGCGCCGCTATACGACACATCCACACCACGACCTCGCCAATCCGAGGAATGCTCCGTGAAGAATCCACCGTCGACGATCTCGGAGAGCGCCTGGGAGCCGAGCTCGTAGGCCGCTTCCGCGTCAGAGAGGTTGTGCAGGACGACGTCAAAGTGCCAGCCCTTCGTGCCATCCCCCAGGTCGGCCTTGGGGCGGGATTGCTCGGGGGCACCCTTGACGGTCGGATACACAGACGAGGTCGTAGCAGCCAGGGCGTCAACCAGGCCGGCACCCTGCTTGCGCGGGGAATACAACGCGCCCGTGGTCTGTTCCGGATCGGCGAGGGGACGGGCGGTTCCCATGATGAGATTCTGGACGACGTCCACCTGCTCGCGCGCGCTCATGGACGCAAACAGGGGGTCAGACTGGACGCGTTGGAGGACGATTGCGCTGATACCCGACATCTGTGGGGTCGCCATGGACGTGCCGGAGAAGTGGTCGTAGTCGCCTCCGGGAACGGAGGAGAGGATGTTACCACCGGGTGCCGCAATCTCGGGCTTGAGGCGTAGGTCGGGAGAGGTGCCCCACGAGGAGAATTCGTTCATCCAGTAGGAGCTGGTGGGTTCCAGGACTTTGCCCTCAACGATGGTCAGGTGATGGTCGGCGGCCTCGAGCATGGCCTGTCCGTTCGCTTGTGAGATGAAGGCGGCGGGAGTATCGAGGGTTGACAGATTCATAATGAGGAGCGCGTCGCCGGGCTCGTTGTCGTACACGAGTATCGCTGTTGGCTTGAGCGGCGCGATATTGTCGAATTTGTCTTGGAAATCCAGGGTGCCGCGCGAGACCAAGACGATTGTCCCACCTAATCCCTCCGGGTATTGTGCCGTCAGGGCCGTGGCGTCCTCGGCTGTCCCGACACCTCCGTCCACGTATTCATACTCGCCGGGAGGTAGGTCCGACAGGTCGGCGACACTTTCGCCCTCGAAGCCGCGCGCACGCTGGTATGCGACGTCCCGACCGGCAGCGGTGAACGCGGCGTAGGCAGTTCCGTTCTCGATCGAGGCCACGGCCACCACGGAGGGATAGGACGCGGGTTCACACAACACTGACGTGTCGGGGTCGGAGGCGTAGGCCTGGTTGGTGCCCGACAGGTTGCCATACCCGGCCGAATACTCGTTACCCGCGGCGGCATTGACGCTCACCCCGGCGTCCTGCAGGTTCTTGTAGACGCTCGCGTACACCGAGTCGGCCTCGTTATCCATGCCGCCGGTCTGGCCGAGCGACAGGTTGACGACGTCGGGACGTAGCACCGCCATGTCATCCAGCGCGGCCAGCAGCGCGGAGTCCGGGTATTCGCCAGTCTGGCTGCGCGAGACTTTCGCGACGATGACCTGCGCCTCGGGAGCCGTGCCCATGATCTTGTCGGCGTTGCCCGCGGCGATGCCAGCGACATGCGTGCCGTGTGAACCGGAGTCGTCGGGTGCCGGCGAGGCATCGTTGTCACCGTCCGCATAGTCGTAAGCAAAGGGAAATTTCTCGGACACGTATGTGCCGTTCTTACCCTCCCCAAGCTGAGGAAGCAGGGCCGCTACCTTCTCCGAGTCGAGCGCGGGCGAACCCGACAGAGCGCCGTTCAAGGCCGGGTGGGTCATGTCCACGCCCGTATCGACGATGGCAATGACCATCCCCTCGCCCTTCTGCGCAACTCGGTCGGTGCGCATCATCACCTGGGAGCTGAGGTTGTCGGGATCCTGGGTGGCCAGCCTCGACGTGCGGATTCCTCCCTCGCTGTCGGCACCGCCCCACACTCGGCTCTCGCGCTCAAAGAAGGCCGACGCAACGCCATTCACTCCCCGAATCGCTTCCAGCGACCCGGCGGGTGCGCGCAGCGCAACACCCTGCAGGGCATGACGATACTCGTATTCCACCGTAACCGACGCGTCCGGGACAACACCGGCCACGGCCTCGCGAATCGAGGCAAGAACGCCCTCACGCTCGTTCCCCTCCCGGAAACGAACGATAATCCCGACGAGCTGAGCCGGGTCTTCATCGCTCGCCGCGCGTATGGGTTCAGGCGCGACGGTCTCGCCGTTCTTCGAGGTCAGCGCAGTGTCGGCATCACCGACAGGCAGGGACGAGGCCGTGGCAGCGCGGGCGGTCAGCGTAGGTGATGCACCCGGGTTGGGTTGAAAGGCGTGAGGCGGCGACGCTACAGACGAGGGACCCGTGACCACGAGCGCCCATGCGCCGACACACGCCAGGAGAACAGCTGATTTCTTCATCGACATGATGCACTCCTATGCGTTTGTGGGTGGCCGACGCTGGGTGCAGGGACATCTACACTATGTCGGCCATCACCATCACCATAGCTCAGGGGCGCTCATGACAAGCCGTGTTTGCGCGCCTATTTATGGCTGTCTGGGCAGCCTGTCTAATGCAAGCAGGGGCACAGTACGCGTTGCCCCTCATCCGCACGTGGGACCTCTCATCTGCAACCAAACCCGCTCATCCGCAACCAAACCCTCTGTTCCGTACGTGGGCGGGGCCGCCCACCTATGGAACAGCGGGTCCACGTGCGGAACAGCGGGCCCACGTGCGCACCAGCGGGCCCACGTGCGCAACAGCGGGCCCACGTGCGCAACAGCGAGTGGGCCCGGGAACCTCCGCGGTGGAGCGTTCCCGGGCCCAGGCCTCGTGAATCAGAAGCAGGCGGCGTTAGTGCTGCCAAACTCCCGACTCATCGAAGGTGTAGGTGCGGCCGTTGATCGTGTGCGTGCCGGTGAACATGGCACCGTCAGGTCCCAGGTAGTACCAGGAGCCGCCCTGCTGGAGCCAGCCGGTGTGCATCGCGCCAGACGAGGAGAGGTAGTACCAGAGACCATCGACCTTGACCCAGCCGGTGTGCATGTCGCCGGAGGTGCCCAGGTAGTACCAGGAGCCGCCCTGGGACAGCCAGCCGGTGGCCATGACGTTCGTGGCGGGATCCAGGTAGTACCAGGAACCACCGTCGCGGATCCAACCGCTCAGCAGGGTGCCGGAAGCGTCCGCGTACACCCACTCGCCGGAGGGGCGCTTGAGGAACCCGGTCATCATGTAGCCGGCAGGGCCGAACTGGTAGTCGGAGCCGTTGATGGTGTACCAGCCGCTCGCCAGGTAGTCGGAGCCGTTGGCGCAGACGTACCACCAGCCGGTGGCGTCATTTGCCCAGTGTCCGCCCGCGGGGTCGGTGCAGGGAAGCTTCGCGCCCTCGTTGCTGGTGGGCAGGTCGACGGTGCGCGGCTCGGAGTGGTTGAGGCCGTAGTCCCATGCGAGCAGGTACGGGTGGGCGATGACGTCGCCGGAGCCGCCCTGGTCGGTCCACGCCTGGGAGAGTTCGGACATGGGGACGTCGAGCTTGTAGCGGTACTTGCCGTCGTCTCCCTTGACGCCCTCGGTGTCGGAGAAGATGTGGCGGTAGAACCACAGGCCGTCTGCTGGGTCGTGCAGGTCGATGCCCGCGAGGGGCTTGTTGTCGGTCACGGCGATGGTGACGTGCGGCGCGTCGCCGTCCTTGCTGAATGCGAGGGTGTCGACCGTGGGGGCGGTGGTGTCGATGCTGAAGTTGTACGAGATCGACTGCTCGGCCTGCGAGGGGCCGTCGT
>ERZ772909.829-NODE-829-length-18071-cov-29.853186_pt1 | contig 18071 bp, 15 predicted proteins | sample MGYA00511137_ERZ772909 | MGnify/ENA primary metagenome ERZ772909 (study PRJEB29015, sample SAMEA2738095) | human oral metagenome | biome: human oral; feature: human-associated habitat; material: saliva | place: China | collected 2270 ... | reverse complement strand
TTAAGCCCGACCGCGCCGATGGTACTGCACACCCGCGGGAGAGTAGGTCGCCGCCGTTTTACGTAAGAGACTGTGTCAAAACACTTGTTTTGATACAGTCTCTTTCTTTTCTATAGCCACTTCTCGCTTATGCTCTGGCAATCGACAGTGTTTCGCTTCATGTCTTTTCTAGTAGAGCTTTAGCATTTTGATTCCAACCTTTCTTATTCATATCACATAAACGCTAGTATCTATTCGATTATGTATTTGAAAAAGTTTCTTGTGCGCTTGGTCATCTCTCTGTTAGTAATGTTCCAGTGCTTTGTCTTTGCTCTTTATTTTCGTTCAAAACACGATGGCGTTAATACACTCGTTAGAGTGGAACTTCAAAGTTATTATGCGCTGTCGATAGGTGGTAATGATTCGCTTTTCTTTGACGATTTGTCTGTAGATTCCATTCAATCCTTGAGTGATAAAGCGTATTCAGTGGTTTCTCATCGTACCAAAATGGGACGCAGAGTTTCTAGAGAACAATTGGTTCAAGTTGTTTTTCCTGTTCGTAAGCCAGTAGTTCAGCAGCAAGCTTTACTCCAATTACTCAGCAACTACGAAAAGACTGTGACCAAACGTTGCAGCATCAACGCACAACATATTGCAGAACTAGCTTACTATGCCAAAACTCACAGCATAGTTGATGAAGGTTACAACGAAGTGATGTGCTATCGTGCTGCGCTCCTACAATCTTATAGCGATGATCAGCGAGTTTTACAGAAATTGCGTCATTTTCTTGCTTCGTACCAGAGTAAAAACGATAAATCACTGCGTAAGTTTCGTGCGTATCGTCACACCGAGTATAATGTAAATGGTGTTAAGTTTGTCAGAACACCTGATTCAAACATCTCTTTCTTCTCTAAACCCAGCACTCTTCCTCAACAAGGTTTGGTCACACTTACGCCTTCAGCGAAAGTAGTTGCTAAGCGCATTGATGGCAGCGCGCTGATGGACTATCTTCACCCAGTTACCGATACAACGCATCAGCAATTTATAGATAGTTTGGGAGTTGCGTATAATCTGCGGCTCATCCAATCATCTCCTATAGTATGGTATGGCACATCTCTTTCTCCAAATGGCGCATATTATGAGGGACATTTTGATGCAAAATTTCAACGTCATGGTCAAGGATTCTCTGTTGATCATCATTTGGTAAAGAGTGGTGAATGGAAGGCAAATCATTTTAGAGGTGAGAGAATGCTCTATACCCCCAGTAGAGTCTATGGCATTGATGTGTCTCGTCATCAACACGAACACGGACGAAAGCGTTATCCGATACGCTGGAACGCGCTTCGCATTACAGACCTAGGAAGTATTTCCAAGAAAAAGGTGGCAGGAGCTGTGAATTATCCCGTGAGTTTCGTTTTCATCAAAGCAACAGAGGGAAAAAGCCTACTCAACAAATACTATCTCTCAGATCTTAAGGCGGCACGAGCACATAGTATTCCTGTTGCTCCCTATCATTTCTTCACGCATCTGAGTAGTGGATTGCAACAAGCTAAGTTTTTTGTCAAAAGTGTGCATTTGTCAAAGGCAACATTACCTCCAATGCTTGATGTGGAACCTACGAATGCCCAAATCCAGAAAATGGGAGGTCGCGATGTACTCTTTAGAGAGATGCTCGTGTGGTTGCATTTTGTTGAAAAGTACGCGCACAGACGTCCCATACTCTACATCAGTCAGCAATTTGTCAATCAACATTTGGTGCATGCTCCCGCAGCCTTGCGCAACTATGATGTGTGGATAGCCCGTTATGGCGAATTCAAACCCTACGTAAAACTCACCTTTTGGCAACTTTCTCCCGATGGAAAAGTACGAGGCATTCATGGCGATGTCGATATCAATGTGTATAATGGAACGCAAGAAGATTTCAAAGCGTGGTGCTGGTAAAAACTCAATCGATTGGGAGGTAAGATAGGGTAGTGAACAGTCGAAAAAACAGTACGATTACTTATTTTTCTTGCTTTCCACCTCCTATCCCGAAATATATCGCTACCTTTGCCCCATAATTATGAACTAATACTTCCTTATTATGGAAAAAATCAAAGGACTCATCGATGCACCCTTCACACCATTTCATGAAGATGGTAGTCTCAATCTAGCTCCCATTCCAGAGTACGCAGCACTTCTTGCGCGCAATGGTTTGAAAGGCGTATTCATCAATGGATCTTCTGGTGAGGGATATATGCTCACAGAAGAAGAACGAATGCAACTTGCTGAAGCATGGATGGCAGCAGTACCAAAGGATTTCAAGGTGATAGTCCATGTGGGTAGCACCTCTGTGATGAGCAGCCGCCGTTTGGCAGAACACGCTCAAAAAATCGGTGCTTGGGGCATCGGTGCAATGGCAACTCCATTCCCTAAAATTGGAAACATCGAGCAACTTTGTCGTTACTGCGAAGAGATTGCCTCTGCCGCTCCTGAACTCCCCTTCTACTATTATCACATTCCTGCCTTCAATGGAGCTTTCCTTTCGATGTATGATTTCTTGAAAGCTGTGGATGGTCGCATCCCCAACTTTGCAGGAATCAAGTACACCTTTGAGAGTCTTTATGAATACAATCGTTGTCGTCGTTATCAAAACGGCAAATTCGATATGCTACATGGACAAGACGAAACCATTCTCCCATGTCTGGCGATGGGTGGTGCACAAGGTGGCATTGGAGGAACAACGAACTATAACGGCCGTTGTTTGACTGGAATTCTCGAAGCTTGGGAAAAGGGTGATTTGGAGAAAGCACGTCAACTACAAGATTTTGCACAAGATGTCATTGACGTCATCTGCAATTTCCGTGGTAACATTGTGGGTGGCAAGCGCATTATGAAACTTATCGGTCTTGATCTCGGTCCTAATCGTGTGCCCTTTATGAGTGTCACCGATGAAGAAGAACAAGAACTTCGTCGTCAGTTGGAAGCTATCGACTTCTTCAGTCATTGCAATAAATAAAGATCTTTGCGTATGTTGGGGGGCGAATAGGCACCCTTTTAACACCTTATTATCGGAGATAAAGTAAATCAAAAGTCCGCATCAACACCTCGTTCGCGTTGATGCGGACTTTTTTATTATCTTGTCTACTCTTTTTCTTCTTATTCAGCAGTAATCTCGCCAGGGAGTGGCAAAGGACGCCATCCTTCACCGTAAGCAGCGTGAGCATCGCTCACCACAACAAAGGCATTAGGGTCTACTTCTTGAATCTTCAGTTTTACAGCAGGAATTTCCTTGTTCGACACAACAAGGAAGAGCATTTCCTTGTCGTCATTGCTGTAAAGACCACTACTTTTGATGCGCGTTGCAGAACGGTCGAGTGTTTGCAATATGAATTGTCTGAACTCTTCGTTAGGCCTGTTGGACACCACAAACATCAGTTTGTCGTCTTGCGCACCATTGATCACATAAGCAATCGTTTTAGCCGAAACAAAAATAGCAATGAGCGAATAGAAGGACAAGTGCCAAGAAGGGTTGCTGTTGGCGGGGTCAACGTGTCCAAGACCAAGACCGAAGACCAAAAGTCCTGAAAGCACAACGGCAGCATCGCAAATCAAAATGCCATTGGAGAATCTTATGTTGAGATATTTTTGCAAAAACATACCCACAATGTCTGTGCCCCCAGTTGTAGCCTGTTGTCGCACCACAAGTCCGCACCCCAAGCCTATGGTAGCTGCACCGATGATGGTGGTAAGCATCAAGTGGTCGCTCATATTGATCACCCCTCCCAACAGTTGCGTGGGGTCAAGTGCTTTTATCGCAGATTCATTGGGATAGGCAAGCCAATCGAGTGCATTCATCATAAACGGTGCCAACATTGCAGCGAAGATGGTGCGCGAACCAATTTTAGAACCTAGGAAGATGGCAGAAAGAGTGAGGAGTGGGATGTCGAAAAACCATCCAAACGTGCCGACTTGAATAGAGGGAAATAGACTATGCAACACGATGCCTGCGCCATAGACGCCACCAGGCACAATGTGATAGGGGTTAATGAACAACACGAAACCAGAGCACATAATGGTTATGCCGATGATGATGTAAACCCACGTGAGCCACCATTGTAGTTGCGTGGCAGGTTGATACCATTGGGGCTTTTGAGCGAGTGTTGCGTCAGAGTTTGCTGTCATATATTCTATATTTTACCCGTTACAGGCGATGAAGTCTACCTGCAAAGTTACGAAACCTTGGTGAAATGATAGACTTTTGCTCGTTTTTTTTCGCGATTATGCGCCAAAAAACCACCCAAATATATGGGTGGTTAAACAGAGAGCCGAAAACGAGACTCGAACTCGTGACCTACGCATTACGAATGCGTCGCTCTACCAACTGAGCTATTCCGGCTTTCACACCTCTCCTTGTGGAGATTGCGGTGCAAAGTTAGTGTGTTTTTGCGGAATCTCCAAATGTTTCTACTGAAAATCTCAAAAAATGCCCTTGGAATCATGTTCCGTAAACTCAACACCGACGTGTTGTTTTGATGAAAACGACGTGTTGTTTTGATGAAAGTGACGTGTTGTTTTGATGAAAACGACGTGTTGTTTTGTTGAAAATGACGTGTCGTTTTTGATGAACAATTAGAAGTGGTATTTGCCCCATCGGGAAACGAAAATCTGTACGTACGAATCAATCATCAGAGGTAGGGATTTTTATATGTGAAAATACCTATAATCGTCCCTCTCGCGCGCACGCGTACGCGCACATTACAGGAGTTTTATTGTTTTAGCTGTCACAAGTGTCACGCGGTTACTGGTAGGTTGTTGTATTACAGAATGTTATAGTTTGTTTTTGGCGTGTTTTAACAATTAGATGGTTTCACCCTTCATTTTACGATGAAACAATAGCGAAAAACAGACTTTTCATTCCTTTGTTTTATCCTGATTTTTAGTTCTTTTTCCTTCCCTTTTCCTTCCCAGTGTGACACTTGTGACAGCAAAAAAACAACATCGCTGTTGAAAGGCGCGCGCTACGCGTACGCGCGAGAAAAACGTACTATAAATTACCTCTTTCTCCGTTCATCGTTCCTTTGTTCTGACCTTTCTCTTAAATGTGTTGTTCTTTTATCTTTAAATATCTATTATTTGCTAGGTATGGATGTCAATTGTCGGTGCTTTGGGAAATAATATGTCACTTTTTCGCGCATTTTTCTCTCTTTGAGGTAAAATCAACCCATATACATATAGGGACGTGTTGAGGTGAAGTGCACATCACTTCGGTATTGGTTTTGGGGGTATCAAAAAACAAAAGGAGGTGCTACAAAAACGAGTTTTGCAACACCTCTCTTTTGAGATAAAAAAGGCAGAATGATGTTAAGTGCTTATCTAATGAAAAGCAATTCACGATATTTTGGAAGCGTCCACATTCCATCTTCCACAATGAGTTCTAGTTTGTCGATATGGCGACGAATTGCGTGAAGATAGGGTTCCACCTCATCATGATAAGCCACGGCGAGATCGCGCACAGAGGAGAGCTTGTTCACAAACTTACGCTTGTTTACCATCTCGTCTACCGCATTCACGATGAAGTCCGTGTGCGCATTGATTTTCTCGATGAGCGTCACGTTGTAAGCACTCAGTTGCTTCGCTTTTTCGGCAGGGAAGGCACTGAAAATCTTGCTCACATTGTCCACCAACACACTTTGGTATTTGGTAGCAACGGGAATGATGTGGTTCATGCAAAGGTCACCGAGAACGCGGCTTTCTATTTGCACCTTCTTATAATAGATTTCCCATTTAATCTCGTTGCGCGCTGCCAACTCATTGCGAGACATCACGTGCATACGCTCAAACATAGCGATGCTTGACTCATCAAGATAGCGATCGAAAACAAGTGGACAACTGGTTTCGCAGTCTAATCCGCGACGTTGCGCTTCTTGTTGCCATTCTTCAGAATAACCATTGCCATCAAACAGAATTGGGCGACAAACTTTGATGTCTTCGCGGAGAATGGTGAGAATAGCTTTGGTGCGTTCGGTGCCTTGGGTAATGAGCGCATCCACGCGAGTTTTGAAATCTGTGAGCGCTTCGGCAACGGCAGTGTTGAGTACAATCATTGCCGTAGAACAGTTGGCACTAGAACCGAGAGCACGGAATTCAAAGCGGTTGCCTACGAATGCAAAAGGCGAAGTGCGGTTGCGGTCCGTATTGTCTACGAGAATTTCTGGAATTTGTGGAATATCGAGTTTCACTCCTTGTTTTCCGCCCATGGCAGTGAGTTCGTCGGAGCTAGAATTAGCCACTGTTTCAATGAGTTCACTCAATTCTTTCCCCAAGAATGACGAGATAATGGCTGGAGGCGCCTCGTGTCCGCCGAGTCGGTGTGAGTTCGTAGCACTCATGATACTTGCTTTGAGCAAACCATTGTGGCGATACACTCCCATCAGCGTTTCAACGACGAAGGTGAGGAAGCGGAGAGTTTCTTCAGGCGTTTTGCCTGGTGAGTGCAAAATGACACCTGTGTCGGTGTTGAGCGACCAGTTGTTGTGTTTACCACTACCATTGATTCCTGCGAAAGGTTTTTCGTGGAGTAAGCAACGGAAGCCGTGTTTGCGCGCAATGTTGCGCATGAGCGACACGAGCAACATATTGTGATCGACGGCAAGGTTGCACTCTTCGTAGATGGGTGCGAGTTCAAATTGGTTGGGTGCCACTTCGTTGTGTCGCGTTTTACAAGGAATACCTAATTCTAGGGCTTGAATTTCCAAGTCGCGCATAAATTCTGCCACACGTTCGGGAATTGCTCCAAAATAGTGGTCTTCCATCTGTTGGTTTTTCGCACTATCGTGTCCGAGAAGCGTGCGTCCGGTGAGCAAAAGGTCGGGGCGCGCAGCATAAAGACCTTCGTCAACAAGGAAATACTCTTGTTCCCAACCGAGATTGGTCGAAACTTTTTGCACATCGTCATAGAAGTATCGGCAAACTTCGAGAGCTGCTTGGTTAACTGCCGCAAGCGATTTCTTCAGCGGTGCTTTATAATCCAGCGCTTCTCCTGTGTAACTGATGAAAACCGTGGGAATCATCAAGGTGTCACCAATGATAAACACAGGGCTTGCAGGATCCCAAGCGGTATAGCCACGCGCTTCGAATGTAGAACGGATTCCTCCATTAGGAAAAGATGAAGCGTCAGGCTCTTGTTGTACAAGGAGTTTACCAGAAAATTCTTCTACCATGCCGCCTTTGCCATCGTGTTCGACAAAAGCATCGTGTTTTTCGGCAGTACCTTCTGTGAGTGGTTGAAACCAGTGTGTGTAGTGTGTCACTCCCATTTCAATAGCCCATTGTTTCATGCCTTGAGCTATCACATTTGCCGTAGGAATGTCAAGCGGAGTGCCATTGTCCAACGCCTGCACATATTGTTGATAAGTGCGGAGAGGGAGATATTTGCGCATCTTCTCTTGCGTAAAGACATACTTGCCGTAGTATTCTGACGGACGTTCGGCTGGTGCAGCCACAGGCACTGGACGTTTCTTAAACGCCTCTTCGACCACTTTGAATCTCAGTGTACTCATTTGTTGAGGAGGGTGAGGGGGATAAAAGAGTAAGTGATATTATCCCAAATCGGTCATTAGACGGTTATAGTGTAGCTCAATATAGAGGAGATGTCTTCCTGTCGTCTTTCATTTTTTTGTAGGCATCTTATTCTCCGTTTGTTCTCGATGTAGTCCGCTACGCCTTCGAACTAACAACAAAACATCTGCTCAACAATCCAATGAAATCGATTCAGGCTCTAATGACCGATTTGGAATTATCCAAGGCGAAGTTACAAAAAATCGAGGTAAACACCGAAGACTTAGTGGATTTTCAGTGGAATTGCTCGTTTTTAGTAATATATTTTTATAGTTTATTCTTGTAATTGCTACTTTCTCTTTGCAGAAGTGGAGCGTGCAAATGGAGGATTTCGTTGTTTTCCAACCAAAGCGAAAGCGTCTGTTTCTTCATATTCCATACCTCCTCAATGAACATGTAGAGAATCATGCAATTTATATAGGTGTTTATTCCGAAGAACTCGCACGCGATAATTCTCCGTTTATCCTTGGTTTGTTGTGCAGAAAACCGTAATTTTGCTCTAGTATTCGACCAAATAGGAGGAAAGTAAAATGCGTTTCTAGTTCTGCTTTGGAGGTTGTAACCAGTTATTGGTTCTAGTTTCTAATGTCTAACTTCTAATTTCTAACTTCTAATGTCTAACGTCTAATTTCTAACTTCTAATGTCCAACTACTTGTTTCATTCGAATTATGTTACGATTCATCTCTACACTTCTTCAACCACTTAAAAAGTTATTCAAATCTATGCTCCCTTTTCCCTCTTTATCCGTCAGCGAATTTGAAACCTATCTGCAATCCACGCCACAAGTGCAATTGGTCGATGTGCGCACACCTTCGGAATATGCAGAAGGACATCTTTTGGAAAGCCTTAATATAGACGTGATGTCGCCAGGTTTTTCTGTCAAAGCACAAGAACTTCTCGATGTAAATCGTCCTGTCGCTGTGTATTGTCGCAGTGGAGCACGCAGCAAACAAGCCGCAATGTTATTGACTAGACAAAACTTCCAAGTCGTAGATCTTGATGCTGGATACCTAGGATGGGTAGGCAGTGGAAGAAATGTTGCGCAAAATGGATAACATCTCTGCCGCATTAGCACCGTTCTGCCACGATTTGTCCACCGCTCAGCACCTCATCAATCAGTGGGGCGCTGAGCGGCGGCCTTTCTTTTTTGTCATCAACTACCATCTCACCCAATCTTTGGTGATCCCTTTGGATGGTTGGCCGCAAGAAACATTGTATTTTGAGTTTGCAGGACGCCGCGGAAGTAATTTTCCTGCGATTTCTGTGGGTCAGTTAGAGGAGATTTCTGCGATTCCCTCGCAGATAGAATGGAAAATCGTACCTCCATCGTTGAGCGACTACAAACGCGCTTTCGAGAAAGTGCAACATCATTTGCATCGTGGAGATAGTTTTCTTACGAATCTGACCTTTTCCGTGCCAGTTTCCACCAATCTTACGCTTCGTCAAATCTATCATTTTGCTCGTGCTCCATATAAATTGCTGTGGGACAACCATTTCGTGTGCTTTTCTCCCGAACCGTTTGTCGAAATTTCTGAAGGAATGATTCGCACATTTCCAATGAAGGGAACCATCGATGGCACTGGGTTGCAAGCTGAACAACAGTTGATGGATAATGTCAAAGAAAAAGCTGAGCACGCTACCATTGTTGATTTGTTGCGCAACGATTTGAGTCAAATAGCAACGCGTGTACAAGTGTTGCGCTATCGTTATGTCGAAGAAATTCAAACACATAGAGGCGCATTGCTACAAACGAGCAGCGAGATTGTGGGACAGCTTCCCGAAAACTATCTCTCTCATTTGGGAGATATACTTTTCCCTTTATTACCAGCTGGAAGCATCACAGGAGCACCCAAGCAAGCCACAATGCAAAGCATAGCAAAGGCTGAAACTTACGAGCGTGGTTTTTATACTGGAGTGATGGGACATTTTGATGGAACTTCGCTTCAAAGTGCTGTGATGATTCGTTTTATGGAGCAACAACAAGATGGTTCCCTTTTGTTTAAGGCGGGTGGGGGTATCACCACTCGTAGTGATGTGGAGAGCGAGTATCAAGAACTGCTCGACAAAGTTTATGCACCTGTGGTATTCAAATTTTAGGCTATGTTGGACATAATCTTTCAAGAAGCAACCGTCTATCTACATGATTTCTATGTGGATAGCGCATTTGTAGAGGGCATCAACGAATTGATAGAAACCATTTGTGTCTTCAACGGAACAGCGTTGCGCTTGCCGTTTCATATAGCACGAGTGCGAGCCAGTTGTCAAACGCTGGGGTGGAAGGACGTGAGTAAGGACTTGCTGCAAACTTGGCTCGCATTTTTGCAAAATCTTCCGCGTGAGTACAAGACGGGACGTGTGATGATGCGCACTGTCTACGATGCAACAGGCGTTAGTAGCGTCACTTTTCAGCAGTATCAGTTGCGTCCAGTGCGTTCGCTCCGATGCGTAGAAGCCGACCATCTCCATTATTCGCTGAAATCTACTGATCGCAGCGGAATAACGCAGTGTGTGGAACAACGAGAAAATTGCGATGATGTGTTGATTTTGCAACACAATTTGCTCACTGACACTTCTATTGCCAACATCGCTTTCTTAAACGAAGAACAAGGGAATTGTTGGATGACTCCAGCAAATCCCTTGCTCCGTGGTACCCATCGAGCGGCTCTCCTGCGCTCTAGCATCATCATAGAAGATGCTGCACTAACCCTAGATCGGTTAGAAGAATTTTCGCGCATTCGTCTGTTCAATGCAATGATAAAGTGGGGAGAAATCGAACTCCCCATCAGTGCCATTGTCAGTGGAGAGCGAGATTAGTACATTGTGTCACGATTTTGGATGAAGTTGATAGCCTATTTCTCCCACAGCTTTTATGATGTCTTCGTCAGAAGCAGTGCCCATAATATGCGCTTCACCGTCTTCCAACGACACCGAAGCCTGCGTCACCCCTTCAACTCCGAGAATTGCTTTTTCAACGTGGTTGCGGCAGTGATTGCAGGTCATGCCTTCCACGGAAAACTTGCGAACAAAACTTGCTTCATCTTCTGATTGTTGAGATGCAAAATTATTTTGCGGATAAAGTTTTCTCCACAGCGGAAGCACGATGAAGGTATAAATCAAGAGAGCACCAAGGAGGAGCGTGCTTGCCCATTGAAACCACGGAGTTTCTATGTGGTGGCAAGCATCTGTGGGTGTTGAAAAATGAGTAAACCATTCTCGAGGAAAAGCATAGTCAATGAGTAGCGCGAACCCCAAAGCACCCAGCACCAGTGACATCAGATAGACCACAAGGTTGCGACGTCCCAAGGCGCGATGAATCACCAGTACAGAAGCCATATTAGCAGCAGGACCAGCCATCAAGAGGATGAGAGCAGCTCCAGGAGATAAGCCTTTGAGCATGAGTGCAGCAGCGATGGGAATGCTTCCGGTGGCACAAACATACATGGGGATAGCAATGAGCAGCACTACAATGTAGCTAAGAAAAGGAATTTCTGTGAATTGAATGAAGAAATTGTCGGGAATGTAAAGGGTAATCAATCCTGCGACCACCAATCCAATGAGTAGCCATTTGCCAATATCGCGCATCATATCCACAAAACCGTAGCGCAGCGCAATCCCGATTTTAGCGAGTATTGACGTGTGTTTGCGCTCAATGGCGCAAGAAGCCGCCTTTATTTCAGCTTCAACGGCTGCTTTTTGTGCGTTAGTTTCAGTGGTCGCAAATCGATTGACCATTGTACCCCCAAAAACAGATGTTACCAAGGCCGCTACTGGACGCAGTATGGCAAAAGGAAGTCCGAGAAGCGAGTAAGTAGCAAAGATACTGTCTACTCCCGTTTGGGGAGTAGCAATGAGAAACGCGGTAGTAGCCCCTCGCGAAGCCCCTTCCTTGCGCAGCGACATAGCCGTAGGAATCACCCCACACGAGCAGAGGGGTAGGGGAATGCCGAAGAGCGCAGCATAGAGCACAGAGCGGAGGTTGTTTCCGCTCAGAAATTTACTATACAGTTGTCCCGGCACAAAAGCGTGCATCAATCCTGCAATAAAGAATCCCAAGAGGAGATAGGGAGACATCTCGTGAATGAGTCGAAGTATTTCTTGCATAAGTTTTGGTTTTTGTCAAGACTACTATTGTTCTTGGCAGGTTTTTTAAGAAAAGGCAATCTCTACGCAGAGATTGCCTTTTTTCTTGTTGTATAAGTGTCTGGATTTCAATCGGAAATCCGTCTTACACTAATCTTTGTACGTGCGAAAGAGATTACATCATACCGCCCATGCCACCCATACCAGGAGCACCCATAGGCATTTCAGGAGTATCCTCCTTCTTATCGCAAATCACGCATTCCGTGGTGAGGAACATACCAGCCACAGACGCAGCATTTTCAAGTGCAACGCGAGTCACCTTGGCAGGATCCACAACACCCACTTCGCGAAGGTCGCCGTAAGTGTCGTTCTTTGCGTTGTAACCGAAGTTTCCTTCGCCTTCGCGCACCTTGTTCACCACAACTGCACCTTCAACACCAGCGTTTTTGCAGATTTGACGGAGAGGTTCTTCGATGGCACGGCGAATGATTTGGATACCCGTGTTTTCGTCAGCGTTGTCGCCAGAGAAACCTTCGAGCGCAGCTTGAGCGCGGATATAAGCCACACCACCACCGGTCACAATACCTTCTTCCACGGCAGCACGAGTGGCGCAAAGTGCATCGTCGCAACGGTCTTTCTTTTCCTTCTGTTCGGTTTCGCTAGCCGCACCCACTTGGAGCACGCACACGCCACCAGAGAGTTTGCCCAAACGTTCTTGGAGTTTCTCCTTGTCGTATTCAGAAGTAGAATTCTTAATTTCGTTCTTGATTTGTTGGATACGTTGCGCAATAGCGTCTTTGTCGCCATGTCCGTCCACAACAGTGGTGAAGTCCTTAGACACACTCACCTTGTCGGCTGTGCCCAACATGTCGATTGTGGCTTGTTCGAGTTTCAAACCCTTTTCTTCGCTGATCACCACACCGCCAGTGAGCACTGCAATGTCTTCCAACATCGCTTTGCGACGGTCACCGAAGCCAGGAGCTTTCACAGCGCAAATCTTCAATTGCGTGCGCAAGCGGTTTACCACGAGAGTGGTCAATGCTTCGCTGTCCACATCTTCTGCAATCACAAGGAGAGGACGTCCACTTTGCACGGCAGGTTCGAGTACTGGCATGAACTCTTTGAGATTAGAAATCTTCTTGTCGTAAATCAAGATGTAAGGATTCTCCATTTCGCAAGTCATCTTCTCAGGATCAGTCACGAAATAAGCAGAAAGATAACCACGGTCGAATTGCATACCCTTCACGGTCTTGAGGACAGTGTCGCGACCCTTAGCATCTTCGATGGTAATCACGCCGTCTACAGACACTTCGCGCATACCATCGGCAATGAGCTTACCAATTTCAGCATCGTTGTTGGCAGAGATAGTGGCTACTTGTTCGATTTTGTCGTAGTTTGTACCCACTTGTTCTGCTTGCGCTTTGATGCTTTCCACCACTTTGCCCACAGCCTTGTCGATACCGCGTTTGAGGTCGAGAGGATTAGCACCAGCAGCCACGTTTTTCATTCCTTCGGTGAGAATGGCTTGTGTGAGCACAGTAGCCGTCGTTGTGCCGTCGCCTGCATCATCACCCGTCTTTGAAGCCACGCTCTTCACGAATTGAGCACCAGCGTTTTGGAAAGGATCTTCAAGTTCAATCTCTTTCGCCACGCTCACACCGTCTTTGGTGATGCGAGGTGCACCAAATTTCTTTTCGATGACCACGTTGCGCCCCTTAGGACCGAGTGTCACCTTCACTGCGTTAGCCAAGGCGTCTGCACCTTGACGAAGAAGTTCACGAGCGTCTACGTCGTATTTTATATCTTTTGCCATTGTTGTATGCTATTTATTTTGAGAGTTTTATTGAAGAAAAAAGAAGGAGCGAATCGCGTAAAAGCTTATTTCACCACAGCCAACACTTCGCTTTGACGAACGATGAGATATTTGTCGTTTTCCACTTCGATTTCCGTACCAGAATACTTGCCATAAAGCACGACATCACCCACTTTAAGCACCATTTCTTCGTCCTTGGTGCCTTGTCCCACGGCCATCACTTCACCTTTGAAAGGCTTTTCTTTGGCTGTGTCAGGGATGATGATGCCACCGATGGTCTTTTCTTCTGCGGGTGCGGGCTTGATGAGCACGCGATCAGCTAGAGGTTGGATATTCATTGTCTTATATCTTTATGAGTTTTTGAATTGCTGTAAAAACTTGTCGATGAGTTTCGACTATTTTTCGTACTTTCTAGTCCTTTTTGAGTACCAGAATAGCAACACTTTGTGTGTTGTTTGCTTTGTCAAGTGCAAAGTTCCTGCCAAACTGTTTTTTCTTTCTAGAAAAACGACATTTTGTCAGTCATAGTCTGTAATCTGAAAGAATAAATTGTGACGAAGAGCGTTGTCTTTTGTGCTTTTGGGTGGGGGATGTTTGAGTGCGAAATGGGTTGGATAGACGAGGATGGGAATGAGATAGATGATGTTCCCTCACAGGACGATGATGAGGAGGATGATGATTTTTAGGGTTGAAATGGGTGGATGTTGAATTTAATTGATTTTGTTGTTGTTTAGCTGCTGAATGGCTTTGCTGTTTGGCAGCTTTTTTGTAGCTTTGCGGTGTAATCGATAACTAAATAAAAGAAAGGAGTTTGTGATGCTTACATTTTGGACAATCGTATTTGTGGTGGGTTTGCTGCTGGTGGGTTTGTGTTTGTGGATAGCGTTTTGGGTGGTGTGTACTATCGTGGTTTCTATTCATATGATAGTCCGTGATATAGCTTATCGTAAGGCGGAGAAGCGGTGCCCGGGGATCTATGCTAGGATGCAGCGATATGTGGATGCTCGCTATGCTCGCTTGGCAGCGGAGCGTAAGGCGAAGGCGGAGCGTAGGAAGATAGCGGATGAGGTGTCAAGAAGGAGGCGTTTGCGGTGGATAGAACAGCACCCTGGTGCACTTGGTTTTTGATTATATGAGAAAAAGAATGTCGTAGTTTGTTCTTCATAATGCTCAAAAAAGTTGTCATTTTACTGTATTGAGAATTGTCGTATCTTTGGCGTAAAAACTAAAGATACGATTTTTTTATGACAGAGAAAGACATCAAAATAGTTGAGCTTCGTGTGAATGGTCGCCAGGCTGCGGAGCAATTGTGGGAGTTGAAGAAGCGTGTGAAGGAGTGGGAGCAACAAAAAAACTGCACCAACCCGTGAGTTGATGCAGTGTGTATGCCGGAAGTGCAAATTGCACTAGAAAGGAGCAAGTTTACTTCTTGTCGCAGCTCTTTTTGTCGCCACAACCTTGTTCGCCGCAGCAACCCTTCTTTTCGTTGCATTCCTTTTTGCAGTCGTTCATGCAACCCTTCTTGCAAGATTTCTTGTCTTCCTTCTTGCAGCACTTTTTGTCATCTTTCTTGCAGCACTTCTTGTTGTCTTTTTTGCAGCAAGATTCCTTTTTGTCAGCTTGCTTCACGTCTTGTGCAGCAGCGTTGAGGCCGAAAGTGAGCAAAGCAACGAATGCGAAGCACTTAGCCACTGAGTTTGCGTTAAATAGTTGCATATTGTTTGTGTTTTAGGGGTAAAACTTGAATGATGTGTCAGACGATAGACGTCTTTCGTTTGCAAAAGTAATATTTACTCTTCGGCTTTCCAAACATATCGACCAAGAAAATGCGTATTTTAAGTTTTCGAAAACATTCTCACGATCCATAATTGCGCGATACATAACTATCGCAACAGATATGTGAGGAAATTATTCCTCCTCGCGCGCATAGTCAATGGCGCGGTTGATGTAGTGGAGGAACGGAGTTGCCGTGCTGAAATAGTGCGCCAAGCGTTCTGGAAAATCTGGTGCCACAACTTCTTCTGTGGTGGGAGCAAAGGCCAAACAATAGGCTTTCAGACGCAAATATTCGCTCCAAGGTGCATCGGCAGGGAAACCTTTGGGATTGCGCTTCAATGCCCCGTTGCGCAAGAGTTGAAAACGCTCATCGGCCACTTCGCGCACGAGTTTGTCGAAGTCGCCCTCACCGTCCATAATGTCTTCGCGGAGGATGCGCAACGCCTTCGGTTCGATGCAGTAATGACCAGGAGCAATGATGTGTTGAGATTCCCAATGGAAACTACCAAAATCGGCTGCGTTGTCAGCAGCACCTAGTTGAAAGTAATAACCCGAGTAGCCCGATTTTTTGCCGCCACGAGCAATGAACAAGCCCATATGTCCCTTGTAGGGGCTTTTGTCGGCAGAAAAACGCGTATCGCGCTGTATGCGATAGGTCACTTCTTTCGCTGTGAGTCCTGCCACAGAAGGGTCGAATTGAGCTATCAAGCCAATCATTTTGTCTGCAAAAGCGTGAAACTGCGCCTGCACCGCCTTATATTCGTCTTTGTGGGCATGAAACCACTCCCGATTGTTGTTGGCTCGGAGTTGTTGTAAGAATTGAATGATGCTTTGCATTGTCTTTTTCAATAAGATGCCAACCAGAAAATGAAAGATGACAGGAAGTCGTCTTTTCAATTACGAGTAGCATTATAACGGTCTAATGACCGATTGGGATTTAATGATCGATTGGGGATAATGAGGTGAAAAATCGCGCCCTTCTCTGGCGGCTTTCTACCATTGTTGAAGCAACTCTGTGCAGGCATCTTCGCAGAGTTCGATGACCAAATCGAAATCAGCCAAAGTGCCATAATAAGGGTCGGGAATGGAAGAGAAATCGGGATGTTGGGTCAAGAAATCAGAGAGCAACACCACCTTGTTCATCAACTCAGGTTCGGGGCACTTTTCGCGCAAACGGCGTAGATTGTCGGCATCCATAGCCACAACGCGGTCGAAAGTGTGAAAATCCTCGGCCGTCATAGGGCGCGAATGATGTGTGAGCGCATAGCCTTGTGCCGCAGCTTGTTGGCGCATACGATGGTCGGGGAGTTCGCCTTCGTGATAGTCTATCATACCAGCCGAATCAATGAGAGGAAAGTCGGCCGTGCGTCCCGCTGTTTTTACCTTTTGGCGAAAAACTTCTTCTGCCAGTGGAGAGCGACAGATGTTGCCCAAACAAATAAAGAGTATGTTCATAAGTGTCTAGTGATACAGTGCTTAAACCCAAATCGGTCAGTGGATCCTGTTCTCAATTAGGAATTGTACCATAACGGTCTAATGACCGATTGGGATTAAATGATGGACAAAGGTACGAAAAAATAATGAGGTGCCCACTACATTTGAAGGAGTAAAAGGAATGAAAATGGATTGGGGAGAATAGCGTTCGGTACGGGCTTTCAATGTCTAGTGTTTATGGAGTTAATAAGTGTTATTCCTCTCCTCTCGCGCGTATATGCGCGCACACATAACAGAAGTTTTTGTGTTTTTGCTGTCACAAGTGTCACAGTGTTCAATACAACAAGTTGATATTCTGTTTGTTATAGATGTTTGTAAACATTTGTTTGCTTTTGTGGTGTGTTAGACCGCCAAAGAGCCGCCGAAAAAAGATTTTGTAGTTCGTAAAGTAAGGAAAGAGAAAGGCGTCGAACTTTTACAAACGACACGTTGTTTTGTTGAAAACGACACGTTGTTTTATTGAAAACGACACGTTGTTTTGTTGAAAACGACACGTTGTTTTATTGAAAACGATACGTTGTTTTTGGAAAAACAATACCTTTAAGGGGACGAATTGAACTCTCGTTTTTCGTCCTCTGTGACACTTGTGACAGCAAAAAAGTAAAATCGCTGTTGGATGCGCGTGCGTACGTACGCGAGAAGCATCCCTTGCCTTGGGAGGGCGCATCCCAAAATACGAAAATTGGGGAACTTTCTTTGTGGACAAAATCCGCATCTGAGAGCGAACAATGTGAAGTGCTTGCGAGGGATATTTATTCGAAATTACCCTATTTTGCTTTCTTTGATTTGCAAAATTAGCGGTTGTTTCTCGGGAAAGTGCATTTTATCGCGAATTTTTCACTCTTTGCACCGATATCTCCCCATATACAAATAGGGGAGCAAGAAATGAAAAACATCTCATACATCGAAAAAAACAAGTGCGATAGGGGGAGAAGAGAGTGGGAAACCGATAGCAACAGATGACGTTTAATGCAAATAAGTTGCACGCAACTAGGTGAGTTGTGCAAAGTTGGCAAGATTTTGGGATTGTAGCGAAATAATCGCGAGAAATGTCATTGTGATGCGTGGAAATTTTCAAAAGAAAGTCGTATCTTTGCCACAAAATTACATTAGCCGAAGAATGCGCCAATCGAAGTGGGGCAGGGGTGGAAAAAATCCCGAACCCCAGTAACTTATTCTAGTCCTTGTTGCCGAACGGAGACAGGAAACAGAGTAGCGCATCTTATCCTAGAATCATCACCCTTATGAACATTCTTGAACTCAGTGAGCAAGAAATTGCTCGTCGCAAGTCACTCGATGAGATTCGTGCCCTTGGCATTGACCCTTATC
>ERZ772909.826-NODE-826-length-18113-cov-8.494850_pt1 | contig 18113 bp, 15 predicted proteins | sample MGYA00511137_ERZ772909 | MGnify/ENA primary metagenome ERZ772909 (study PRJEB29015, sample SAMEA2738095) | human oral metagenome | biome: human oral; feature: human-associated habitat; material: saliva | place: China | collected 2270 ... | reverse complement strand
TTGCCATTCTGTTGTCTTAGGATTAAAAACCGTCTCCAAGGCAAACTTTGACAAACGCGCCTCGATGTAGCGTGGCGCAGCAGCACGGTCGCCAGTGAGGATATTTCCCCAGTTACCTTGCATATCAATGAGCAAGTCTTTCTGCCCCATCTGTACCAAAGCGTCACCGATAGACGCATCGCCATGAGGGTGAAACTGCATTGTGTGACCTACAATATTCGCAACCTTGTTGTATCGCCCATCATCCATTCGTTTCATAGAATGGAGTATACGGCGTTGCACAGGTTTCAGGCCATCCTCGATATGAGGTACGGCACGTTCAAGGATTACGTAGCTGGCATAATCCAAAAACCAGTTTTTATACATGCCAGAGAGGTGATGCACAGCAGAGGCATCAAATCTATCGGCAGGGTTATAATCAGAATGGGAATCCTGCTCTTGAGTTTCTTCCTCAGGAGTAAGTCCATCCAAGTCTTTTATCTCGTCATCCATATAATTCTTGTTTTATCACTTAAAGTAGTGAGCTTCATAAGACTGCAAATGTACGAAAAAAAATGTAAATAGGCAAATTATAGTTTGTTCAAATGTAGGATTTGGTTTTCTGTTTGCACCTACTCTTGTTTCACTTGCACCATAGCATTTTTTCAAGTCAAATCGGTTGTTATGGTCTGAACAGATAAGTCTCCTTTATGATTGGAGTCAGCCTCCGCACCAATCGTGCGGGGCGTTAGCACGCATGGTGCGGAGGCTTAACACCATTCGTGTTGGGCATTAATAAGTCTGTTGGAAATGTAAGAAAAGTTCGTGGTTGTCGGCACATTACTATATCGTGAAGTGTTATTTACGAGATAGCATAACCTCAAGTAAATCAAAGGACAGACTCATGAATAATCGATTTAGTATAAAGTTTCGTGGTAAACCTGTTCTTATTCGGCTAAAAAAGCGTAACTTTGCGGTAAAAATTAAGGTATAAATAGATAATTATGGCACAAGAGGATGTTTTCAAGAAGATTGTAAGCCACTGTAAAGAGTATGGTTTCGTCTTCCCAAGTAGTGATATTTATGATGGTTTAGCAGCTGTTTATGACTACGGTCAGAATGGTGTTGAGCTGAAAAACAATATCAAGCAGTATTGGTGGCAGTCAATGGTATTGCTGCATAGCAATATTGTTGGTATCGATGCCTCTATCTTTATGCACCCTACAGTATGGAAAGCAAGTGGCCACGTTGATGCTTTCAACGACCCATTGATTGACAACCGCGACTCAAAGAAGCGTTATCGTGCTGATAACCTTATCGAGGATCAGATTGGTAAATACGAGGAGAAGATAGAGAAGGAAGTAGCTAAGGCTGCTAAGAAGTTCGGCGAGTCTTTCGATGAGGCTAAGTTCCGTGAGACTAACCCACGCGTTCTTGAAAATCAGAAGAAGCGTGACGACCTTCATGCACGCTATACTGAGGCTATGCAAGGACCAGACTTGGAGGCTTTGAAGCAGATTATTCTTGACGAGGGTATAGTAGACCCAATCAGTGGTACAACTAACTGGACAGACGTTCGTCAGTTCAATCTTATGTTCTCTACTGAGATGGGTGCGTCTGCCGATGCTACTAACAAGATTTATCTGCGTCCAGAGACAGCACAGGGTATCTTCGTAAACTTCCTCAACGTACAGAAGACTGGTCGTATGAAGTTGCCTTTCGGTATCTGTCAGATTGGTAAGGCCTTTCGTAATGAGATCGTAGCACGTCAATTCGTGTTCCGTATGCGTGAATTTGAGCAGATGGAGATGCAGTTCTTCTGCCAACCTGGAACAGAGATGAAGTGGTTTGAGTATTGGAAGAAGCACCGTTTGGCATGGCATGAGGCTTTAGGTATGGGCGACGATAACTATCGTTTCCATGACCACGAGAAGTTAGCTCACTATGCCAATGCGGCTACTGACATTGAATTCCGTATGCCATTCGGCTTCAAGGAGGTTGAAGGTATTCACTCACGTACCAACTTTGACCTTTCACAACACGAGAAGTTCTCGGGAAGACAGATAAAGTATTTCGATCCAGAGCGCAATGAGAACTATGTTCCTTACGATGTTGAGACATCTATCGGAGTAGATCGTATGTTCTTATCAGTGATGTGTCATAGTTATACAGAGGAACCATTGGAGAATGGATCAAGCCGTATTGTATTGAAACTCCCCGAGCCTTTAGCACCAGTTAAGTGTGCTGTTCTACCATTGGTAAACAAAGATGGACTTCCAGAGAAGGCTCAAGAGATTGTTAACCAACTGAAGTTCCACTTCAATACACACATGGAGGCGAAGGACTCAATAGGTAAGCGTTATCGTCGCCAAGACGCTATTGGTACTCCATTCTGCGTGACTGTCGATGGTGATTCATTAAATGATAACACCGTTACTCTGCGTTATCGCGACTCAATGAAGCAGGAACGTGTACCAGTTGAGAAGCTCCGTGAGATAATAGAAGACCGTGTTTCAATCACTTCTCTATTGAAGAAGATTGATATTGATTAATAAGAGATAGGTTAGTAGAACTTACTTGTTTAACATCTTATCAATGGATGTATCAGTAAGTGCTACTAACCTTTTTTGATATAAAAAGGCTATGACTAAAACGATAAAAACATTCTTTCGCCATGTTGTAAGTATGCTTTGCTTAGGCGGATTACTGCTTACTTCAATGAGTATTGTGTCTTGTTCCGAGGATAAAGACGATGTTGATGAGTTTGCCAATTGGAAGACTACGAACGAGAACTATTGGAATAAGCTCTATACAACTACTGAACAGAAGATAAAGGGAGGTGATACTTCTTGGAAGATTATCAAGAATTACACCTTAGCCGGGCAGCATGCTGTTGGTAATGCACAGCTGAGCTATAAGCCAGAGAATCATATCATTGTACATGTATTAGAATCTGGTTCGGAGACAAAAAGCCCTCTTCTCACCGATTATGCATCGGTTCACTATATGGGACGTTTGATACCATCAACAACCTATACAGCTGGTTTAATCTTCGACAAATCATGGTCGTCTAACACCTTCAATGCGCTTACCTCTCGTCCAACACACTTTGAAGTAAGAGGTGTTGTAGACGGTTTCGCCACAGCCTTACAGCAGATGCATAGAGGCGACCATTGGGTTATTTACATCCCTTATCAGTTGGGTTATGGTGCCGTAAAGGCAGGTGGTGGTACGATTCCAGCCTATTCTACGCTTATATTCGATGTGCGATTAGTAGACTTTGCACATGTAGAGAAGAATCTAAAGGATCGTTAGAGTGCTCTTTCTAAAGAATATAGTGAAAGGATGAAGATTGTAAACTTCCAAGGTGGATTAGGCAATCAGATGTTTATCTACGTATTTAGTCAATATCTATCTCGCCTATATCCTCAGAGTGTTTATGGCTCGTATTGGTCACATTCTTTATGCTTTCATTCTGACTTCCAGTTGGATAAGATATTCGATCTTCAGCTCCCTCCTCATACTCTTCTAACTGATACTCTTAGCAAGTTAGCCTACTTGTGTGAGCGTTTCAGTATCGTTTCAAAAGAGGAAACATCAAAGAGTGTGTTTTATAATGGTTATTGGTTGGATAAAAAGTATTGGCAGGGAGTTGACTTACCAAAGATGTTCAGCTTCCGAGATCCCGCCCTTTCCACAGAGTCCAGTGCTATTTTATCTATGATAGAGAGCAGTAATGCTGTTGCTGTTCACACCCGCCGTGGTGATTATCAGTCGAAAGAACATATTGATAAGTTTGGTATTTTCTGTCCGTTACACTATTATCGTATAGCAATAGAACGTATATTTAAGCAAGAAGCTAATCCTCGTTTCTTTATCTTTTCAGATGATATTGCATGGGTGAAAGCTAACATGTGTATCCCTAATGCAGTTTATGTAGATTGTCACCATGGCAATGATAGTTGGAAGGATATGTTCCTTATGTCGAAATGTCGGCATAATATAATAGCAAATAGTACCTTTTCTTTTTGGGCAGCAATGCTAAATACAAATCCTAACAAGGTCGTTGTTTACCCACAACGTTGGTACTACTGGTCTACACCAGATATCTTTCCTGAGACGTGGTTACCAATAACAGAAAAGGAATTAAAGCGAGCTTCTGATGCAGAATAGCGATTGCTTCTTTGTAGATGGTGCTCTTTCTTATTTGTATAATGCAATAGCTGAAGAGGAAAATAAAGTAGATAGAGACTATTTCCTTACCAATATGCAGTACTCTTAATATATAGGTTCGTTAGTTGTGCGTATCTCCTTTAGTAAAAACATAGCCGATGCACTCCTTTCAAAGATTCGAGAAGGAGAAGAGATGACGACGAGTGAGAAGTTTAATCTTATCATTCAGTTAAGTATTCCGTCGATTCTTGCACAGATAACAACCGTCCTGATGTTCTATATTGACGCTGGAATGGTTGGCTCATTAGGTGCAGAACCAGCAGCGGCAATCGGTCTTGTAGAACCCGCAACATGGCTCTTCTTCTCTTTAATAGGTGCTGTTACAATGGGATTCTCTGTACAGGCAGCTCACTTCATTGGTGCTAAAGACTTCTCAAAAGCACGCTCTGTAATGCGTCACGGATATGCCTTTGGACTCTGTTTTGCATTATGTTTTCTGCTTGTTACAGTGCTCATTGCACCCTATCTCCCTATATGGTTAAGGGGCGGAAAGGATATTCAGCACGATGCGTCTACTTACTTTCTTATCTTCTCTTTCATCATTCCTTTCCACCTTCTGGAGGTAATGTCTGCCTCCATGTTGAAGGTTTCTGGCGATATGCGACGCCCCAGTTCAATGGCGATACTGATGTGTGTCTTGGATGTAATCTTCAATTACTTCTTCATCTTCCCAACGCATGACATCACCCTACTTGGGCTACAAGTAACAGTGCCAGGATGGGGTGCTGGCGTTGCAGGAGCAGCCTTCGGAAGTCTCTTAGCATTTATTGCTGTTGCATTACCATTGGCTTATTACGCCATATTCCATAGTCCAATCCTTGCGTGGAAGTTGGATGTTGAACGCTTTGTGTGGCGTTGGCAATACATTTGGAATGCGATGAAGATAGGTAGTCCTATGGCTTTGCAATATCTCTTGATGAATGGTGCTCAACTCGTATCAACGATGATTGTTGCTCCATTGGGGAATGTCTCGATAGCCGCCCATTCGTTTGCAATCACAGCCGAAAGTCTTTGTTATATGCCAGGCTATGGTATTAGTGAGGCTGCAACCACTCTCGTTGGACAGAGCGTAGGGGCGGGCAGGCGTGATCTGCATCGTAGTTTCGCATGGATGACCATATTCTTAGGAATGCTAGTGATGGCATTCATGGGTGTAATCATGTATATTTTCGCTCCCGAAATGATAAGTTTATTATCGCCAGTCGCCGATATACAAGCTCTGGGAACATCCGTTCTTCGGATTGAAGCGTTCGCCGAACCCTTCTTTGCAGCAGCCATCGTCGCCTATAGCGTGTGCGTAGGAGCAGGCGACACATTGAAACCCTCCTTCATAAACTTGGGTTGTATGTGGCTCGTCCGATTGACTCTTGCCTATGCGTTAGCCAGTGAATACGGATTGAAAGGCGTATGGTTTGCTATGGCTGTTGAACTTTCTTTCCGTGGAATCATGTTCTTGTTCTATCTCTTTATGCACCTTCGTGGAAAAGCGAAAGTGGTTAGTACATTAAGTCGTTAGTACGTTATCATGGTTTATCCAATATTTTTCTCAAAATGAAGAGACGCCCTCTTTGAATCAAGGAGATGCCTTTTTTGAATGGAAGAAAGGCTCTCCTTGTATCAAGGAAACGCCCTCTTCAAATGAAGATGATGTTTCGCTCTCAGCTTCTCATCGAATGAAAAGAGGGGGAAATAGTGTTTTTAACAACTTAAACATGGGTCTAATGACGTGTAATTTAATCCTCTTATAGTTTCAGCCAACCACTAGTTTACATCTAATTTATTTGGCTTTTTAGGCTATTTAGCGTATCTTTGCAACGCTATTCACATTATTATATAATGTTAAACGATAATAGATTCGACCTTTTAAAGACGATACAGTCACCCGCAGACTTACGTAAACTTAGCTTAGAGCAGTTGCCTAAGTTATGTCAACAACTGCGTGAAGACATCATAGAAGAAGTAGCTGTTAACCCTGGGCACTTGGCTTCGAGCCTTGGTGCAACAGAGATAACAGTGGCTTGTCACTATGTCTTTAATACTCCAGAAGACCGCATAGTTTGGGACGTTGGGCATCAGGCTTATGGGCATAAGATACTGACTGGCAGGCGTGAAAACTTCTGCAATAACCGTAAATTAGGTGGGTTAATGCCTTTCCCGTCGCCTTATGAGAGTGAATATGATACATTCACTTGTGGGCACGCATCCAACTCTATATCTGCAGCTTTGGGTATGGCGGTAGCCTCGAAACTGACTAAGCAGCATCGACATGTTGTAGCCATTATAGGTGACGGAGCGATGAGTGGCGGTCTAGCCTACGAGGGTTTGAATAATGTTTCGAGCCAACCTAATGACCTATTGATTATCCTCAACGATAACGACATGTCGATTGATAGGGCAGTAGGAGGTATGGAGCAATACCTATTAAACCTAGATACCAACGAGACTTATAACCGTCTTCGCTTCAAAGCGTCACAGTGGTTACACGCCAAAGGACTATTGAATGAGGATCGGAGAAAAGGCTTACTTCGATTGAACAATGCCCTTAAATCGGCTCTTGCACATCAACAGAATATATTCGAAGGGATGAATATTCGGTACTTCGGACCATTTGATGGTAATGATGTAGGAGAGCTTGTTCGCATCCTAAGACAATTGAAGGATATGAAGGGACCTAAGCTCCTTCACTTACATACGAAGAAGGGTAAAGGATACGAACCAGCCGAGAAGAGTGCCGTAGTATGGCATGCCCCAGGTAAGTTCGACCCAAAGACTGGCAAGCGAATCATACATGAATCGCATAACGAACCACCTAAGTTTCAAGACGTATTCGGTAATACTCTCTTAGAGTTAGCACGTAAGAATCCACGTATCGTAGGCGTTACGCCAGCTATGCCAACAGGTTGTTCGATGAACATCATGATGAAGGATATGCCCGAAAGAACATTCGATGTAGGTATTGCTGAGGCGCATGCTGTAACCTTCTCTGCTGGTATGGCGAAGGATGGGTTACAACCTTTTTGCAATATTTATAGTGCTTTCTCTCAACGAGCTTACGATAGTATTATCCACGATATGGCAATTCTCAATCTGCCAGTTGTGCTCTGTTTGGATAGAGCCGGACTAGTGGGTGAGGATGGTGCGACACATCATGGAGCCTTTGATATGGCTTTCTTGCGCCCTATCCCCAACCTAACTATTTCCTCACCAATGGATGAACACGAGTTAAGAAGGCTGATGTACACAGCCCAACTGCCAGGTAAAGGCTCTTTTGTGATACGTTATCCACGAGGAAAAGGTGTGCTTACGGATTGGGAATGTCCGTTGACTGAATTAAAAGTAGGTACGGGTAGGCGTCTGCACGATGGTTGGGATGTAGCCGTGTTGAGCATTGGTCCGATTGGAAATGACGTAGAAAAGGCTATAAACATCATCGAGTCAGCCAACTCACCATCGACTCAAGAGCATTGTCCTAGTATTGCCCATTATGATATGAGATTCTTAAAACCATTGGATGAGAGCATTCTTCAGGAAGTTGCCGAACGCTTTTCTCGCATTATAACTATCGAAGATGGGGTGCGTGACGGAGGCTTAGGTACAGCTGTAACAGAATGGATGAGCGATCATGGACATACACCTCATATAACCCGAATGGGTATGCCCGACCACTTTGTAGAGCAGGGAACAGTTGAACAGTTGCGTGCTCTTTGCGGTATAGATATTGATGGAATAAAGAAACAACTGACTTCCGTTGAGGCATAGTGAACCCTTATCTGTATAAGAGAAGGTGGTTAAAAGACTTACAAAGACAGACAAGTTAAAGCATAAAACATGAAGATTATCATATCAGGAGCATATACTATTGGCTCTTATCTAGCTAGACTCCTCTCTCGTAACAAGCAAGACATTGTGCTCATGGATGAGTGCTCTGAGAACCTAGAGAAGATTAGTAACGAGGCTGATCTACTAACAATGGAAGGCTCAACAACCAGTATCAAGAATCTTAAAGAGGCTGGGGCAGAGGATGCCGACTTGTTTATTGCGGTTACACCAGACGAGTCGAAGAATATTGCGGCATGCGTTCTTGCACATCAATTAGGGACTAAGAAGACCGTTGCTCGTGTAGATAATCCAGAGTATGTAGAGCCTTCTAATCAAGAACTCTTCCATCAGATGGGAGTGAGCAGCATAATTTATCCAGAGCTTCTAGCCGCTAAAGACATCATCAATGGATTGAAGATGTCATGGGTACGTCAGCGTTGGGATGTGCATGATGGAGCATTGGTCATGTTAGGTATTAAGCTACGGGAGAGTTGTGAAATACTTGATCGTCCATTGAAGGAGATTAGTGGTCCAGATGATCCTTACCATGTAGTTGCTATCAAGCACAACGATGAGACGATTATACCAGGTGGTAATGATACCTTACAACTATATGACCTTGCTTACTTCATGACCACTAAGCAATATATACCATACGTGCGCAAGATAGTGGGAAAGGAGCATTATGTTGACGTGCAAAACGTTATCTTCATGGGAGGAGGTAAGACGGCTGCACGTGCAGTGAGGATGTTGCCAGAGTATATGCACGCCAAGATCATAGAGCAAGACCCAACGCGTTGCGAAGAGTTAAACAATATCTTGGATGAAGACACGCTCGTTATCAATGGTGACGGACGTGATATTGGATTGCTGCAAGAGGAGGGTATCCGTAACACACAAGCCTTTGTTTCATTGACATCGAACGCTGAAACAAATATTCTTGCTTGTCTAACTGCAAAGCGAATGGGCGTTCGCAAGACTGTAGCAGCCGTCGAGAACTTTGATTATGTGTGTACTGCTGAAAGCCTAGATATTGGTACTATCATCAATAAAAAGGCTGTTGCAGCCAGTCATATATACCAGATGATGTTGGATGCAAACGTTGAGAACATCCGATTCCTTATGTCTGTTAATGCCGATGTGGCCGAGTTTGTACCCAGCCCAGACGCTAAGATCACACGAAAAGTAGTCCGCGAACTCAATTTACCACGTGGAGTTACCATCGGCGGATTGGTTAGGAATGGAGAAGGAATGCTCGTTTCGGGTAACACGCAGATTGAAGCAGGTGACTCAGTAGTGGTCTTCTGTTACAATGTAGATATGAAGAAGGTAGAGAAACTATTTATGTGATTATGTTGAATCTGAAACTTATATCCAAGATTCTGGGCTCTCTCTTGTGGCTAGAGGGAGTGTTGTTGCTGTGTTGTCTCTTTGTTTCTATATGGTATCAGGGCGATGATATACTACCATTTGTGTGGAGTATCTTAATCACAGTAGGCTCTGGATTCATCTTCCGAATCCTTGGGCGCAATGCAGATAACCTATTAGGACGTCGCGATGCTTACTTTGTTGTGACCATATCATGGATACTTTTCACCCTCTATGGTACACTTCCTTCTATGATTAGTGGCTATATTCCTAGTTTTACTGACGCTTTCTTTGAGGCTATGTCAGGCTTCACAACCACCGGAGCAACCATCATCGACTTCCCCGAGAAACTACCGAAAGGCTTACTCTTCTGGCGTTCGTTGACACAATGGATAGGTGGTTTAGGTATTGTGTTCTTTACTATTGCCATCCTTCCTTCTCTAGTGGGTGGGTCGGTAAAGGTGTTTGCTGCAGAGGCAACAGGACCTATCAAGAGTAAGTTACATCCGCGTATTAGCACTAGTGCTAAGTGGCTTTGGATAGTCTATCTAGTACTTACTATTGCCTGCATTCTTAGTTATAAGGTTTGTGGAATGGGCTGGTTCGATGCCTTCAACTACTCTATGACAAGTACAGCAACAGGTGGTTTCTCTACGGAGAGTGGCTCAATTATGACCTTCCACTCGCCTGCAGAGGAATATGTCAGTGCATTGTTTTGTTTCCTTTCAGGTGTAAACTTCACCTTATTATATGTATCGGTTATAGGAATGGATATTAAGAAACTCTTTAAGAACAGTGAGTTCCGTTTCTATACCATCATGGTTCTTTCCTTTGCAATCTTCATCGCTTTCGAACTCGTTTGGCGTAATCACTACGACATAGAACACGCTTTCCGCAGTGCCATCTTCCAAGTTGTTTCGTTCATCACAACGACTGGTCTCTTTAGTGATGACGCTGGTAAGTGGCCTCATGTGACGTGGGTTGTACTTGCAGCGTGTATGTTCTTCGGTGGATGTTCAGGTTCGACGAGTGGCGGACTGAAGAGTATTCGAGGTGTGATGTTGCTTAAAGTAGTTCGAAATGAGTTCCGTCAGATCCTCCATCCGAATGCTGTTCTACCCATGAAGATCGATGGTGTCAATATCTCGCAATCGAAACGTGTAACCTTACTAGGCTTTGTTGGGCTCTATCTCATCCTAACTCTTTTCTGTGCATTCACGATGATTGCCCTAGGAATTGACAATACTAACGCTATCACCATCACGTTAAGTTGTCTTGGAAATGTCGGTCCGACGCTAGGTATGGAGATTGGTCCTACGATGTCATGGGCGCAACTTCCAGACTTTGCAAAGTGGATTTGTTCGTTCTTAATGCTTGTTGGTCGACTGGAGTTATTCACTGTTCTCGTTCTCTTCACACCTGCTTTTTGGAAGAAGAATTAGTGCTTTTATCCTCCTCTTAGCCTCTTTTAAGAGGAGAACCTCCTAACGGGAACTAATCAGGAAACGCCCTTTTCCATTTCAAGAAGGCGTTTCTTCGATACGAAGAAAGCCTCTCTTTGATATGAAGAGAGGCTCTCTTTGTTTTTAGAACTTACGTGTGTCTATTGCCTCTGATGTTTATTTCGTGTACAGTTGAGGCTTTTTGTAGGAAAAGGAAATCATCTTTTGCAGTTAATTTAACAGTATTTTGTGCTGTAATCGATAATGAATGTGTAAATTTGTCAGCGGTATTTTTGATATGAAAAAACTAATTAAAACGTAATACAATGAAGAAGAATAAACTATTACTGTTACTATTTGTGCTCCTTACGGCAGTGTCTTTAACATCTTGTCTTGGCGATGGTGAAGATAGTGTGAGACGCCAACTTCCAACACAGGCAGAGATAGATGCAGCCTTTAATGTTATGAAAGGTAACTATCAAGGAAAGCTCATTTGCTATGCTTTTGATGAACAATATGGTGGCTGGAAGAAGGATGATTCAATCGCTTCTAACTGGGAGATAACATCAGATACAACCCTACTTATAAAGCATTTCCCTACTAAGTTCCTTGCTAAGAGTGTTACGAATGTGAGCTTAAAGCAGGCTATTGAGGCCTTACCTGCACAAGACTTAAACTTTAAGATAAGTATTCGACAAGCACGACCATCAGCTACGGGCTTTTACATTGTACCACTCCTTGCTGATTTAGGAAACCTTACTTATGATGGTGCAAGCCATCGGATAGGGGTGAGATTTATATGGAATGAGTCGACAATAGGTAAGTTTGATCCTTCGACAAAGCGCATGGGTGTTCGCTTGATAGAGAATGGTATCTATGTTGATAAAGTACTGAAAGATGATGTTTATCGTGCTGGTAACATTTATATCTTACATACAAACTGATACAGAGAAGTATCTTTTAGGTATTAGATAAGTGTAAGGCGGTTGTGTCAAGGATGATACAATCGCCTTAATTGTTGGTTATTTCTTCTTGTGTTGACTGTCTTTCTAAGAACAATCTAACATCTTCTTGCAGTTTTCTGAAAGGTTCTGCATTTCTGTAACCTACGTTCCTTCTCAACATAGAAACGATAGCTTCGATGCTATGACTATAACTTGATAACTCATTCCGGCGCTGCGTATCATGCACCGCATTGCGATTTATCTCCTCTTCTCGCTCTCTGATGAGTTGGTCGCAGACACGTTTAAGGATGGGAACAACAACATTGTCAAAGAGATGATGCCCTTGTATATATAAATAGGTGGTAGTAGGTGTAACGCCAAGTGTGCTTAGCTCTCTCTTTAGTTGTAGGTTATCCTCCTTTGCATAAGGGTACTCCTTTTGTAATTGGCGTATCTTCCTTTGTACCTTATAATGCAGCCTTTGTAAGGATTCAGCAGCATTATAGATAGAAAAGTGCCCTATTTCGATAACTCTATTGAAGTCGGTTATAGTGAATTGGCGGTACTTTTGGTGTCTATAAGTCCATATATTCCAAACAAAGAGAGGATAGATTATCTCGCTATATTGGCTTAGGAAGGATTCAAAGTCAAATATGGCGTGGTCGTTAAGGGCTACAGCTACACTCACATCATGCAGACTTTGGGCGTAACACTGTAGGTTTTCAATGGCATAAGCATAGGTATGAAAGACGTAAGGGTTAGTGATGACTTGTGTAGAAGTTGCTGTTTCGCCTTGTAAAAGATAGTCATAATCCGCATCAACGCACGCTATCATGTTCTCTCCCATTTGATTTGAAATAAGGTTCATAAGCACCGACTTCTTCCCTTTCGTTAAGTTCAAGCGTGACGGAAGCATAACTTCAAAGAAGCGATCATTGCTTTCGAAGCCACTTAACACCGTCCTCCAAAAGAAGATATCATCGTATGCCTCGACGTATGCAATAATCTTTCTGCGTGCATGCTTACCATTAAGTTGATTGGCAGCATTGATGTATGCCGATGATAGATTGTCGCGGAGTCGTCTGCTCATAGTGCCTCCTTCCCTTGCTATTATTTGTCAGTAATATCCGAAACTTCCGTTACTCGGTCTATCCAACCATTCATTATCACAGCCGGACTATGCGTACTTAGGATGATTTGAACATTGGGATTCAGTTCAAGAATGAGGTCAATTAGTCGTTTCTGCCAGTCTACGTGCAGGCTAACTTCAGGTTCGTCCATAAAGAGAACGTATGGTTTATTATCTTCAACGAGCACTGTCAAGAGGATAACCAATATCTGTTTCTCACCGCTTGAGAGCTGATAAGGATAGAGCGTTTCGCCTATCTGCGAGAAACGAATCTCATTCTCCGTGCGAATGATAGTCTTTCCTGTTTCGGTGAATAGGTCGTCTATCATATCTTGGAATCGCTTTTTGGGTAGAGAGATGCGCTGTGCCTCTTCCGCAGCATGAGGTTCTCCACTCTGTAGAGTAGCAATGATTCGGTTGCCAATGTTCACTTGGTAATCCAGATACTTGCGTTGCAACTGAAAGAGCTGCCAGTCTAATTCGGTGGAAAGATTGCCATCCATCTTACTAACACTATCCGAATTTAACAGCGGACGATCGAACGAACGGATAATATCATAGCGTATCCATTTGGCATCGGAAGGGTTCACTTTCAACCGAACGCCCTTTAGTAGATGACTGGGAAACTCTCCGCCTTGTGAAAAAGAGCGTACCACTTTATTTATAATGGTACTCTTTCCAACGCCATTGATACCACTTAAGATATTAACTTGCCGATCTAATGTCCATCGAATGTGCTTCTTTCCACTCCAAAGGGAGTCGATTTCAATCTCTTCTATATAATTGGCATATTTCTGCATAAGGCTTTCTTGTAGTATTATAACACTATCGCAAATATAGTGCTTTTTATCTGTTTGACGATAGAAAAGGCTCTTTTTAACGTAAATACCATAATTGTGGTATGCGAAATAACACAAAGTTAGTATTTAAAAGACCAATGTTTCTCCGTACCTTTGCACCTGTGAAAAAGAAACAAAACACTTAGAACTTGCGGTGATAAGTGTTTTGATTGGTAGATGAAACGAATAATTAAAGGTAACGGATATGACAAAGATTGCAAAGAAACTCACTGAATTGATAGGGAATACACCCTTGTTGGAATTAAATAAGTTCTCTTCTTTGAAAGGACTTGAGCAGCCAATTATAGCAAAGATAGAATCGTTTAACCCTGGTGGAAGCGTCAAAGATCGTGTTGCACTAGCGATGATTGAGGATGCAGAAGATAAAGGACTTCTGAAGCCAGGAGCCACTATCATTGAGCCAACGAGTGGTAACACGGGAGTTGGTTTGGCATTAGTAGCGGCAGTGAAGGGCTATAAACTCATCCTTACAATGCCGGAAACAATGAGCATAGAACGTCGTAACCTTGTGAAAGCTTATGGTGCTACTGTGAAGTTGACGAGCGGTAAAGAGGGTATGAAAGGGGCTATCAAAGCAGCGGAGGAATTGCGCGATTCGATTCCAGGAAGCATTATTCTTCAGCAGTTCGAGAACCAAGCTAATCCGCAGAAACACTATGAGACAACTGGTAAAGAGATATGGCGTGATACGGAGGGAGCGGTCGATATCTTCGTTGCCGGTGTAGGAACTGGTGGTACAATAAGCGGTGTTGGCAAGTATTTGAAGGAGCAGAATCCGAATGTAAAGGTCGTTGCTGTGGAGCCAACAACATCCCCCGTACTAAGCGGCGGACAAGGTGGTTCGCACAAGATACAGGGCATTGGCGCTGGTTTTATACCTTCTACATACAACAGCAAGTACGTTGATGAAATCTTCCAAGTCGATAATGACGAAGCAATACTCACGGGTCGTCAGTTGGCACAAAGCGATGGCTTACTTGTTGGTATATCATCAGGTGCAGCTGCTTTTGCGGCTAGTGAGCTTGCAAAACGCCCCGAGAATAAGGGTAAGAGAATCGTTACTTTGCTCCCAGATACGGGCGAGCGTTATCTCTCAACAGTATTATATGCTTTTGAGGAATATCCCTTGTAAGAAAGAGACAGCACAACATAAGAACACTTAGTGAGTAAAATCTTTCTTTAAAAACAAGTCATCATTCAATTCTGATAAAGCTTTATCAAGCAAATAGGGACAGACTCTCTTGTCTGTCCCTATTTTATTTCTACATCTTTATCCTTGCCAAAACAGCTTCTGCTGCGTCACATCTCTTCCAAATATTACCATCTTCATTACTTCCAGTTGGTGGGTGATAGTTGGTTTGGAGATGGGATCGGAGGGGATACGTGACCACGAGAGCGAGAGAACCAAATTAATACACTAGTTTTGAAAGACATTAATTTCACAATTAATATAATCGAGTTGTCTTATTACAGAACGATTGATACCCTGAATCAATCTAATAAATGCTCCCGTGGCACATATCCTAACTAGCTTCCGTTAGGCACTCCTCCCCTTTCGGGGAGGCGGGGTGGGGCTTACCCTGCCTGTGGTCCAGTGTGCTCTTCACTCCCCTCTCCCTTTGGTTCGGGGTCGGGGCTTTCTTTCTTCTTCTTCGGCGTCTCGTATGAGTTATCGCGCAAGGCTGCTTTCAACTCTACGCCTGGCGTAAATGTTACTCGAGGTTTAATCGTTTCGGTTTTAAAGGCTTTTTCATTCAAAGCACCCTCGCTTGATAAGGTTAAACGCATCGTTCCGAACTCACCCAACTGCACGCTAAAACCATCACGCAGATAACTAGGTAATTGATCAATAAAGTTGAAAAGCACGTTCTCAATGTCACCACGTGTCAACGACGAACGCCCAGCAATATCCTTCGCTATATCGTGCATCGTTTTCTTACCAACATTCACTGGATTTGCGTAAAACTTACCGGCATCATCCTTTGCGCCTGGCTTACATCTTTTTACTAGTTTAATTTTCATGACTTATTTTATTTTTAGTTGTTATTAATGTGCTGCACCTTGCAGCACTTTTGTTTTTCACTGTTTTAAAACCGATGGAAATAAACACTCATCAGCCCGAACTTTCAGCCCAAACAGCCTCCAATTCTGAAGGCATTACGATTGCGTTCTATTTCCATCAGTTTTGCTGTAAATTTCCAACACGTTCCCCATAAATTTCTAACACGTTAGAAATTTTCTTCTAACACGTTCCCCGAGAATCGTAAACACGTTAGAAATTTACGGGGAATAGCATATAAATTTTCTTCCAACATCATACGAGCTTCTTTCTAACTTTTAAGTCAGAACTGTTAACATCAACGAAATGTACTTTCGTGGGGCACGGGTGTTGGACTCGTGCCCCACGAATCTGACACCCGTAGTCTACAAGTCCGACACCCGTGCTTTACGAATTCGACACCATAAATAAGAGGCATAAAAATAGTTCGCAAACAATTTTCTGCGTTTCTTATCAGTCGTTTAAATTCGTCTTAATTCCCCTTTGATTCCTCCGAATCAGATTCCGAAAAATCAGAAGCAGATTCATCTTCTTCCTCAAAGAAATAATTAGCCTTTGCTTGTCCGCCACCGCCGGGACCAGGAGTAGATCCAATAGGGATGGATAGACAAATAAAGTTCTCAACATTCATTTGCACAGCGGTGCATTGTGGGGCATTATAGGTTTTCTTTTTCATTGTTTGTAACTCCATTTGATTAAATCTTATAAAATTTCTTTCCGTTCACGATGTAAATCTGACCGCTTTCGAGCGTATTATAATCGTTACCCATCAACTTGCCGTCAACAGAATAGAAAGGATATTTTCCGCTCTTGATGTCCTCATTTGTTTTGTTTTCGAGCGATTTAATACCGGTTGTATTGTTATCTTCTTCGTCAAGCACCATTAAGAAACTCTTTGCTGGCACGGCACCTGTCGGACTACTGATAAAGCAACGGAAAGGAGCAATATAGTCGTTCGTTACGCCATTCTGCACTGCCCACCATTTGTTACCATTTAAGTAATAAGCCTTCTTAGCATACGCCTTGTCGTTCTTGATTCTCAACGTCGTACCGTAGAACTTCCAATCGCTATCGGCACTTGCCATAACGGCTGTGCTCTCAATATCAGGCGTTGCGGGAACAGTCACATTGTGCATTGTCGGCAGCGTATGGCTTGCACCATCGGTTATCTGTACCAAGTAAGGCTTATAGGCCTCTAATCGTGTGCCGACTGGAACAGGTGCAAAGCAGAAAGCCTTGTCGCCGTTCTCGTCAAATCCTTTTCTTATCAATGTGTAGGCGCGCATGCCATTTGGGAGATCGGTTGGGTAAGGCAAGTAAAGTGTGCTGACAGCTTTACCTGCAACGTTATCAAACGTGCGCTTGTAGTCAGCCTTTGTCGCCGTAAAGCTATAGGGCGATTCGAAGTCTTCGCCATCGGCTACAGTCAGCTGATCACAAACGCCATCATGAATCCAGTTATCGTTGCTATTAATGGTTTCGCGGTTATTCGCAAGCCATAAAGCTTTAACAGGATTAATTGATGCAGCATTAAGGAAGAACAGCTCATTGTCTGCAGCTTGGTAAAAACCGTAGCCGTCGGCATCTGTTATTGTTGCAGCAGTAAAGTCACAATAGAGAGGAGTTCGATAATCGTACCAATCAGGAGGGGCGCAATAGGCAAAACGACCGAGACGAGTCATCTGACTTCCTGTTTCTAGTACGATTCTTCGTGGAGTTATATGGAAGAGATTACCTGTTTCTACAACAGTAGCCGGAATAATAAGTTTCTCTGCGTAAAGAAGCAAACACTCAGATAATTCTGTTACCGTATAAGTCTTGGTTCCATCACTGACTGTTGATGGGATGTGAAGAACATCTCCATTATAGTTCTTAGTATTACCACCTACAATCGAAAACATAGGAGAAACTGCTGCATCAACACCAGAAATGCCTGCTGTAGTTCCAGACAACACATTACATTCCCATACAGTGCCCTCGCTATCAGTATAGGTGAAGGATGACTGTGCAAATAGTTTTCCTGGTAGCAATCCTAAGAGAAGCAATAAAAGCGAATAAATCTTTGTTTTCATTTTGTTTGTTTTGAATTAAACTTGTTATTTTGTTTGTTATTTCTTGAATAATAGTCGTTCTTATTTTGCTCTTTTTTCCTCTCAATGATAGACATGAAAAAACAAACAAAGGAAACTCCTAGAAGTCCTTTGTTTACAGGGTTTGCGGCACGTTTCGCGCGCGCGTACGCGAGAAGAAAAAAATGTGTAATTTACGTCTGCTCTACTA
>ERZ772909.818-NODE-818-length-18195-cov-5.021114_pt1 | contig 18195 bp, 16 predicted proteins | sample MGYA00511137_ERZ772909 | MGnify/ENA primary metagenome ERZ772909 (study PRJEB29015, sample SAMEA2738095) | human oral metagenome | biome: human oral; feature: human-associated habitat; material: saliva | place: China | collected 2270 ... | reverse complement strand
GGGTCCCCGTCAATTCCTTTGAGTTTCAACCTTGCGGTCGTACTCCCCAGGCGGATCACTTATCGCATTCGCTTCGGCACAGACACTCTTCATGCCCACACCCAGTGATCATCGTTTACAGCTAGGACTACCAGGGTATCTAATCCTGTTTGCTCCCCTAGCTTTCGCACTTCAGCGTCAGTTTCTGTCCAGTGAGCTATCTTCATCATCGGCATTCCTACACATATCTACGAATTTCACCTCTACTCGTGTAGTTCCGCCCACCTCTCCAGTACTCTAGTCACACAGTTTCAAAGGCAAGCTCACGGTTGAGCCGTAAGTTTTCACCCCTGACTTGCATAACCGCCTAGATGCCCTTTATGCCCAATAATTCCGGATAACGCTCGCGACATACGTATTACCGCGGCTGCTGGCACGTATTTAGCCGTCGCTTCTTCTGTTGGTACCGTCACTTTCTTCTTCCCAACTGAAAGCACTTTACAATCCGAAAACCTTCTTCGTGCACACAGAATTGCTGGATCAGAGTTCCCTCCATTGTCCAATATTCCCCACTGCTGCCTCCCGTAAGAGTAAGGGCCGTATCTCAGTCCCCTTGTGGCCGTTCACCCTCTCAGGCCGGCTACCTATCATCGCCTTGGTGAGCCTTTACCTCACCAACTAACTAATAGGACGCAAAGCTCTCTTATGGCATCTCTTTTCATTACACATTCATGCAAATGTATAATTATATCCAGTCTTATCAGTCGTTTCCAACTGTTATCCCAGTCCATAAGGCAAGTTCTTTACGCGTTACTCACCCGTCCGCCATGGCTCCGTTAGTGCAAGCACTAACTTTACCATAGACTTGCATGTGTTAAGCATTCTGTCAGCGTTCATCCTGAGCCAGGATCAAACTCTTCATTCAATCTCTATTTTTCACCTTTTTGTCTTTTAACTTAATTGACGAGAAAATTACTTTTCTTAATCTTCCCTTTCACATCTTTCTTGGTTTGCTTTTCTTCTTTTCTTTATTCTGTTATTTATTGTCCTTGCCTACCTTTTCAATAGACAAATAGCATTCTAACACATCTCTTTCTCTTTGTCAACTACTTTTTTTGAAAATTTATGGAAAAATTTATTTTTTTTAATTTTATATATTATTTTTAAAATTTTTACATTGATTTTAATATGTTTTATTTACTTACTTTATCATAAATTAACTGAACGTATTTTATTGCGGCATCCGGTTTTGGATGAACACCATCTTTATAGAAATAACTTCTTTTCCCTTTTGCAAATGAATACCAATCAACCAAAGTAAAATTACTATTAGCTGCAACAGTTTTAACTATCGTATCATTCACACTTTTCTCCCAAGCTAACGGTACTACAGTATTCACTAAATAAACTTGATTATTTTCTAACAATTTCACTGCTTGCTCCATATCTTTTGGATTTATATTTCCATTTGTTCCAAGCGAGATAACAACAGTTTTATTAAGTGCACCTTGTTGTTTTAAAGTAGAGATAATACTTAACAATTCTTTAAACTGTCTTCCAACTTTAGTATTTATTTTTGCATTTGGGTATCTTTTCTTAATATCATTTTTTGTCATTTCCATAACAGAATCTCCAATAAATGTTATTCCTCTCGTATCTGTCGGCATATTCGCATCAACTTTTACATCTTCCGTTGTATTCTCTGCCGAATTTTCTTCTTCTGTTTTTGTTGTACTTGTTGTATTTTCAGAATTTATCGTTTCAGTTTCATTATTTTTATTCGTATTATTTTCAGAAGAATTTTGCTCAGCAACAGCTTGTATTTTTTTCATTTCTTCCAAATCCTCACTTACATAATTAGGAGTAACAACCAACATCGTTAAAATTGATCCTAATAATACAAAACTTAATTTTTTTATCCAATTTTTTGTCACTAAATAATGAGTTAGTTCCGACAATACAATCATAATCACAATTTGTATAAAAATTTGTTGATTAAAACTTAATGTTGTAAATTTAAAATATTCTCTCGCAATAATCATAATGGGGTATTGCCACAAATAATATTCATATTGATGTTGTCCTAATCTTATAAAAGGATTTAATATTACTTGTACTTTTTCGTTTATTCCCTTTTTCTTATGTTCAAACATAGCTGCTGTAAATGATAACAATAAACTAACGATATACATTCCACCATAATAATTAAATGGATTTTGATAATCTACAAAAAATATGTAATAAATTGTTAAAATTATTCCTAAAAAACCTAAAAAATTTACTAGAGCTCTTTCATTTCTATTTTTTATAGTTCTACCTTTATAATAAATCCCAACAGCTGAAGCAACTAAAAAAGAAAACATTCTCGTGTCAGTCCCATAATATATTCTTGAAAAGTCAACTTTTGACGAATATAAATAAGCCATATATCCTGCCGACAATAAACTTAAAGATATTAATAAAGTAATTACATTTTTCTTAGTTGCATTTAATTTTTTTAATCCTATTATAAATATCGGTATAGCAATATACATTTGAAATTGAAATGACAACGCCCAAAGATGCGTCAACGGTAATACTAGACTATAATTATCAAAATATGAAAGTTTTGCTATAATTTGATAAATATTAGTCAAACTTAATATTGAATAAATTACACTATTTTTATATGTTAATTCCAGTCCTTTCATGTCATTCATTATATAAAGAATAACAGTTGAAATAAAAATAACTATTATTAAACTAGGGTATAGCTTTGATATTCTTTTCTTAATTCCATCTCGTAATCCTTCATTTTTATTAAAAATATTCGGTGTAAATAAATACCCACTCAATACAAAAAATATGACAACTCCAATATAACTTCCTTTATATGAAAACCAATGATATATTGAAATTAAAATAAGAGCCATCGCACGCAATACATCAAGTGTTTCTATTCTTTTGTTCCTATCATTCATTTTGTTTTAACTCCTCTTAACTTCATTTTTTATCAAATAAATTTTTTATTTCATGATAATATTCACTTATAATATTAGCCACTGCATCATATCCTTTTTCAAATATATTTCGGTTTTCATAACCTTTTAAAGCTTCCGAAACTAATCCAGCATAATATTTGTACCCACTATCATTTAAATGCACTCCATCGGCGACATAATATTGTTTTTGTGATTTTAATTTTGAATATACATCTATTAAGTGTACATTTGCATACTCATTCACTTTTTTTCTCAATTTCTCATTTACAGATTGCTCCCACCATTTTTTGTGTGCAGTATTTATAAAAAATACATCTTTTCCCTGCATCATTCTAACAACATCGTCAAAATCTTTATCACTAAAAGGGCCATTTGTTCCAAGTCCTACAACTAAAACATCTCCCAATTCACCATCATCTTTTAATTTTTTTACAATTTCTGGCAATGTTGAAAACTGTCTTCCTATTTTAGTATCAAAATATGCTCCTCTAAAATTGGGGGCTATATATTTTTTACCACCATTCATTATTGAATCTCCAACAAAAGTCATATTTGATGCACTAAAAATTTGTTTAGATACAAAAAACGCTAAAATTATTACTAATCCTAATATCCATTTTTTCATTTATTTTTCAGACATTTATTTTTATTGTCCGATTTCTCCTCTCTAAATTTTTTATTCTTTATTTCAAAATAATAATAACTACATTAAAAGATTATACACTTACTTTAACTTTTAGTAAATATTTTTTTTTAATTTACTTAAATTTTTGATAAACATCTAATTTTAAATATTCGTTATAAAGTTTACCTTCATTCTTTTCTAAGTAATCCATTACATAATCTCGTATTAATTTTATTTCTTTCACATTTTTGACTATATCTGTCAGGACCATATCAGAAACTCCACTTTGTCTTGTTCCCAATATTTCGCCTGAATTACGCAATTTCAAATCTTCTTCAGCTATTTTAAAGCCATCCGTTGTCATTTCCATAACTTCCAGCCTTTTACTTGAAAGTTCATTATCTGTATTTGATTCTAAAAAACAATAAGATTGATATTGTCCTCTCCCTACTCTTCCTCGTAACTGATGCAATGATGACAACCCAAATCTTTCCGAACTCCTAATCACCATAATTGAAGCATTAGGGACATTCACTCCAACTTCTATAACTGTTGTTGAAATTAAAATATCAAGTTTCCCTTTTTTAAACTCCTCCATCACTTTTTGTTTTTCTTGAGCTTTCATTTTTCCGTGCATTATTCCAACTCTACGATTTTGAAAAATTTGCTTATATTTTTCAAAAGTTTCTTGAGCTGAATTTGCATTAAGCTTTTCACTTTCCTCAATTAATGGAGAAACTACATAAACTTGCCTGCCTTCTTCTATTTTTTTATCAATAAACTTATACATTTTATTCAAGTCTAAATCATTTTTAATCCATTTTGTCTTAATTGGATTCCTTCCTGCTGGCAACTCATCTATTATTGATACATCTAAATCACCATAAATCGTAAGAGCTAACGACCTTGGTATAGGTGTCGCACTCATTACAATAAGATTTGCTAAATTTCCTTTTTCTCTTAATAACCGTCTTTGCCCCACTCCAAATTTATGTTGCTCATCAATTACTACAAGTCCTAATTTATGAAATTTAACATCATCTTCAATCAATGCGTGTGTCCCAATTACAATATCAACCAATCCTTTTTCAATTTCATACAATAATTTTTCTCTTTTTTTGCCTTTAACACTTCCCGTTAAAATTTCAACTCTTACATCTAAATTAGCAAATTCATCCACTATACTCAAATAATGTTGTGTAGCTAAAATTTCAGTTGGTGCCATTATAACTCCTTGATACCCGTTTTCAACAATGTAAAGCAACATTATCATAGCAACAACCGTTTTCCCCGATCCAACATCACCTTGTATCAATCTATTTAAAATTTTTCCATTTCTCAACTCTTTATAAATTTCACTAATTACACGCTTTTGTGCTTTTGTCAATTTATATCCTAATTTTTCTATATACTTACTCACCAAATTTTTGTTATCTTCAAGCTCGTAAATATCGTTATTTGCTTTATCTGTTTCATATCTACCTTGTAATATTCCCATTTCTAACAAATAAATTTCTTCAAACATAAATCTTCTTTTAGCTTCTACATTTTTTTCTTTATTTTCTGGAAAGTGTATATTCATTAATGCTTCTTTTCTTTCTAATAACTTTTCTTTTTTTATTAATTCTTCCGGCAAATTTTCTTCAATCAAATAACCATATTCAATCATTGCTTCGTATATTATTTTTCTAATTGCTTCTTGCCTCAATGAACTTGTTGACGGATAAATCGGTAATATTTGATTATAACTATCTTTCTCTTTTACGCTTCCATTAGGTTGTATTTTTTTATATTCCGGATTAACTATTTGAGTTTTCATAGTTTTTTTTACTTTACCGTAAACAATCAAGTCATCTCCAACATTTATATTATTTTTTATAAATTTATTATTAAACCAAACTAGCTCCATTATTCCAGTTTCATCTCTTAACATCGCACGAAACATAATTTTTCTATTTATAAATTGTCTTTTTGTATCAACAATTTTACCACGAACTACGGCAAACTCATTTTCTAAAAGACTAGAAATATTCTTACTATTACTCCTATCTTCATACGCTCTCGGGAAATAATATAACAAGTCATACAAAGTTTCTACCCCTAATTTATGAAATTTCGTTATTGCAACTTTTCCCATACCTTTTATTTTCACTTCTTTATCATCTATCTTTTTAAATAAAAAATTATATGTTGCCATTTTTTTCTCTTTTCTAAACTTATTTTTTATCTTAAATATTATATCAAAAAAAGAGTATTTTTAAAATATATTTCTATTTTTTATTTAAAACTCTTAAAATATACTACGTATAACAAAAAAATTATGTTTATTTAATTAAAATAGAAAATAAGTTCATTTAAACTGAATAAAAACAAAAGGACAAGAAAAAATCTTATCCTTTTCAATATAATTATTAAATTTTAATTTAATTAGAATCCTAAACTATATCCTACTGATAATGTTACTACACCTGATCCCATTCCAATTTCTTTTACTGCTGCTTTTTTAATTGCTTCATCAGTTGTATGTGCTAATTTTGCTTCTTCTATTTTTTTACCTCTAGTATAGTTGTATGATAAATCAGCTACGAAGTTTTTATAGTTTACTCCTGCTCCAATTCCTGCATATAATGCATTACCTTTAATTAAATCTTTAGTTGCAGATGCTGTATTATTTAAAGTTTCTGTAACTTCATAATTTCTTCCTACAACTACTCCTAATCTTCCTTTTACGAATGGAACAACATCTGAGTCATTTTTGAAGTTATATTGAGCTACTCCGTAAACAGGTACTCCTGTTTTAACAATTGTATCGTAATTTTGCTCATCTTTTGTAGCTTTTACTTCATCTGCTCTTTTAACATCTAATCCTAATCCTAATTCTACGTTAGGCATAACTTCTCTTCTGTATTCTCCAGTTAATACAAGTTTGTGTGTAAGATTAGCTGTAAGTTTTTCTCCACCTTTGAAGCTGTATCCTAATCTTCCTTCTGCTACGTTTCCTTCAGCCATTGCTACTGAGCTTACTAAAACTCCTAAAACTAATAATAATTTTTTCATAATTATTCTCCTTTATAATAAAAATTTTCTCCCTAATTCTAGCATGATATAATAAAAATGTCAACATATTTTTATTATAACTATAAATTTAGGAGTCTAAAACTAAAACTCCTACTTTTTACTAATCCACTCATTTAGTTATTATAAATTTCACAAAAATTTACTGTTTCATAATTTTTGTTTATATTCAGTTGTTCACTTATTTTCTTACTTTTTATTATTTTATCTTTATAATTTTATTTTACAAACAAAAAGAAGGCATCGCCTTCTCTTTATAATTAATTATTATGCTGAAAATAATACTTTTGATAATCTATCACTTAAATTATCTTTATTTTCTAATAAAATTTTTCTTATTTGATCAACATTTTTACCTTTTAAAGTTTTCATAGCTTTTGTACATACTCTAACTTTAATTTCAGTCCCATTCACATTTAATTTCATAGTTTGTAAGTTTGGTCTCCAGATTCTTTTAGTTGCTCTGTGAGAGTGACTCACCATATTTCCATGTCCTACTTTTTTTCCAAATACTTCACAAATTTGCATTTAAACTACCTCCTTTTTCCTAGAAACGAATACTTTAGTATTCATCTTTTACAACTTATAATTGAAATTCCTTATTTTTTATAATCGTAAATGTATTTTACTTTTTTTTTCACTTTTTGTCAAGTAAATTCTTTTTACATCACCATTTTTTTACTAAAACTCAACATATTTTTTCTTATTTAGTTTTATTTAACATCTTTTTCATTTCTTGTAAAGCTCTTTCCATTTGAACATCACCGGCATCTAATATTTTCTTAGCTTCTGCTTCCCCTTTATCTTTAATTAAAATTTCTTTAATTTCTTTTCTTCTATTTTCTCTGGCTTGTTCCGATTCATTCGTATACCCTCTTAAAGCTATCATTTCTTCCATTTCAACTTTTATGTCCGGTTCTATTCCTTTTTCGTGTATATAATTACCGTTTGGTGTAAAGTATTGTGCAATAGTCAATTTCAATGCATCGTTATTTCTAAGTGGTATAACTTGTTGAACAATTCCTTTTCCAAAAGTTTTATCTCCAATTATCGTTCCTCTTTTATAATCTTTAATTGCTCCTGTTACAATTTCTGAAGCTGAAGCACTCCCTTTATTAGTAAGTACAATTAATGGAAAATCTCCTAAATATTGTTTTGTTCTAGTGTAGTCTTTTCTTTGACCGTTTTTATATTTTAAATATACCATTAAATTTTCTTTTACAAACAATGAAGAAATATCTTGTGCTTCTGCCAATGAACCACCTGGATTTGATCTTAAATCCAGTATAAGTCCTTTCATTCCTTGCTCTTTCAACTTAACAATTTCTTTTTCAACTTCAATACCAACATTATTTCCAAATCTCAATAGGCTCAAATATCCTATATTTCCTTCAAGCATTTTGCTTTCAACCATTTCCAGTTTAATTTTAGCTCTCGTTAATGTAAATGTAATTGGATCTTTTTTCCCTTCTCTTCTTACTTCTACTGTTACTTTTGTATTTTCTTTACCTCTTAACATTTTTGTCGTTTCATTTGCAGTAAGTGGTAAAATATCTTTTCCATCAACTTTTATAATTTTGTCTTTTATTTTAATCCCTACTTTTTCAGCCGGACTTCCTACAAACGGCGATACTACTTCTAAAGGCTCTCCTCTTTTTTTCTGTACCGTCATTCCGACACCGACATACTCTCCTTGCATATCTTCTTCAAAATCTTTTAAATCTTCAATTGCTAAATATTCTGAATACGGATCGTTTAATACTTTTACTATCCCTGATACTGCTCCTTCATATAATTTATCCTTTGTTGGTGTTTCTTCTTTTCCAACAAATCTATTTTCAATTATATTTATTACATCTACTATTCTTTGAATTTCTTTTGTATCATTTAATGTTGCCACATTTTTATTATCCATTATTCCCGTTTTTAATATAGGCCCTGCACAAAATGTGACAACACTTCCTAACACAAACGCTAATACTAAATTCCATTTTTTATTTTTATTCATTTTTCCTCCACTTACTCAATTAATAATTTCTAATATTTTATTTTTTTATTAACATTAAAAATTCTTTATTCCCTTTAGTCCCTTTTATCGGTGAATCTTCAACTCCTAAAAGCTCATATCCTAAATCTTTAATAAAATTAATAATTTTTTTTATTGCTTCATTATGATATTCTTCATTTTCTACAATTCCATTACGTCCTATTTTCTCTTTTCCTACTTCAAATTGTGGTTTTATAAGCATTACAACTTGACTGTTTTCTTTTAAAAATCTATCAAAATAACCTATAACTTTTGTTAAAGATATAAATGAAACATCAATAACTATAAAATCTACTTTATTATTTTCCAAATCTTCTATTTCTAAATCTTTTATATGTTTTTCTTCTAATGAAACTACTCTTTCATCATTTCTTAATTTCCAGTCAAGTTGATTAGTCCCAACATCATTCGCATAAACTCTTTTTGCTCCATTTTGTAAAGCACAATCTGTAAATCCTCCCGTTGAAGCTCCAATATCTAAAACTAATTTATCTTTAAAATCTAAATTCCAAACTTCTATAGCTTTTTCTAATTTCAACCCACCACGACTTACATATTTCAATCTATCTTTTATTCTAATATTTAAATCCTTAGTATCTTTAAACATTGTTCCAGCTTTTGTTTCTACTTTTTCATTTATAAGAACATTGCCTGCCATAATTTCTCTTTTAGCTTTTTCTCTAGTTTCAAATATTTCACGCTCTACTAATATTAAATCTAGTCTTTTTTTCATATTTCCTCTTTATTATTAAAGTTTATAACAAAATTTTAAGCCATAATCTTTTTACTTTTTATATTAATAACTCTACCCCATAATATATCCTTTAAACAAAATTGCAACTACAATTCCCAGTATACTTCCCCACAATACTTCATAAGGCGTATGCCCTAAAAATTCTTTAAATTGCTGGCTTATAATTTCTATACCATATCTGTTTTCTATACTGTCTATCAATTTATTCAATGCTTTCGCATGCTCTCCTGCTTGTCTTCTTATTCCTGTTGCATCATAAAGAACAACACTAGAAAACACAACTGCTATTGCAAATTCTATTGACATACTTCCTTTCAATAAAAATACTCCTGTTGCTAAAGAAACTACCGTTGATGCATGTGAGCTAGGCATTCCTCCTGTTTGTACAATTCTTGTCCATTCCGGCTTTTTCCCTTTAAATAATGGACAAAAAACTTTATAGAATTGAGCTAAAAAACAAGCAATAAACGCTACATCTAATAACCTATTTCCAAATATTATTCCGTGATGATTCATTATTTTCTTTTTGCCTTTCTTTTAAATTCATAAAATTCTTCTGTTATTTTTCCATCTTTATCATTTGGTTTAAAAAATATAAGTACTTTCCCTATACTATCAACAAATACAGATTTCGTTTTTAAAGCTATTTCATTTCCTAATTCTCTTTCCAGCTTAACATCTGAATTTTGTAATATTTTTACCTTAATTAATTCTCTTTTTTTTACAACTTTTGCAATACTATCAATTACATTTTCATCTATACCATCTTTTCCTATTCTCACAATAGGATCAAGATCGTGAGCTATTTTTTTTAAAAAAGCTCTTTCTTTACTTTTAAGGTTTAACATTTTATACCTCCAATATTATAGGAAGAATTATAGGTTCTCTATCTGTTTTTTTATTTAAAAATTCTCCTACTTTCAATCTTAATCTTTGTTTTACTTTACCAATTTCTTTAACTTTTTCCGATTGTAAATTTTGTAATTCAAGTTTTATTAATTCTCTTGTTTCGTTTAATAAATTTTCAGCATCTTTATTATATACAAAACCTCTTGTTACAAGTTCTACTTGTTCTCCAAAATTACCTTCCTTATTTTGAGAAATCGTTATAATTACTATTCCATCATCTGCTAAATTTTGACGATCTTTTAAGACAGCATTCCCAACATCTCCAATTCCAAATCCATCAATAAATGTTGATCCAGCAGGAACTTTTCCAACTACTTTAAAGCTATTTTTAGATAATTCTATTTTCATTCCAATTTCTGATAATATAATATTTTCTGTTGGTATCCCTGTTACTTCTGCTAATTCTTTATGTTTTTTTAGCATCATATATTCTCCATGAACTGGTAAAAAGTTTCTAGGTTTTATCAAATTTAACATTAATTTTTGTTCTTCCTGACAACCATGTCCTGAAACGTGAATTCCTACTACTTTTTCAAAAACAACATTTGCTTCTCTCTTCATTAATTGATTTATATTTTTTGAAGCTGCTTTTTCATTTCCAGGAATTGGACTCGCAGAAATTACAACTGTGTCTCCATTTCTAAGTGTAATATGTTTATGTGATCCATTCGCTATTCTTGATAAAGCAGCCAACGGTTCTCCTTGAGTTCCAGTACATAAAATCAACACTTTGTTTGCTGGTAATGTTTCAGCTTCTTCTATGCTAATCATAATTCCTTTTGGTATTTCTAAATATCCTAAATTAGAACAAATTTCAAATATTTTTACCATACTTCTTCCATCAATAGCTATTTTTCTTCCATTTTTATGAGCTATTTTTATAATTTGTTGAAGTCTATGAACATGAGATGCAAATGCTGCTAAAATAATTCTTCCAGATGCTTTTGTAAATTCATCTTTTAAACTTTCTCCAACCGTTCTTTCTGAAGGAGTAAATCCTGGAACTTGTGCATTTGTACTATCTGATAATAATAAATCAATTCCTTCTTCTCCTAATTGAGCTAGCCTACCAAAATCAAATCCTTCACCATCTACAGGTGTTAAATCTACTTTAAAATCTCCTGTATGTAAAATATTTCCAGCAGGTGTTTTTATATGAATAGCATAACAATCTGCAATACTATGAGTTACACTTATAAATTCAACTGTAAAATATTTTGAAACTTTTATTATACTTCTTCCTTTTATAATTTTTTCTTTTGGTAATTTAGTATCTTTTCTTTCAAATTTAGCTTTTGCCAACTCTAATGTCAATCTACCACCATACATTGGTATATTTTCTGATCCTAATTTTTGATAAAAGTATGGAATTGCTCCAATATGATCTTCATGTCCGTGCGTTACTAATAACGCTTTTACTTTGTCTTTATTATTTTCTAAATAAGTAAAATCAGGAATTATCACATCAATTCCTAAATGTTCATTTTCTGGAAATGTAATCCCTGCATCTACAACTATTATTTCATCTTTATATTGAAATGCAGTCATATTTTTACCGATTTCCTCTACTCCCCCTAATGGAATTATATACACTTTCTCATCTTTTTCTTTAAAATCATCATCATTTTTATTTTTTCTGTTATATCTTCTATTTGAAATATATCTAAATTTAGTATCTTCCTCTTTATCATCTCTAGTATGCGATTTATCTGTATGCATTTTAACTTGTTTATTTCTTATATTTTTAAAAATTTTTTTCTTAAATGAATAATTTTCTCCTGTTTCTTTTTTTTCTGTTTCTGACATTTTTCCTCTCTTTTCTAATTATTTTTTGTTATTTAAATTTTAATTCTATTTAACTTTAAAAACATATTTATCACGATATTTCAAAATGAAACTTCTTGCTAACGCTCCAGAAGCTACTCCTCCATATCCACCACCTTCTACTATTGACACAAATACAATTTCCGGATTATTTGTCGGAAAATATCCTGCAATCCACGAGTGATTATCGTGATATGAACTATTTTGAGCTGTTCCTGTTTTCGCTGAAACTGGATACCCATTTATTCTTAAAATAGTCGCAGTCCCTCTCGCTCCAATTACAGGCAATCTTAAAGCATTTTGAAGTAATTTTATATTTTTTTGAGATATGTTTATCTTTTTCATTTCAACCGGTTTATTTTCTTCTACTGTTCCATCAAATTTTACAAATTTATCTACAACAGTTGGTTTCATTGTGACACCATTATTAGCTATCGTTTGATAAACAGAAGCTATTTGAATTGGAGTTGCAAGTAAATACCCTTGTCCTATTGACATATTAATTAAATCTCCTAAAACCCATTTTTGATCTCTTGGTTTTTTAAATTTTTCTTTTTTCCATTCAGGAGTTGGTAATGTCCCACTCAACTCTCCCGGAATATCAATACCTGTCTTTTTACCAATATTAAATTCCTTCGCATATTTTATAATATTACTAAGTCCTGCTCTCTCTGCAAAATAATAATAATAAGTATTCACTGATTCTTCAATAGATTTTGCAAAATTTGTCGTTCCGTGTCCATAAGTATGTGAATCTCTATAAATTTTATTACCTTTTTCATACACTCCCGTTGAATAAACTGTTTCTTGAGGAGAAATTCCTGATTCCAATATTCCCAACCCTGTAACAGCTTTAAATGTTGATCCCGGAGGATATAACCCTGCAATTCCTTTATTTACAAGTGGTTTTGCTTTAGAATTTACAAGTTCATTCCATTGCTGATCAGGTATTCTTGAGCTTAACAAATTTAAGCTAATTTCCGGATTACTAACAAATGTTATAATTTTACCAGTTTTTGCTTCCATTGCTATAAAGACTCCGCTTTTCCCTCTAAATTCCTCTGTCATATATTTCTGTAAATCTAAATCAATAGATAAATATATTTTTTTACCCATTATACTTTCCGTATTTTTAATTTCTCTTATTACATTTCCATGGACATCAACTTCAACTGTTTGAGCTCCATCTTGTCCTTTCATTGCTTTATCGTATTGTTTTTCTACACCTTTTTTACCTATTATATCATCATTTTGATAACCTTGATCTTTCAATGCTTCATATTCTTTTTCATTGATAGGCTTTACATTTCCAATCACATGTGATGCAACATAATCTTCCGGATAAAATCTCTTATTATATTCAACAATATCAATTCTTGAAGTATTTATTTTTTCTACTGCACTTAATGCAATATTTTTATCCAAGTCATCTATAACTAATATTTTTTGACTTGTTCCTATCCTTGGTTGTTTATTAAATCTTTTTATCAAATAATCTGTTGTATATCCCGTTATTTCACTTATATTTTTTATATCTAATATAGTTTCCTTTAATTTTTCTGCTACTTTTTTTCTCTCTTTTGACAACCTATCGTCAATTTGTTTTTCTGTCATATTTTGAATTTCAATCAAAATTTTAACTTCATCTGCTGTTAAGGGTTTTGTATCATAATGTATAAGTTGATAACCCGTTACATTTTTTGCCAACAATTTCCCTTCTCTATCATAGATTTCTCCTCTTGTAGCTTTAACAATATTTGTTCTTATTCTATTTTTTAATGCTTTAGCTTCATATAGCGTTGCATTCAATATTTGTAAAAAAAATAATCTCGCAATTAATAATGAAAATACAACTCCTACTCCTATTAAAAAAGCTATAAACCTAGGACTTCTTTCTTCTTTATCTATTTCTCTCATCTATTCTCCTAATTTTTAAGAAAATAATCTATACTTTTATTAGAAAAATGTATCACTTATTTGAAATAAATATCACATTATTCTATTTCTTCATCATCTGTGTCATTTCCTTCATAAAAACTATCTAATTGATAATAATCTCTCGCATCTTTATTAAATACGCTTATAATTATATCGCCACCGTCAATTAAAACCCAATTACATTCATCTAAACCTTCTACACTTCTAACATTTTCTAAACTTTTTTTTATATCTGTTGCTATCGCTTCAATGTTTCTACTTGAACTTCCCGTACATAAAATTGAATAATCAAAAAACGGTGATTTTCCTTGCATATCATACACTTTGATATCTTGTCCTTTTTTATCTTCAATTATATCAATTATTGAAGTCACTTCCTTCGGTAATTTTTCTCTTTCTAACATAATTTTTCCTTTCTTTTTTATACTCTATATATTTCATTTATATTTCATTCATTTTTATAATTTTCCATTAAAAATATTAAAATTTTATTACAGTTATTTAACTACTTCATCAAATTTTATACTGTCTATATATTTTTTATTTGCTACCGTCACTATCGGTAATGTCATTGTTGAACTTATATTTTCTCCCTCAGTAACATACTCTATTCTTTTTGGAAAATATTTATTCAAATCATTTAATAACTCTGCTTTATTCACAACATCAATATTTATTTTTTGTAAAAATCCTGTTGTAAAATATTGTTCCACTTTTTTATCTTGTGTCAAATATAAATCTTTTGATAATTCAAATATTTTCCCTTCATAAACTACAAAAAATTTATCTCCTGTTCTAAATATTCTATTTTTAGTTTTCAAATTATCCATATTTTCAAAACAAGAAATAAATAAAACTAAACTCGTAATTGCTATTATTAATTTTTTCATTATAATTTCTCCTTAAAAATAATTTTATAAATTTGCTAATATTCCACCTAATACAACAGCTGCCGTTTCAGCTCTAAGTATTCTCTTCCCTAAACTTATTTCAATCGCTCCATTTTTTTTCAAAAATTCAACTTCTTTTTGAGTTATTCCACCTTCAGGCCCTATTATATACAATATTTTTTTATCTTCATGTTTTATAACATCATAAATTTTATAACTTTCATCACTATTTTCATAAGCATATAATATTTTATCATATTTAGAAAATTCTATATTTTCAAGTTTTTTCAAAAAATCCACTTCAACAAACTTTACGCCTCTACATTGCTTTAACGCTTCCTTTACTGTCGTGTCCCACTTTTCTTTTTTTTCATTTATCTTTACGACAACACGCTCTGTTTGTATAGGAATTATTTTTCTTACACCTATTTCTGTCAATTTTTGTATTGCTAAATTCATCTTATCGTTTTTTAAAACACCTAAAGCAATGTCAATTTCTCTATTTATCGAATAATTATCTTCCTTTTTTTCAATAATATTTAATATTATTTCTTTTTTTGCTATTGATAATATTTCTGTAATGTATTCATATTCACCGTCAACAACTCTCAATTTATCGCCAACATTTAATCTAAACACATTTTGAATATGATTACAATCCAATTTATCATTTATTAAAATTTCATTATTTTTTATATTTTCTTTTTCAGCTATAACTGTCAACAATTTTACTCCTCAATTTTCATAAAAACTTTTTATTCATTATTCTTCTTCATCAATATCATCTTTATTTTTCATCAATTTAGATATTCCCAAATGTTTGTAAGCATGTTCTGTGACAACTCTTCCTCGCTGAGTCCGTTTTATAAATCCTATTTTCACTAAATATGGTTCATAAACTTCCTCTACTGTTCTTCTATCTTCTCCAAGTAATAACGCCAGCGTTTCTATTCCAACCGGTCCTCCATTATAAACATTTATTATTGATTCAAGAATATTTCTGTCAAGTTCATCAAGCCCACTATTATCAACACCTAATATATCTAAAATTCCGTCAACACTTTTTTTATCAAGCACTCCATTCCCTTTTACTAAAGCATAATCTCTCGCTCTTTTCAAAAGTCTATTCGCTATACGCGGTGTTCCTCTACTTCTTTTAGCTATTTCTGTTATTCCATCCTCATCATAGCTAATATTCATTAAAGTAGCTCCTCTTTTCAATATTTCCTCTAACTCTTCAAGTCTATAATATTCCATCCTATGTGTCACACCAAATCTATCTCTAAGTGGTGTACTTAACTGTCCTGCCTTTGTCGTAGCTCCAATTAATGTAAATTTAGGCAATTCAATACGAATACTTCTAGCTGAAGGTCCTTTTCCTATTAGAATATCTAATTCTCCATCTTCCATTGCTGGATACAATATTTCCTCAACTGATGTGCTAAGTCTATGTATTTCGTCTATAAATAAAATATCGTTCTCTTCTAATGAAGTTAATATTGCTGCTAAATCTCCTGCTTTTTCAAGTACCGGTCCTGTTGTAATTTTGAGATTAACTCCCATTTCTGTTGCGATAACTCCTGCCAAAGTTGTTTTCCCTAAGCCAGGAGGACCATATAATAAAACATGATCCATAGCTTCATCTCTCATCTTTGCCGCTTTTATAAAAATATTCATTTTATTTTTCAAATCTTCTTGTCCTATATACTCCGAAAAAGTTTTAGGCCGTAAAGATTTTTGAATATTATCTTCTCCTAACTCAACAGACTCCAATATTCTATTTTCGTCCATTTATTCACCTATTCTTTCAATTTTAAAATTAAGTTTTACCTTTATACTTTTAAAATAAAAATATAATTAAATTTTGTTAATAACTAACATTAATAAAAATTGGAAAATTGCAATAACTGCTCCTAAAATTCCTCCAATTATTTCAATATGTTTAAGTTCCTCTTTTGAAACTCTAAGAATTATATCTTCTATTTCTTTAAGTGAAAAGTTTTCCATTTTTTCTAGCATTATTTCTTTAAAATTAATTTTATCTTCCACTATCTTCACTATTTCCTCAACAATTTCCTCTTTATTATCTAATATTGATTTTTTTACATATTCTTTTATTTTATCCATTAAAGAATCATTCACAAACATCTTTAACAACGGATTTTTTTCTAAAATAGAATTTTTTAATTTCTCTCCAACAATTTTATCTAGTAAATTATCTAAAACTTCTCCATCTATTTCTGAATTTTTAAATTTATTTACAATATCTGTCATTGAAATCAATTCTTGCTCAACAACCTCAGCTATATTTTCAATAATTTCATTTTTTCTTTTTGGTATCAATCCTTGTATCTTAAAAAATAAAAAATTAATCTCTTTATACGGTCTAAACAATAATTTTATCGCTAAATAATTTGTAAACCACCCTATTAATGCTCCTACTGATATCATCATTATAAATTGTATTAATATTTTACTCATTATCCCTCCAAATTTCTTTTATTACTCAGTATTATAACATTTTTTCATATTTTTTCCTAGTAAAATTTATACTACCATCCTTAAACAACTTCTATATATTTTCATTTTTTATACATCTAAAAATTCTATATCCACCATCTATTTCTAGTATTTCACAATTTCCAAATATTTCTTCTAATTTTTTTTGTGTACTTTTTGCTCCGTGTTTTGTTTGGATTACACAATAAAATTCTCCATTTTTATTTAGATGCTCAAAACTTTCTTCATAAATTTTAAAAATTGTCGCTTTACCTGTTCTTATTGGAGGATTTGATAATATAACATCAAAATTACTTTTAATATTATCAAATGAAAACGATTTTATTTTAACATAATCTTTTATTCCTACTTTTTTTAAATTTTCTACACTCAAATCTAATGCTCTTTCATTTACATCCGATAAAGTCATATTTATTTTTTTAAAAAAAGTTTTAAGTACAACTGATACAATTCCATAGCCACATCCAATATCTAATACATCAAAAATTTCATTTTTTCTTTTTTTATTCTCTTTTAAAAAGACTTTAAGCATAACATCTGTCCCATAATCTACCTTTGATTTTGAAAATACTCCATTATCTGTCGTAAATTCAAATTTTTTATTATTTATTATATAATTTATATTTCTTTTATTAGATTTTATTTCCGGATTT
>ERZ772909.817-NODE-817-length-18214-cov-3.946803_pt1 | contig 18214 bp, 14 predicted proteins | sample MGYA00511137_ERZ772909 | MGnify/ENA primary metagenome ERZ772909 (study PRJEB29015, sample SAMEA2738095) | human oral metagenome | biome: human oral; feature: human-associated habitat; material: saliva | place: China | collected 2270 ... | reverse complement strand
TTAAAGGACTTTTGACAAATATATTAAATAATAGTGGATTGAATGTTGAATTTGATACAGTAAAATTAGAAAAATTAAATAAGATTGTAATAAAAAATTTAAAAGTAAAAGATATGAAAGATAATATTGTAATCAATTCTCCAGAAACAGTAGCAACAATAAACATAATGATGCCATCAAGATTACTTAGAGTTGATGTCAATCGTCCAATCGTAAATCTTGAAAGACAGAAAAATAATCATTTTAATATATTTGATGTTTTAAAATCAAAACCTCAAAAGCATCCAGTTTACGATAAAACAAGTAGACTTGGGAAAATATATATAAATAATGCGATATTAAATTATAGTGATGTAAGTTTTAATCAAAAAATAGAAAAACAATTAAAAGAAGTTAATGGATTTTTAGAAACAACAAAATCAAGAGGTTTTATACTTGAAGCAAAAGGAAAAGGGAATGATGAAGAATTAGGAATAAAATTAGGAGTAGGGACAATAACTGTACAAAATTTTAATTCTTTATTTAATGAACAAAAAAATAAAAATGAAAGTAAAAAGAATTATTATGTAAATTTTCAATTTAAAAATGTTAAAGTAAATGAAAAGTTAGGACAATATGTACCAATTAAATTAATAAAAGTAAAATCAGGAATATTGAATGGAAATTTATTGTTGACTAACAAAAATGTTAAAAAACAAAATGTTGTTGAAGGAAATCTTGATATAAAATCAGGAGTATTAAATTATGTAGATTACGATGGAATATTAAAAAATATAACGGCTAAAGTAATATTAAAATCAGAGAAAATAACGATTAATGGAAATAGTAAAATAAATGGCGGGGATTTAGGGTTAGTATTAAATTATTTACCAAAAGATCAAAAATTAAAGCTAGATTTAGATATAAAAAACGTTAATTATAGTGAAATTGCAAAATATAAAATTTTAAAAGGATTGAAATTACCGTTAAAAGGTTTGATAAATGGTAATTTAGAAGTGAATTTTGATCAAAAAAAACAAGAAGTATTATTGAAAAGTAAAATTAATTCAAATGAATTAAATGTAAATGGCTTTAAGTTTAAAAAAGTTAGTACGGAAATGAAAATGGATAAAAATCAAAAAATAAGTTTTAATAATACGAAAGCTTATTTTGAACATATTTTAAATGGATTTAATATAAAAAGTGATATCAATATTTCAAAATTTGAATATAATACTAAAAATAAACAAGGGAAAGGGAACTTTATTTTACAAAATAGAGGTTCTGATTATACAATTTCAACAATAAATGGGAATTTAATTTTATTACCAAGCAGTAACGTGGAAGTTAACTTTAATTCAAAAGAAATTGATGGAAATATAAAAATTGATACAAAATCAATGACAATGTTAGTAAATACAACTGGGAAACAAAATTTTGATATAAAATATAATGGGCAAAATTATAGAATAAATCCTGATATACATAATTTATTATTAAATTTAAGAGGAAAAAATGTACTAAAATCAGGACAAATTAATACAGATTTAGTGATGTTAAATAATAAAATGATAGGAGTATTGAAAGCTCAAATTGATATAAATAACGGTATTTATAATATTAAAGCTAAAAGTAATAAACTTGCAGGATATGAGCTTGGATTGGATGTAAATTTAACTGGAGATGGAAGTAAGCTTACCGGAGATTATAAAATATTTAGTGCTTATGGAAATAAAGGAATAGAATATGAAAATCTAACAGCAACTGGGAAAATATATGATTTATCACATCTTAATTTAGATATAGATGTATTTATAGAAGAAGTTTGGCTAGGGTATCAAAGGCTAAAAAATGTATCAGGGACATTAAATTTAGCAAATAATATCTTAACTATAAAGAGTATAAATAACGATAAATTAAATGCAAGTGGGACATATGATGTGAAAACTGGAATGTTAGATATAAATGGTAAATTGAGTAATTATACGGTTTATAATACATCAAATCCAGAAATAAACTTAAATGTGAGCGAATTGAATGCAAATATTTCAGGAACATTGAATAAATTAAACGGAAATATTGAACTTCTAGATTCAAAAACAGTTATAGGTGAAGAGGAAATAGGTGAAACTGTTGGATCCTTTACACTAAGAGATAATGTACTATATATAAATAAATTAAAATTAAGAAATAATGAAATATTTGGAATGTATGATTTAAAAAATAAAAATATAGACTTAACAGGTACTTTAGATGAACCGAGAATCTCAGAAATATTTAGAATAAAAGACTTAACTTTTGGAGGAATATCTAATTTTAATTTAAAAGGAACATCAAATAATTTTAATTTATTAGGAGATATAGTTTTAGGAAATTTAAGTGTAAAAGGTTATAAAATCCCGTATGTTGTAAGTAAAATAAATTATCAAAATGGAGATATTAACAAATTATTTAAATACGGTAAGTTAGATGTTGAAAAATTTGAAATTAGGGGAGAAGATAAAAAAAGATTATTTGAAACAAAAACAAGTTTGGATTTAGCAAATTTAGATGTTGATTATAAATTGGAAAATCAAAAATTTATATTGGAAGATTCTAAAGATCTAAAAGAAAAAGGATATAGTGGAGAAGTTGAAGTAAATCTTATATTAAAAGGAAATTTAGATAAGCATTTTGCAGATTTAAAAATTAAGTCTGATAAATTAATTTTAAGTGGCTTCCCCGTTGAAAATTTAGATATTGACACTCAAATGAATAAAGATGGATTGAATATAGGAAACTTTTATTTAGAATATGAAAAAAATCCTTTATTGTTAAATGGATATTTAGAATTCAAACCATTGTCGTATAATATGGTATTACTTGCGAAAAACTTTAATTTGGATTTCTTGGGAGTGAATAAAAGTGTTAAATTATCAAGTGGATTTGCTAATATAGACATGTTATTTACAAATAAAGAAACGAATGGGAAATTACTTTTAGATAATTTTAACTATATAACTAAAGATGGAATGACTAAAGTTGAAAACTTAAACGTTGATTTAGGAGTATTAAATAGGAAACTTAATATTAATAAATTTGTTGGGAAATATAACGATGGAATAGTTAAAATAGAAGGGAATTTAGATGTTCCTAAAATATCAAAAGATTTTGTAAAAACTAAAAAAGTTGAATTAGGAGAAGTTGACATTAAGGCTAACTTAGATAATGTTGGTTTAAAATACGGAAAAGATATTGACTTGAATGTATCTGGTGACGCTACATTTATAGAAAATAATTTGATTGGAGCATTAAATATTAATTCTGGAGAAATAAGAAAAATTCCTAATTTTGACGAAAAAGAAACTTCTGAAAGCAAGAAAAAACAAAATTTAAAAGAAAAAACGATAGCAGAAAAAATTGTTTCAGAAATTTTAGATAAACTTTTAAAACAATCTACGGTAGATTTAAGTGTTCAAGCGAGTAAAGATCTTAAAATAAATATACAAGATATAAAATTAGTAAAAGAAATAAAAGGTGAGGTTATTGGTGATGGTAAAATACACTATAATTCGGGAGAAGTTAATTTAGTTGGAGATTTTTCTGTAAAAAAAGGAAGTTTTAATTTAAATAGAAATAAATTTAATATAGATACAGCAGAAATTAGATTTAGTAATTTTGGTGAAATAAATAGTAATAATGTTACGAATCCGTTAGTTGACTTTGAGGCATCAACAACAATAAATGGAGAAAAAATAATTGTTGGAATGAACGGAATGTTGAATAATTCTGAAATTACATTAAAATCTTCATCAGGAATGACACAAAGCCAGATATTATCTTTATTAGCAATAAGCAGAACAAGTGGAAATATAACAAATCAAAATAGTTTGGTAAATAATCAAAACGATGAAAAGAATCTGAGCACAGCGATACAAAATGCAGATTTATTAAATAAAGTGACAGATAATTTATTAAATGAATTGATTTTTTCTCCAGTAACTGGTAAAATAGGGAGAGCTTTTGGATTAACTAATTTTTCAATAAATACAGAAACAGAAAATAGTAATCAAAATCAGTATGTAAGTAAAGTAAGAACATATTTGCAAAATAGTTTATATAAAAATAAAGTATTTTGGAATTTGGAGATTAAAATACCTTTCCGTTATTCTACAAATAATTCAAATACATTAAATAATACAGATAGTAAATTTAATTATAATTTTTGGCTAAATTATGATTTTGCAAATGGTTTAGGCTTGAAAACAGGATTAGAAACAATAAATGGCGATAAAGAAAAAATAAATAGTGAATCGGAAAATAAATTAAACTACTATGTAGGTGCTAATTTATCAGCAAAAGCGTATTCATTTAGGGAACTTATAAAAAAAATATTACCAAGTAAAAAGAAAGAAAAATTAAAAACAAAGTAGGAGGAAAAATGAAATATAAATTTCAAGCGTTAATAATGGCAGCGACAATGTTTTTAGGAATAAATGCACTAGCAGCAAATGAAAATTTAACTGTAGGAGATATAAAAGTAACTCATTTATCTCAATTACCTTCAGATTTAATTTTAAATAATATTCCTGTAAAAAGTGGACAAAAATATAGTAATAAGGATGTAAAAGATATTTATTTATCATTAAAAAGATTAGATTATATTTTTGATGTAAATGTGTATCCTAAAATTGAAGGGAATAGTGTAAATTTTGAAATTGAAGTAGATGAGAAAGAAAATGCATTAGAAATAGCAAAAAGAATTCAAGAAAAAGAAAGATTGAAAGTTAAAACGGAATATGTAATTTCAAATATAAATTTTGAAGGATTAAAAACGATAAATAAAGAGGAAATAAAAAAAGTTTTAACAATTAAGGAAGGAGATTATTTAACGCCACAAGAAGCAATAGATGGAGTTGAAAAAATCTTTAAAACAGGACATTTTGCGACAGTTGATATAAAAATGGATAGAAATGTAGATAATACAGTTACAGTAAATTATATCGTTAAAGAAAATCCAGTTATTACAAAAATAAAAATAGAAGGGAATTCATTATTTTCAGAAGAAGATTTAATTAGAGCAACAGGAATTCAAGTAGGAAAAATATTAAATGGAAATTTATTAAATCCTGATGAAAATGGTATATTAAATTATTATAAAACTGCTGGATATAATTTGGCAAGAATAGAAACAATAAGCTTAAAAAATAATGGAGAAATCGTAATAGAAGTAAGTGAAGGAATAGTTAGTTCAGTATCGTTTAAGAAAAGAAGTACAAAAACAGATGGTCAAAGAGCTAAAGAAAGAGATACTAAATTAAGAACACAACAATATATTTTTGATAGAGTACAAGCTGTAAAAGTTGGTCAAGTTTATCAAGCATCAAAAGTTGAGGAAACAATAAGAGAATTGTATAGAACAGGTTTATTTACTTCTATTGAACCTCAAATTACTGGATCTCAAACTGATTCAAATGTTAGAAATGTTGAATTTATAGTAACAGAAAGACCTACAACTACAATTAATGGAAGTATTTCATATGGAACAGAGATTGGATTAGTAGGAGAAGTGAAATTAGCAGATAGTAATTTTAGAGGAAAAGGGCAAGAAGCACTTGCAAGTTTATCAATTTCAAATAAAGGGAATAAAATATTTGAATTAAGCTTATGGGATCCTTGGATAAAAGGAACTCAAAGATTACAAGGAGGAGGTTCTATTTATTATAGAGAAATTAAAAATAATAATGTAGGACCACAAAAAGTAGAAAAAGTTAAAAAAATGGGAACAAAATGGACGATAGGTAAAGGGTTAAACAGTAATATTTATGTTAGAACATCTGCAAGATTAGAAAACTATAAAGAATATTATGGAAATGGAACTTTATCTGATCAATATAATTTATTTGCAGTAAATCCTTCGTTAATTTATGATACAAGAAATGATTCTTATAATCCAACAAAAGGAACTTATGCGACTGTAAATTATGAGGTAGGTAATTTATTCTCAAGAAAAAATATTCGTGGAGAAAAAGGTAGTTATTATCAACAAATTGAAGCAGACTTAAGAGCATATCATACTACATTCTTTAAAGATAAAAATGTGATGGCTTATAGAGTTGTTTGGGGTAGAACAAGTGCCGGAACACCAGAAGCATTTAAGTTTAGCATTGGTGGATCAGATACAATTAGAGGTTATGAATCAAATGATTTTGAAGGATATGATAAATTCCATGCAACAATAGAAAATAGAACAAAAATAAATAACTCATTACAATTTGTAGCATTTTTTGATATAGGAAATGCTTGGCAAAAAGAAAAAACACCAGGTGGGACACAATATGAGCCTGATAGAGATTCAGCAAGAAGTTTTAAAGATCTTAAAAAAGGATACGGAATAGGGGTAAGAGTTGAAACACCAATGGGACCATTAAGATTTGATTATGCATGGCCAATGGATCCTGTTAAGAATGGAGTACCAAAAACAAATGGGAAATTCTACTTTAGCTTTGGACAAACATTCTAGTAGAGTTAAATTATGTTAAAAATGAAGTTAGAAAATATATGATATAAAGGAAATAGCAGAATTAATAAAAAAGGAAATGATAATTTAGTGTTAGCTGGATTATCGCCTTTTTTTTCATATAAAAAATTATTTTTATTTATGTTAATTTTATTCGCTTGACTTGTAGTGGCAAATAATGTAAAATTAAGTAAATAAAATATACGAAAAGGTGAAGAAATGAAAAAAATATTATTAAGTATGCTATTAGTAATTTTTGTGTTAAGTTGTGGGTCAAAACCAGAAAAAACAGTATCAAAATTTATTGATAGTATAAAAGCACAAAATATTAAAATGGCAAGTAAACAGGTATTGGATGATAGTGAACTAGCTAAGAATGTTGCTATGGAATATAATACAGAGGTTCAAAAACAATTATTTCAAGTGTTGTTTAAAAATATGAACTATAAAATTGTAAAGACTGAAAAAATAAATAAAAAAACATCAATAGTAACAGTAGAAGTTGAAAATGTTGATATAAGAGGTATCTTTATGCAAGTATTTGCAAAAATGGCAAAAAACATAGTAACAGGGCAACAAGATAATCTATCAGTAGAGGAAACATTTAAATCAGTTTTAGAATCAAATAATTTGCCGTTGACAAAAAAAGAAACAGAATTTATAGTACATCATAAAGGATTTAAAAATAAAATAGAGCTTAGAGCTGAAAATATTGATATTTTATTTGGTGGAATAAATAGTACGTTAAATAATTTAGATACATTAAGTTCAGGGGATGAGGACGAAACGAATAATCAAAATAGCAGTGAAACAAAAACGGAAACAACAGAACATCAAGGACCAACAGCTGGAAATGATCAAAGTTTAATGAAATCAAATAAAAAATAATTAAAGGGGGAATCCTATATCAAGCTTGATTTGGGTGAACTCCTTTGATTTTGTATAAAAGATAAAAAATTAAAGTTATTTTTTATATGAAATTAAAAATATAAAAATGAAAGGAAAATAATGAGTAAAGATAGATTAATAAGAGGAACGAGTAAATGTGCAAGATTTTTTGTTTGTGAAACGACAAATTTAGTGAAAGAGGCACAAAAACTACATAATTTAGATCCTATAGCAACAATGAATTTTGGTAAACTTTTAACAGGGGCAGCTATAATTGGTAAAGATTTAAAAGGGAACAGGGATATTGTAACATTAAAAGTGAATGGTACAGGACCTTATGGAACAATGGTTGCAACTGCAAATAAATATGGAGAGATTAAAGGTTATATAAGTGACCCGACGCCTAAATTACATCAAATAATAGATGAAAATGGGAACTTTATTGCTGATGAATCAGGAAGAATAAGATTTATTGGAGATGGAACATTTCAAATTATAAAAGATTTAGGGTTAAGAGATCCATTTTCAGGAGTTTCAATGATAAGAGATGAGGAAATGAGTGATATTTTAGCAAATTATTTATTAATTTCTGATCAAATAAAATCTGTTGTAGCTTTAGGAGTTAAAATGGATGAAAATGGTGAGGTGATAAAAGCAGGGGGCTATATGGTTCAATTATTACCCGGAGTAGAAGAAGGATTTATTGATAAACTAGAAAATAAATTAAAACAAATAAGAGGGATAACAGATTTATTAAAAGGTGGATTTTCACTTGAAAGAATTGCAGAGTTACTTTATGAAGATATAACAGTTGTAGAGGAAGATGCTAAAATGGAAGGGGAACACAAAAAGACTTATGTAGAAGAATATGAAATTTTAGAAAATGCACCATTAGAGTACAAATGTAATTGTAGTAAAGAAAAATATTTTAATGGAGTTTTAACTTTAGGAGAAAAAGAAATAAATGAAATTTTAGAAAATGATGGGAAAATAGAAGTACAATGTCATTTTTGTAATAAAAAATATGATTTTATAAAAAAAGATTTTGAAGGTGTAAATTTTAATAGATAGAAATTTTAAAAAATAGAAAATAGAAAGGCAGGAAAAAATATGGCTAAATTAAAAGTAGGAGTTGTAAGAGGTGGTATTTCAACTGAAAGAGAAGTATCGTTAAATACGGGAGCAGAAATATTAGCTAATTTGAATAGAGATAAATATGAAGTATTTGATATCATTTTAAATGAAAAAGAGGAAGTTGTAGATAAACTAAAAGAATTAAATTTTGATTTTGTATATATAGCATTACATGGGCTTTTTGGAGAAGACGGTAAAATACAAGCAGTGCTAGAATCGCTAGGGATTGCTTACAGTGGACCTGGAGTTATGACAAGTGCAATTTGTATAGATAAAGAATTAACAAAAAGATTAGTTGCTGGAAAAGGAGTAAGAGTAGCTAAAGGTATTTCAGTGCTAAAAGGTGAAACAATAAGTTTTGAAACTGTAAAAGAAAAACTTGGGAATAGAGTAGTTGTAAAACCAAATAAAGGTGGGTCTAGTATTGGAGTAAGTTTTGTAGAAAATCAAGCTGAACTTGAAGAAGCGTTAGAGCTTGTATTCAGTACAGATAACGAAGCTTTAATTGAAGAAGTGTTAAATGGAGTTGAAATAAGTGTTCCTGTAATAAATGGAGAAGTTTTTCCCACTTTAAAAATAGAAGCAGTTGCTGGAGATTACTTTGATTATGAATCAAAATATTCAGAAGGTGGAGCAAGAGAATTTGTATTTGAATTTGAGAAAAAAATACAAGATGAAATAAATAAATTTGCTGCCGACAGCTATAAAGCCGTAAAATGTCAAGGATTTTCAAGAATTGATTTTATGGTAGTGAATGGAGATACACCTTACTTTATAGAAGTAAATACATTACCGGGAATGACAGCGGCAAGCCTTTTACCAAAAAGTACGGCATCAAAAGGATATTCGTATTCAGAAACACTAGATTTATTGATCGAATCATCAATAAATGTTGAGAGATAGAATTAAGATAAATGGGAGAAAGTAAAAATATGGAAAGAATAGCAAGTTTTACGGTAGATCACGTAAGATTAAATAGAGGAATTTATGTTTCAAGATTAGATGAAGTTAATGGAAATTATTTGACGAGTTTTGATATAAGAATGAAATTACCAAATAGAGAGCCGGTAATGAATATTGCTGAAATTCATACAATGGAACATTTAGGAGCTACATTTTTAAGAAATCATCCAGTTTGGAAAGATGAAATCGTATATTTTGGACCGATGGGTTGTAGAACAGGATTTTATGTTATTTTAAAAGGGAAATTAGAGTCTAAAGATATAATAGAATTAATGAAGGAAACGTTTAAGTTTATGGCAGACTTTGAAGGAGAAATACCAGGAGCAACGGCAATAGAATGTGGAAATTATTTAGATCAAAATTTACCAATGGCAAAATATGAAGCGAAAAAATATTATGAAGAAACATTACTTAATTTAGGTGAAGAAAATTTAAACTATCCTGAATAGGAATAAAGACTAGATTTTTCTAGTCTTTTTGTTGTATATAAGAAGAAAGAAGGGACAAAAATGAGTAAAATAATAGATACACATACACACATTTATGATAAACAATTTGAAGAAGATTTTGATGATGTAATTGATAGAATAGAAAATCAATTAGAAGGAATTGTAAGTATAGGATTTGATTTGGAAAGTTCTCAAAAAAGTGTAGAATTAGCAAAAAAATATAATTTTGTTCACGCTGTGGTAGGAGTTCATCCAGTTGACATTAGCAAATATAACGATGAAGTGGAAAAAGAGATAGAAAAACTTGCGTTGAATGAAGAAAAAGTTGTTGCAATAGGAGAAATTGGTCTTGATTATCATTGGATGGCAGATCCGAAAGAAGTTCAAGCTGAAGGATTTAGAAAGCAAATGGTATTAGCTGAAAAAGTAAAAAAACCAGTAGTTATACATACGAGAGAAGCTTTACAAGATACTTTAGATATTTTAGCAGAATTTCCAAATGTAGGAGGAATTTTACACTGTTATCCTGGTTCATATGAAGCGGCAAAACCATTTTTAGACAGATATTTTTTAGGAGTTGGTGGAACATTAACATTTAAAAATAATAAAAAAACAAAAGAATTAGTGGAAGTATTGCCACTTGAGAAAATAGTAATTGAAACAGATTGTCCGTATTTGACACCTGTTCCGTTTAGAGGAAAAAGAAACGAGCCAATTTATACGAGTTATGTTGCAGAGGAAATTGCAAAAATTAAAAATATTTCAGTGGAAGAAGTAATAAAAGTTACGACAGAAAATGCGAAAAAAATATATGGAATAAAATAATTTAGTGGAGAAAAAATGGAAATATACGGGATTGGGACGGATATAATTGAAATAAGTAGAATAGAAAAAGCAATTAATCGTACGAAAATATTTAAGGAAAAAGTATATAGCGAAAAAGAAATAGAGCATATTGAGAAAAAGAAAAATTTTTATGCGAGTTATGCTGGAAGATTCGCTGCCAAAGAAGCCTTTTCTAAAGCAATGGGGACTGGAGTGAGAGGATTTTTACTAAAAGATATTGAAATTTTAAATGATGAATTAGGAAAACCTGTTGTTTATTTGTATAATGAAATAAAAAAGTTGGCAGAAGGATTGAAAATACAAATAAGTATTTCACATAGCAAAGAATATGCTGTTTCAACAGTTGTTTTATATAAGGAATAAAAGATAAAAATATTAAGATTACAAGGAGAAAAAATGAGAAAAATAAAAATATTGCTATTATTACTATTTTCTTTATTTATAATAAATATAATATCATTTTCTGTAGATAAAGTGAAAATTGAGTATTTTGGAAGAGAAGATTGTAAAAATTGTGCTAATTTAAAAAAATTTTTAACAGAATTAAACAGAGAGAGAATGGATTTTGAGATAACTCAATTTGAAATTGATAAAAATGAAAAAGATAAAAAATATTTTGATGAAATTACGACAAAATTAAAATTAGTAAAAGGAACACCTATAATATATATAAATGAGAGAATTATTCAAGGATTTAATACTGAAAATACAACAGGAAAAGAAATAGTAAAAGAAATTGAAAAAGGAAAGAAAAAAGATAAAATTCAGACATTACAAGAGTTTGTAGCAAGTGGAAATTATAAGAATGTATCAAAAGAAGGGGCTGTTTGTGAAGTTGACGGAGTTTGCGAGATAGCACCTTCAGATAAAGAGGTGTTAGTAACAATTCCTTTTACAAATGAAGTTTTAAATTTAACCGATTATTCTTTGCCATTAATGGCGTTAATTCTTGGGACAATCGATGGCTTTAATCCTTGTGCAATGTGGGTTTTAATTTTATTTTTAACGGCGTTACTTGCAGTTGGGAATAAGAAAAAAATGTTTAGGATCGTAGGGTTATTTATTTTATCTGAAGCGATAATGTATTACTTAATTTTAACTGCGTGGCTTTATACTTGGGATTTCGTTGGATTAGATAAAATTGTAACACCAATAGTCGGAATGGTAGGAATTATAGGAGGAATATTCTTTATTAAAAATTTCTTGAAAGAAGGAAATGATATAGAATGTGAAGTTACTGATTTTCAAAAAAGAGCAGAAATTTCTAAAAAAATAAAAGATATTGCAAATAAGCCATTCACATTAGTTACAGCACTTGCAATTATTGGACTTGCATTATCGGTAAATGTGATAGAATTTGCTTGTTCTGTCGGTATTCCACAAACATTTACAAAAATTTTACAAATAAATAATATTGGTTTTATTCAACGACAAATTCAAACATTAATATACATTTTTGGATATATGATTGATGACTTTATTGTGTTTAGTTTAGCTTTATTAAGTATAAACAAATTACAGCTAACTAATAAATATTCAAAATGGATGAATTTAATTGGTGGAATATTAATGATAATTTTAGGAATAATAATGATATTTAAGCCAAGTTGGTTGATAATTTAGGAGAGAAAGGTTTTTAGCTTTTCTCTTTTTTTTATACAACTAAAATAAAAATAATTTTTGTATATTGAACTATAAAAAATATATATGATAAAAACATGAAAAATAAGTTATACTTATATTGATATGTTATGAAAAGGAGGAAGATAAAATGAGTTTTCATAGTAATTATGATGAAATTTATAAAATAGCCAAAGATATTTATTTTCATCCAGAATTGGGATATAAAGAATTTAGAACATCTCAAATTGTTGAAAATTTTATAAAAAAATATGCTCCAAGTTTTGAAATCGAAAAATTTTCAGGAACAGGAATAAAAGTGAAATTTCCAAAAGTAAATGAAAAAGGATTGAATATGGTCTTTATTGCTGAATTAGATGCTGTTTACACTCCTACACATTTTTATTCAGATAAAGAAACTGGAGCAGCTCATAACTGTGGACATTATAGTCAAGTTGCAATTGCTTTAAGTATTTTTAAGGAATTTTTAGAAACGGAAGATTATAAAAAAATAGATTATAATATAAGTTTTGTTTTTGTTCCAGCAGAAGAATTTTTAGATTTAGAATATAGATTAAATTTAAAAAAAGAAGGAAAAATTAAATATTTTGGTGGAAAACCAGAAGCGATGAGATTGGGAATCTTTGATGAATTTGATTTTGGTATAGCAATTCATTCTATGGGAGGAAAACATGAAAAACGAACAATTGAGATAAATTCAGATTTAGCAGGATTTATTTATAAAAATTATACGTTTAAAGGAAAATCAGCACATGCAGGATTTGCTCCAAATCAAGGGATTAATGCTTATAGTATGTCCACTGTATTTAATGTTGCAGTAGGGCTTTTAAGACAACATTTTGAAGAGAAAGAAATGGTGCGAATAAATCCAGTAATTTTACATCATAAAATGGGAGTAAATGTAATTCCGCAAGATGTAAAAGTGGGAACTGATTTTCGAGCACAATCGGTTGAATATATTTTAGATGGAGCAAAAAAACTAGATAATGCAGCAAAAGGAGCGGCAATGTCGTTATCAGGAGATGTTGAAATAGAAACTGTGATTGGATATATGCCATTTAAACAAGATAGATATTTATCTGAATTTGTGGAAAAAGAATTTAATAAAACAGATAAAATTGAAGCGATAATAAAAGATAGAGCAATAAGTGCAGCAGGAGATTTGGGAGATTTATCAATGATGTTTCCATGCATTCAAGTGGGATACAGTGGATTTATTGGAACAATTCATGGTGATGATTTTATAGATGAAGATTCAGAATATATCTTTTCTGTATTTCCACAATTTATATATGATGTATTAAAATCAATGTCAGGAAATATGGAGAAAGAAAAATTATATAAAAAATCATATAAAGATTATGAAAAAATAATTGAAATTTTGGAAGGAGAAAAAGATGAGAAATAAAAACTTTATTTACATGGTTATTTTTGCAATTATAGTAATTGTTATTGCAGAAATGATAGGAGCAAAATTTATACCAATAGGACAAATAAAAGTAGCATTATTACCTTTAGCCTTCGCACTTTTAATTTGTATGATTTTAGGATTACAAATTTTTAGAAAAGGAATTTTAACTAAGATTTATTCAAAAGAGAATGTCGAATTTGCAGGTAAATATTTAATTATAATTATGTTACCATTAATGGCAAGATATGGAGCAGACATTGCACCTAAAATAAAAGAAATCTTATCGATAGGATTTGTATTTATGTCACAAGAAATTGGGAATTTAGGAACAGTAGTTTTAGGATTGCCGGTTGCAATATTTTTAGGACTTAGAAGAGAAGCGATTGGAGCAACATTAGGAATAGGAAGAGAGGGAGAGTTAGCATATATTACTGAAAAATATACGTTAAATTCACCAGAAGGAGAAGGAGTTTTAGGAATGTATATTTTTGGGACATTGTTTGGGGCTTTATTCTTTAGTGTTGTAGCACCATTATTTGAAGGAATAGGATTAAGACCTGAAGCATTAGCAATGGCATCAGGAATGGGATCAGCAAGTATGATGGCAGCGGCAAGTTCAGCATTATCGGTTGCAAATCCTCAAATGGAAGAAACAATAAGAGCGTATGCGGCAACAAGCCAGTTATTAACAAGTTTTTTTGGAACATTTACGATGGTGTTGTTAGCAGCTCCACTTCAAAAATTTATGTATAAAAAATTAACAAGAGGTGATAAATAATGTCAGAAAATAAAATGTTAGAAAATTTAAAAATATTAGGAATATTAATATTAAGTTTATGTTTAATTTTATTATCACAATTTGTGAAATATATTAAAACGGCAAATAGTCAAAGACCATCTACTCCAGTAACAAAAGAAACTTTTTTAGGATTATTTATATTAGGATTGATAACAATAGTTGGAATTTTTATTCAAAAAGTAATGCAAAAACAACCAGTTAAAATGTTAAAAGAATTTCCAGTATTAGGTTGGGTTTCAGTTACATCATTAATTTGCTGCTTAATATTCCCTTTTGCAATAAAAATGATTCATGCAGTAGACTTTTTAGGAATAACAACACCAATTTTAACATTTGCAGGATTGTCTATTGCAAATAGACTAGGAGATTTAAAAAGAGTATCTTGGAGAATTGTTATTGTAGGATCATGTGTATTTATTGGTACATATTTAGGATCAGCTATAATAGCACATATTGGATTGTTATTAACAGGTAAATAATAACTAAAATATATTGAAAGTATAAAAAAGATATATATAGAAAATGTTAAAAAGTTCTTATAAAACTATAAGAAAAATGATATAATATGTTGTTTTTAGAAAACTAAAAAATAATATATTATATGATAATAATGGAGGTAAAAATGGCAAATCCAAAAAAAGTATTAACAATAGCAGGATCAGATACAAGTGGTGGAGCAGGAATACAAGCTGATTTAAAAACGTTTCAAGAAAGAGGAGTTTATGGAATGAATGCTCTAACAGTAATTGTTTCAATGGATCCAGATAATAATTGGGGACATAAAGTATTTCCAGTAGAGTTAAATACAATAAAAGAACAAGTTAAAACAGTATTAAAAGGAATAGGTGTAGATGCAATAAAAACAGGAATGTTGCCAACAGTTGAAATAATTGAATATGTTGGATCGGTTTTAAAAGATAGTAAAATTGAAAATATTGTAATTGATCCAGTAATGGTTTGTAAAGGTGCAGAAGAAGCATTGTTTCCAGAAAATACGATTGCAATGCAAAAATATTTATTACCATATGCGAAAGTTGTAACACCAAATTTATTTGAAGCATCACAATTAGCGGGAGTTCCTGTGATAAAAACTTTAGAAGAGTTAAAAGAAGCTGCAAAAAAAATATATGAATTTGGGGCAAAAAATGTAATTATTAAAGGTGGAAAATCATTTGAAACGGATAAAGCGGTAGATGTTTTATATGATGGAAAAGAGTTTTATGTGTTAGAAAGTGAAAAAATTGATACACCTTATAATCATGGAGCTGGATGTACATTTGCTGCATCAATTACAGCTGAATTAGCAAAAGGTGCAACTGTTCTTGAAGCTTTAAAAACAACAAAAGAATTAATAACAGAAGCGTTAAGAGAATCGTTTAAATTAAATGAATATGTTGGACCTTTATATCATAAAGAATTTGCATTAAAATAGTAAAAAATTATAATTATAAAAATTAAAGTAAATTTTAAATTTAATAGAAATAGATTTGAGGATAAGAGTTTTCTTATCCTTTTAATTTTCAAATAAAAGAATTATATTTTAACATTATAGAATTATTAAAGTTAATATGATATAATAAAAAATAAGACAGGAGTAATACGGGAGGAATTATGAAAAAAAAAATAAAAATTGGATTAGTGATAGGACTATGTACTTTAATGTTAGCGTGTGGAAATAGTGGAAAATCAGGAAAAGTTGTGTTTGAAACAGAAGATAAAAAAATAAAAGTTTATGAATCTGAAGTAAATTATGAATTAAAAAGAAATTTAGAGGCAACTGGGCTTTCAGAAAAAGATATTTCTGCTGAACAGTTAGAACAAATGAAAATACAAATTGTACAAAATATAGCAATGACGAGAGCGATAGCTTTAGAAGGAAAAAATCAAAATCTTGATAAAAGTAAAAATTATTTAGATGGAATTGAAACAACAAAAGAAAGTTTACTTGCGTCAGTAACTGTAGCTGAAAGAAGTAAAAATACAGAAGTCACAGAAGAAAAATTAAGAGAAGTATATGAAAATTCAAAATCAAATTATGAAAGAAAAGAAGATACTGTAAGACTGCAAATTGCGATATTAAAATCAAGTGATAAAGCAAAAGCAGAAGAAGCTTTGAAAGAAGCAATTTCTAAACCAGAAGATTTTAAAAATGTTGTAAAAAAATATAGTGGTGCAAATGATGGTGCAGATGGAGAAACAGGGGAAATTCCTTTAAGTACATTGGCTTCAGAGTATGGAGCGATAAGTAATGCGATTACAAATGTTTCTGCAGGACAAGTTGTAAATAAAATTATTACAATAGGAGATGAGTTATATATTGTAAAAGTTTTAGAAAAATTACCAAAAGGATATATAGAATTTAGTAAAGTTAGAAAACAAATAGAAAGTAAAGTTATAGCAGAAGAAAAACAAGAAAAAAGTAGAAACTTTGTTCAAGAAGTAAATTCAAAATATAAATTAGATAAAATAACAAAAGAAAATGTTAAATTTTAGTAATTTAGGAGGGAAAACTTTTTTGCTTAAAGAAAAGTTTAAAGAAAAATGAAAAATAAAAAAATTTTTTTAATAATAGGATTAGCATTGTCGGTATTTTCATGCTCATTTATACAAAGGGTGTCATTAGATGTTTTAAAAAAAAGTGATCCATATTCACCAAAAAGTAAAAAAATTGAAGAGATAATAGATACGACAATAAAAGCTTCAAAAGTAAAAGTAGTAGAAAATACAGTGACTACAGTACAAACAAATACAGAAAAAGTTGTTGAAACAAAAACAAATGATGAGATAAAAACATCAGTAGGAAGTACTAAATTAAATACAGAGAAAGAAGTAAAAACTATAGAAAATGAATCACAAGTGCAAAAAGTTAATGTAAAAAGTTCTTCAACTGATACAAAATTTGATGAAACAGATATTAAAATTGTAGATTTTATAGCAGAGAAAGTAACAGAAAATTCAGTAAAAATAAAAGAATTGACAATATTAGGAGTTACTCAACTAAAAAATCAAAAAAATATTTCAATTAGTAAAAGAGAATTTTTAGCTAGGACATATCAAGTTATGAAAGAAAATAATATAAATTCATACGCAGTAGCATCTAAAAAAATGATGTCAACTTTATCAAAATAGATAAATTTTTGGAGGAAAAATGAAAATTGTAAAAATATTATTAAGTATAATATTATTATTAGTAATAGTATTAACTACAGGAATTATTTTTTCAAACAATATCGTTTATTATATGACAAGAACAAAAGATACGAGATTTGAGAATATAAAATATTCTGTAGAAAAAGGGACAATGACATTTGATGATTTGATTTTAGATAAAAAATCGTTTGGAAAAGGGAGTGCAAAAGTAAAATTAGAAAGAGAAGGATTTTTAGGTCTAGTTCCACGGTTGACATTATCGGAAGTTAAGTTGGAAAATGTGGATATGAATGATATATATGGTATAGAAAGTAAACAAATAGACAGTTTTATTGGAAAAATTGATGAACAATATTCAAAAACAGAAAATGATTTGACATTAGAAAAATATGTAGATAATGTGGGAAAAAATGTTGATAACTTGAATAGTAGTATAAATGATTTTACGGAAAATA
>ERZ772909.816-NODE-816-length-18227-cov-15.229584_pt1 | contig 18227 bp, 12 predicted proteins | sample MGYA00511137_ERZ772909 | MGnify/ENA primary metagenome ERZ772909 (study PRJEB29015, sample SAMEA2738095) | human oral metagenome | biome: human oral; feature: human-associated habitat; material: saliva | place: China | collected 2270 ... | reverse complement strand
CCTACTTTGAGGCGGTCGCCCGCCAGATGCCGCAGGCCCGCTACGTGCTGCCCGACTTCGAGGAACGCACGGCCTACGGTTTCCGCCGTCAGAATCCCTACACGAAGCTGTTCGAGGATCGCATCGTGTTCCTGGGTGTGCAGGTGGATGATGCCAGCGCCGATGACGTGATGGCGCAGCTGCTGGTTCTGGAGTCCCAGGACCCGGATTCGCTGATCACCATGTACATCAACTCGCCCGGTGGCTCCTTCACGGCGCTGACGGCGATCTACGACACGATGCAGTACATCAAGCCGCAGGTGCAGACGGTGTGCCTCGGGCAGGCCGCCTCCGCAGCTGCTGTGCTGCTGGCCGCTGGTTCGCCCGGAAAGCGTCTGGCGCTGCCTAACGCTCGTATCCTCATTCACCAGCCGGCGATGGAGGGTATGCAGGGGCAGGCCTCGGACATCCAGATTGTCGCTGACGAGATCGACCGTATGCGCGCGTGGCTCGAGGACACCATTTCGTACCACTCGGGTAAGTCGGTGGAGCAGGTGCGCCGCGACATCGAGCGCGACAAGATCCTCACTGCCCCGCAGGCGGCCGAGTATGGTCTGATCGATCAGGTGCTTGAGTCTCGTAAGGTTCTCTGACGTTGTCGTCATCGACGAGGCCGTGGCTTCCCCGTGTGTGAATGCGCGGCGGGTGCCACGGCCTCGTTGTCGAAACAAAGGCATGGTGTCCGGCCAATGTTGCAGGAAAGCCCTTTTTTGAGCGCGTTGAAAGTCTGCTGTGATGTGTGTTACGATCTGAAGTGTTGTGATAAGTGAACATTTCGTAACAATGTGCGCGCCGCGATGGATTTTTCTCCCTTGTGCACTAGGTTATTTTGTAGTAAGTGCAAATGCATATTCGACCGAACGGAAAACGTTCAATTTTGAGGAGGTCTCGTGGCTCGTCTGACTGATGGCGCGGAACTGCTCAAGTGCTCTTTCTGTGGAAAGAGTCAGAAGCAGGTGCGTAAGCTCATCGGTGGCTCCGGCGCATATATCTGTGACGAATGCATCGAGCTGTGTAACGAGATTATTGAGGAAGAGTTGGGCGCGCAGCAGGCGTTGACGTCTGCTGCCCCCCTTCCCAAGCCTCGCGAGATCAACGAATTCCTGAATACTTGGGTCATTGGTCAGGATCGCGCGAAGCGTGCTCTCTCGGTCGCGGTGTATAACCACTACAAGCGCGTGCGTTCGCGTGAGGCCGGCAATGCTGAGGACATGTTGGGCACGAAGTCCAACATTCTGCTGCTAGGTCCCACGGGCACGGGTAAGACCCACCTGGCGCGCTGCCTGGCCCGCCTGCTTGACGTGCCTTTCGCCATCGTTGACGCCACCGCCCTGACGGAGGCTGGCTACGTCGGCGAGGACGTGGAGAACATTCTCCTGCGCCTCATTCAGGAGGCCGATGGTGACATCAAGAAGGCTGAGAAGGGCATCATCTACGTCGACGAGATCGACAAGATTGGCCGCAAGGCCGAGAATGCCTCCATCACCCGCGACGTGTCGGGCGAAGGCGTGCAGCAGGCCCTCCTGAAGATCATCGAAGGCACGGTCGCCTCCGTGCCTCCCACGGGCGGGCGCAAGCATCCCCACCAGCAGTTCCTCGAGATCGACACCTCCGGCATCCTCTTTATTGCCGCCGGTGCCTTCGCTGGCATCGAAGACATTGTGAAGGCCCGCCTGGGCCGCCGTTCCACGGGCTTCGGGTCCGAACTGAAGAGCACCTCGGAGATGGGTGACCTCTACGAGGCCGTGAACGCCGAGGACCTGCACAAGTTCGGCATGATCCCCGAGTTCATTGGCCGACTCCCCATCCTGACCTCCACGAAGGAGCTGACGGAGGAAGACCTGGTCCGCGTCCTGACTGAACCGTCGAACTCCCTCGTGCGCCAGTATCAGCACCTGTTTGAGCTGGACGGTATGGAACTGGAGTTCACCCACGACGCACTCCTGGCTATCGCCACCCTGGCGAACGAACGCAAGACCGGCGCGCGCGGCCTGTCCTCCATCATGGAACAGACCCTTTCCGACCTTATGTTCGACCTGCCCAGCCGCGACGATGTCGCCCGCGTGCTCGTCACGCGCGATCTCGTCGAAGGCTATGGGGATGCCGAACTCTATCCCGAACGCTCCTCGGAAGGTAAGCGCAGCGCCTGACTCCTCCCGCTAGACTTCTGATCAGTCGAGACGTAACGGGAGGATTTCATGCAGGATCGTGACGAAGCCCGAGTTGCTGGTTCCGCCGACCGAGGTGTGAGTGGTGTACCCGCCGAGCTAGCCGAGGCTCGCGCCACCATTGACAACATTGATGCCGCGCTCGTGCACATTCTCGCCGAGCGTTTCCGCTGCACGCAGCGCGTCGGGCACATCAAGGCGCGCCTGGATCTGCCACCCGCAGACCCGGCCCGCGAGGCCCGCCAGGTCGAGCGCCTGCGCACGCTGGCTGCCTCCTCCGGCCTCGACCCCGACTTCGCCGAGAAGTTCCTGGGCTTCATGGTCCGTGAGGTCATCCGCCACCACGAGGACATCAAAGCCGAATACGACGAGTCCTCCAGCCTCTAAGCGCCGCGCAGGGCCGAGTGGTGAAGGAAAACCCAGCCACGGCCTCGTCCATCGACACACCCCCGGGTAGAGCGGCGTTCATCCGCGTTCGCACGTCCCGCGTCGGTTAGACTGTCACGAGTTGGTGAGAGGGTGTTTGGGGGATAGGATCAATGATTAATCTTGGCGATATCGCGAAGGCGACGGGCTTTTCGAAGGCGACCGTGTCTCGTGTCTTATCTGGTGACCCCAGCTTCACCGCGAAAGAGTCAACCCGCCACCGCGTGATCCAGGTTGCCAATGAACTCGGCTACGCGCTGCGCACCTCTCGTTCCGGCATCCCCCAGACGATTGCGGTGCTGGAAAACTTCGACTCCTCGCCCGGCCCGCGTGATTCCTATTTTTCCGATGTGCGCGAGGCGTTGAGCGAGCGCGCTATCGAAAATATGATGAGCCTGTCGTTCTTCCCCGGCGTGCGCTCCCTGATCGATGCGAGCGAGGAGTATTCCGGTTTCGTCTCGCTGGGTCCCGCGCCCCTGACGCGCGAAGACCTGAGCGCGCTGCATGAGGCGCTTCCCCACGGCGTCTTCATCGACATCAACCCCGCGCCCACTCTCTTCCATTCCGTGCGCCCCGACCTGCAGCAGACCGTCATTGAAGCGATCTATGCGCTGCGCGAGCAGGGCCGGACTCGCATCGGTTTCATTGGCGGGGACGGACACATGATGGGATCTCACTTGTTTTGTCAGGACCCGCGAACCATCGCGTTCGACGAGTGGGCACGCCTGCTGAACATGCCGGTTGAGGGCCGGGTATTCGCAACCGGTCCTTTTACCGTAGACAACGGTCGCCGACAGGCCGAGGCGCTGCTCGACGCGTGCGGCCAGAACGTGCCCGATGCGCTCCTGGTTGCCGCGGACTCGCTCGCGGTCGGCGTCCTCCAGGCGCTGTTTGCGCGCGGGATCCGCGTGCCCGATCAGGTGGCGGTCGTCTCTATCGACAACCTGGAGGTTTGCGAGTACACGGCACCGCCGCTTAGCTCCTACGCGATCGAACCCTCCGAGCTGGCGGAGACGACTCTGATGCTGCTGTCCGATTCGATTGTGGGTCGCTTCAAACACAAGCATCATATATTGCTGTCGACCCGCCTGGTCGCGCGCCAGAGTTTCGTGCCCGCCGAGGAGACGTCCGAGTCCTAACAGTGGCGCAGACACAGGTGGGCGGCGGGGGATTGGCACATACCCCCGCCGTCCGCGTGCGTCAGATGAGGGACAGCGTCACGTCGAGCACCTGTGTGCCGCTCGCGTCGACGTGGAACTCATCGTGGACCGGCGATCCCCAGGAGTCGTCGCCGCCGACCCCCATCTGTGTGGTGAGGAGGCGCAGGTAGGTCGCTGCGCGCTCCTCGGGTGCGGGTAGCTCCCACCAGTGGGCGGCCTGCTCGATCTGCGCCGAGGAATAGGGCAGGAGCGAGACGCCCAGCTCGCTGCAGGCATCGATGCGCAGGCCGTGGCCCTCGGCGTCAGTCACCTCGCACCAGCGCGTACTCGGGTGGTAGCCGCACTCCTGCGGCATCGTGTAGGGTGCGATGCCCTCCGCCGCGCTGGCCTCCCACACGCCCAGCGTTGCACCTTCCAGTCGATCCGCGTACGCCTCAACGGGGCCGAGGCCGTAGAAGCGCAGGCGGTCAATCGAGGAGGGCAGCGCCCACTCCACGCCGAAGCAGGGCATCGTCGGGAGACCTTGTGCACCCGGGTAGGTTGCGGTCAAGTGGATCGTGCCGTTGGCGCGCAGCTCGTAGCGGACCGGAACGATCACCTCGTCCAGACCAGCGAGCTTGAACTCGTAGGTCACGACAACGCTGCCGGGTTCCTCATCCACGCGCGTGCCCACGCAGCGCGCGTAGGCACCAGCCGTCGTCCAGCACGCGCGATCAAAGCCGTGACCGCAGCCGCGGTCGTTGTCCGTGAGCGGACGGAATGTGGTCAGGCGCGGTGGGCGTGCCACCATGGCCGTCTCCCCGCGCTTCCACTGGACGATGCCGCCCGCCGTGCGAGACAGCAACGCCTCGTTGTCACCCTCGCGCATGCCGATGTTCCAGCGGCCCACCGTAAAGGAGACCCCGCCCGCAGGCGCGGTGTCGGCCACCTCGGGACGCGAGTGGATCGTTTGCCCGACGGACACGACGTGTCCGGCCTCGCACCATGGTGTGTCGGAGGCCAGGACGAGCGCGGCCTCCAGGATGATTTCGTGCTGTGTGTCGGCCAGGAGGTCGCTCGGCCAGCCCACGGCCATGGCGCTCTCCTCGCCAGGGGCAGCCACGGCCTCATACATCTCCTCCCACGCGACCTCGCCGTCGGCGAGCACGCGAGCGCGGATACGCAGATCCGACAAAGCAGCGGGCAGAGCCACCGCATTTACTCGGATTTCCTCGGCGCTCGGGGTAAGTATCACCGGAGCGTAGAGCGTTTTAACGGCCTGCGCCTGGGGTTTCGGAGTGCGGTCAGCGAAGAGGATGCCGTCGCAGGAGAACTCCCAGTCGCAGGGACGGTCACCAAAGTCGCCGCCGTAGGCGAGGAAATCACCGCCTGAACCGGCCGTCGCCTCGTGGTAGAGCGCCTGATCGACCAGATCCCAGATGAAACCGCCTCCGTAGGCGGGGTAGCGCTCCAAGGCCGTGTACAGGTGCAGGCCGCCCACCGAGTTGCCCATCGAGTGCATGTACTCGCACGACAGGTAGGGCTTCACTGGGTTATCCCGCAGGTACTCCTCAATTGCGTCGGGCCGGGCATACATGCGCGACTCAATATCCGAGGTGTCGTCGAACTCGCGTTCCCAGGTCACGCCCTCGTAGTGAACTGGACGAGCCGGATCAAGTTCGTGCGAGCGTTGGTACATCGAGCGGAAGACCTCGCCGCCGAACGACTCATTGCCCAGCGACCAGATGAGCACGGACGGGTGGTTATAGTCCTGGCGAACCATCGACTCTAGGCGGTCCACACACGCGCCCTCCCACTCCATCTTCGAACCCGGAATCGCGCTGGTGGGGGTGGGAATGTCACCGGGCGTGCACCACGAGCCGTGCGTCTCCAGGTTTGCCTCGTCGATGACGTAGAGACCGTACTCGTCGCACAGGTCCAGGAAACGGGTGTCGTTGGGGTAGTGGCTGGTACGAATCGCGTTGATGTTGAGCTGCTTGCACAGCGTGATGTCCGTGATCATGTCCTCCATTGACATCGTGCGGCCCGTTCGTGCGTTGAACTCATGGCGGTTCGAGCCGCGGAAGATCAGGCGCTGGCCGTTGAGCGTGAAGACCGAGTCGACGATCTCGAAACGCCGGAAGCCCACCCGCTGGGTTACCCGCTCCACGCTGCCGTCCCCGTCCTCGAGGGTCAGCGTCAACGTGTAGAGCGACGGGGACTCCGCACTCCACGGCTGCACGCCCGCCAGCTTCGCATCCAGGTTGAGGCGCTGGGCGCTCGCGGGTCCGTCGTGGTGCCAGACGACCTGTCCGTCTGGGGCGCTCAGCTCTGCGGTGATCGTCGTGTTTTCGAGGGCGCCCTCAATGTAAGCGGCGATGGTGAGCGTACCCTCTCCGGTTGCCGCGTCGTAGTCTGCACGCGCCGCGAGGTTCTCCACATGGGTTGCGGGCAACGCCACCAGGGAAACCGAGCGGAACAGGCCGTGGAAGCGCCACGAGTCCTGGTCCTCCAGCCATGAGGCGCTGGAGTACTCGTAGCACACGACGACGATGTCGTGCGTTTCTGTCTCGCCCGACAGTGCTTCTGTGATGTCGAATTCGCTGGCCGTGTATCCGTCCTCGCAGTAGCCGATGAACGTGCCGTCCACCCAGATGTAGAGGGCCGTCGCGAAGCCGTCGAAGCGCACTCGCACGCTGCCGCGCGCATCCAGGGTCTGTGCCACGGCCTCGTCCAGGTTGAAGGAACGGCGGTAGACGGCGACGCGGCAGTCACTGGGGGCGGCCGGGGCTTGAGGGTCCTCATGTCCGTCCCACGGCATCTGGATATTGACATAGGCCGGTGGCCACAGCCCCTCGGTTTCGAGCGTGGAGGGGACGGGGAGGGAATGGACATCGCCCTGATCGAATGCGTCGGTAGGGGAGCCGAGGGATACACGGGTGCCCGAGGTGAGTGCGACCTCCCAGGTGCCGTCGAGGTTCTGTCTGGGTGCCGTGGAACGATGCGCGGAGCGGGCGCTCAGTCGATTGACAGCGAAGGCACGTGGATCGTGGAGCCAGGCCAGGTCGGGCGTGTTGATAAGAGCGGTGCGGGACATGATGACCTCCGAACGTGCGACGTTGCGTTGGAGCGAACTTGCTCTGTCATCAGAGTAAACCTTTTTACTCAAGCACGCAATATCATAACTATGATGGTGCTGATAATCAATACTACCCTTGCATTGCTCGGGTAAATGCATTAACTTAACAGTGTCCATGCAAGAGTTGCTTCGAAGGAGAGGGACCATGTCGCACGAACGAGGTGCACACAAAAGCTGGGTATCGCGCATCTGCTACGCGATCGGTAATCTGGGACAGGCGGCGTACTACAACGCGCTGTCGACATTCTTTGTCACGTACTACGCGGCGCAGACCCTGTTCCGCGACTACGAGGACTCCGAGGCTAAGGCGATGATCGCTATCATCACGGCCCTCGTCTTCATCATCCGCATCGCCGAGATCTTTATCGACCCGCTCCTGGGGAACCTGGTCGACAACACAACCTCACGCTGGGGCCGCTTCAAGCCCTGGCAGGTGATCGGCGGTGTCGGTTCATCGATCCTGCTCTTCGCGATCTTCACCGGACTCTTTGGCCTAGTCAACGTCAACAAGGGCGTTTTCATCGTCGTCTTCATCATCGTTTTCGTGGTGCTCGACGTTCTTTACTCGTTGCGCGACATCTCCTACTGGGGCATGATTCCCGCCCTGTCCTCCTCCTCGGAGGAGCGAAGCGTCTACACCGCCTTGGGTACCTTCACCGGTTCGATCGGCTACAACGGCGTCACCGCGATTGTCGTCCCCGTGGTCGCCTTCTTCGGCGGCCTCGCCGGAGCTGGCTCTGAGAGCCAGGAGGGTTGGACCGGCTTCGGCGCGGTCATCGCGATCCTCGGCATCGTCACCTGCCTGGCCGTCGCCTTCGGCACCCGTGAGGAAGAAAGCGTCCTGCGCGATCCGGGCGACAAGTCCAACCCCCTGCAGGCCTTCCAGGCCATCGGACGCAACGACCAGCTCCTGTGGGTCTCCCTGTCCTACGTCCTCTACTCGATCGCGAATGTTGCGACCACGGGCTTCATGATCTACCTCTTCAAGTTCGTGCTGCGCCTTCCCGACAACTACTCCTTCGTTGGCATCATCGCCTTCGTTATTGGCCTGGTTGTGACGCCCCTGTACCCGGCGATCAACCGCCGCGTGCCGCGCCGCTACCTCTACCTCGGCGGTATGGTGCTCATGGTCATCGCCTACGTCCTGTTCATCCTCTTCTCCACGAACCTCACGGTCGTCTTCATCGCGCTGGTGCTCTTCTACTTGCCTGCCACGTGCATCCAGATGACTGCGATCCTCACGATCACGGACTCGGTTGAGTACGGACAGCTCAAGACCGGCAAGCGCAACGAAGCCGTCACCCTCTCGGTGCGACCCATGCTGGACAAGATCGCCGGTGCTCTGTCGAACTCCATCGTCGGATTCGTCGCCATCGCGGCCGCCATGACTAACGATGTCAACCCCGACCTGCTGACGACCGCCAACATCGAGACCTTCAAGGCTGCGGCGTTCTACGCGCCCCTCGGCGTCATCGTCCTGGCGTTCTTCGTCTTCGCGCGCAAGGTCACCTTGAGCGAGAAGAGGCACGGCGACATCGTCGCCACCCTCAAGGCGAATATGGCTCACGCTGAGGCCGTGGAGGACTGAGTCAAAGACTCCTGACGGATAGATCGTCCAGTGAGGAGTGGGGCGGGGGACGCGCAGGCGTTCCCCGCCTCGCTATGTGTCAAGGGGCGACGAGGCATGGGCGGGGTTCGTGCTGAGTGGTGCGCAGGGCTGTGCCAGGCGGAAATGGCCTCGTTTCGTCACTCTCAGGATTGTCTGATGAGATTCTACGGCCGCTTCCTGATAGTTTTCAGGTAGCTTCCAGATAAGTAGACTGTAATCATCCTTGGAAGTGAGACCCACACCCTAAAATTCTTCAAGGAGTTTCAATGAAGACTCGCCCGCAGACACGCGCCCTTGCAGTTATCGCTCTCACCCTGGCGGCAGCACTGAGTGCGTGTGGAACGACCGACTCGTCCTCCTCGCCCAGTACCAAGTCACCGAGCGCAGGCTCCAACGCCGCCAGCAACGACCCCAACCTGGTCTTCGCCCAGTGCATGCGCGAGAAGGGCTTCGACGTGCCCGACACGGGATTGACCCCCGACCAACTCAACGACACCTCCGACGCATTCAACAACGCCCTCAACGAGTGCATGATGAAGGTGTCGAACCTGACCAGCGAAGGCAACATCGCCAACGACCCGGCCGTTCGCGAGGCCATGGTGAAGGGAGCCGAATGCCTGCGTGGCCTCGGCTACGACGTGAAGGATCCCCAGCCTGGCGAGGGCCTGAACCTGCCGGATATCCCCGAGGACGCCCTGAACAAGTGCTTCGCGCAGGCCGGGGGCGCCAAGTGAACCGACCACGATCCGCGCGCGCCGTAGCGGCCGCGGCGCTCCTCGCGGTCGGCGCGCTGGCGATGTCCGCCTGCCAGGGGTCGAGTGCGGCTTCCGACGCGCCGCAGTCTTTCGATGGGGCGACTGCGACGGTTGAGCGCGGCGACCTGGTGGGGGAGACGACCGTGCAGGGTAATCTGCGCTACGCGGACTCCTACGTGCAAAAGAGCGCCTTTAACGGCGTCATCACCGCGCTGCCCACGCCCGGCACGACGCTGGGACAAGGCGACCACGTCTACACGGTGGCCGGTACGAACGCCTACCTGCTCCACGGCGCGATTCCCGCCTGGCGTGCCTTCGAAGAGGGCATGAGCGACGGCCAGGACGTCGTCCAGCTGGAGACCGCCCTGTCCGCTCTGGGTTACTTCGAACAGACCCCTAACGGGCATTTCGACTGGAACACCATCGTCGCGATCAAGAAGTGGCAGAAGGCCCTGAGCCTGCCCCAGGACGGGACACTGCCTCTCGGCTCCGTACTCTTCGCCCCCGAGGACCTGCGCGTCGGCGCGCTAAAGGCTCGCGTGGGCGACACAGCGACGACGGAGACGGAACTGTTCACGGCCTCGTCCTCGCGCCAGATCGTCTCCGCGAACCTCAAGCTCTCCGACCAGGCCCTGGGCGTCGTCGGTAATTCCGTGACGATCCGGCTGCCCGGCTCGGCCAAGTCGACGACCGGCACGATCAGCGCGGTTGAGCCGCCGACCGATAAGCCCGGCGACGCGTCGTCTAGCAACAAGGAAGCGTCGAAGGAACGCATCGTCCCGGTCACCATCACCCCGGATGATCCGTCGGCTCTCGAAGGCCTGCAGGAGGCATCCGTGTCTCTCGGCTTCACCTCCGAGTCGCGCAGCGGCGTCCTCTCCGTGCCCCTGGGTGCCCTCGTGGCCCTCAGCGCCGACCAGTTTGGCGTCGAGGTCGTCGACGAGGCCGGCTCCATTACTCGGGTTCCCGTCACCGTCGGCCTGTTCGCGGGCGACCGCGTCGAAGTGAGCGGCGACGGAATCGCCGAGGGCCAGCGCGTGGTGGTGCCCAACCGATGAGCCACATCCTGCAACTGACCGACGTGCACCGGTCCTTCGGCAGCCCGCCCGTGCACGCCTGCAACGGAGTATCCCTGAGCGTCGACGAGGGCGAATTCGTCGCCATCGTCGGCCCATCGGGTTCCGGAAAATCAACCCTGCTCAACCTCATCGGAACGCTGGACCGGCCCACCTCCGGGAGCGTCTGTATCAACGGGACGGACGTGTCCTCCCTGCGTGACACGGAGCTGTCGGGAGTGCGCTCCTCGTTGATCGGCTTCGTGTTCCAGCAGTTCCACCTCACGGCCGGGGTGTCCGCGTTGGATAACGTGGCCGACGGCCTGCTCTACCGGGGCGTGCCTCGGGCGAAGCGCCGCGAGGCCGCGCGTGAGGCCCTGACCCGAGTGGGCCTCGGGCATCGCATCGACCACAAGCCTCACCAGATGTCGGGTGGTGAGCGCCAGAGGGTCGCCATTGCACGCGCCATCATCGGCCACCCGGCCCTGCTGCTCGCGGACGAGCCGACCGGCAACCTGGATTCGCGCTCGGGTGCGTCCATCGTCGCGCTCCTGCGCGAGCTGAACGAGGCCGGGACCACCATCATCGTGATTACGCACGACAATGAGCTGGCTGCGTCGCTGCCGCGCCAGATCGCCATTCGTGACGGCGAAATCGTGTCCGACTCGGGACGCCCGGGAGATGGGGGAGGTAGCCATGATGAGTAGGAAGCACGCGCGCGCCTATCGGTCGAGCTTGCGCGCCTCCGACGTCGCCCGCCTGGGTCTGACCGGGTTGCGCGCCCGGCCCATGCGCGCCGTGTTGTCGGCGCTCGGTATCGCCATCGGTATCGCCGCGATGGTCGGCGTCGTCGGGGTCTCAGCCTCCTCGCAGGCCCGCCTGCAAGAACAGCTGCGCGCGCTCGGCACGAACATGCTGACGGCGCGCAGCGGCACGGACCTGAGCGGCACGGAGCTGATCCTGCCCGAGGACTCCGTGGGGCGCACCCGCATGATTCCCGGCGTCACGTCGGCGGCCTCCACCTCTACGCTCTCCGGCGTGTCCGTGTACCGTTCGCGTCTGTCCGACCCGAACGCGACCGGCGGCATTATCACGATGGCGGCGGACACGAACCTCCTTGACGTCGTCTCCGGACAGATGAAGCGTGGCGCCTGGCTCAACGAGGCGACTGCGAAGTACCCGGGCGTCGTGCTGGGGTCGAAGGCCGCGCAGCTCCTTGGCGTCGTCGAGCCGGGCACGCAAGTGTGGCTGGGCGGGCGGTCCTTCACGGTCCTGGGGATCTTGGAACCCGCGCCACTGGCCGAAGAACTCGACAACTCCGCGCTGATCGGGGTGTCCGCAGCTTCGACCTACTTCGACGCGGGCAAGACTCCGACGACGATCTACGAGCGCTCCTCTGAGGACCAGGTGGAAAACGTGCGGACCCTGCTCGGGCCGACCCTTGCGCCCCAGGGGTCCACGGGCCTGAAGGTGTCGCGTCCCTCGGACGCGCTGGCCGCCCAAAACGCTGCGGATCAGACGTTCACGACCCTGCTCGCGGGCGTTGGCTCGATCGCCCTGCTGGTGGGCGGCATCGGCGTGGCCAACACGATGATCATCTCGGTGCTGGAGCGCCGCAAGGAGATCGGCCTGCGCCGCTCGCTGGGGGCTAAGCGAGGCCACATCAGCGTCCAGTTCCTGGCCGAAGCCCTCATCCTGTCCTTCCTCGGAGGAGTCGCCGGGTGCCTCATCGGCGGGGGAGTGACCTGGGGAATGTGTATCGCCTACGGGTGGCCGCCCACCCTCCACTGGTGGGTGATCGCCGCCGGCCTGGGCGCGACCGTCCTCATCGGTGCCATCGCCGGGCTTTACCCCGCGATTCGCGCGGCGCGCACGCCTCCGACGGCGGCCCTCGCGTCGCAGTAGCCGCAGGCACATACGAGGCCGTGGCTGGCTCAGCAATCCCCAATCGAAAGCGGGGAGCGCGAGCCGGCCACGGCCTCGTTCACGTGTGTTTCAGGACTGGGCGGGGCCGCCGTAGATCTCGTCGATGACGGACGCAAGGCGGCGCGTGGCTTCCAGGCGCTTGACCTTCAGGGAGGGCGTGAGCAGACCGTTGGCCTCCGTGAAGTCGGTCGTGAGGACCTTGATCTTACGGATCGACTCGGCGCGCGAAACGTGCTCGTTCGCGGAGGCCACCGCTTTCTCCAGGGAGGCCAGGACCTCGACGTTCGTGGCCGCCTTTGCCACGCTCATCGGGGGCAGCGAGTGGGTGGCGAGCCAATCGGGCAGCATCTCCGCGTCCAGCGTGATGAGCGCGGCGACGAACGGCCTCTGATCGCCCACGACCAGGACCTGGGAGATGAGCGGATGGGAGCGCATCGTGTTTTCGAGGGTGGCCGGGGCGACGTTCTTGCCGCCCGCCGTCACGATGATCTCCTTCGCGCGGCCTGTGATGGACACGTAGCCATCGCGGTCCAGGCTCCCCAGGTCGCCCGTGCGGAACCAGCCGTCCTCCGTGAAGCACGCGGCCGTCGCCTCGGGATCGTTGTGGTAGCGCTGGAAGACGCTGGGACCCTTCAGAAGGATCTCGCCCTCGTCGCTGATCTTGAAGGACATGGGCGGCAGGGCCGGGCCCACGGTGCCGATCTTGGACAGGCGGGGCGTGTTGACGGAGACCGGGCCGACCGTCTCGGTCAGGCCGTAGCCCTCCAGGACGGGGATGCCGACGCCGCGGTAGAAGTGCGCGAGCCAGGGGGCCAGGGGCGCGCCGCCCGACACGATGTAGTCCGCGTTGCCGCCCACCAGGCGGATGATCTGCTGGTAGACGAGCCTGTCGGCCAGCATATGCTGGGCCTCAAGGGACACCGAGGGGCCCTCTTCCGTATCGAGGGCCTGGGAGTAAGCAATCGCGACCTTCGCGGCCCACCGGAAGATCTTCTGCTTCGGGCCGCGCGCCTTCGTATCCGCCGAGTTGTAGATCTTCTCCAGGACGCGCGGCACCACCAGGAGGTAGCTCGGGCGGAAGGATGCCAGGTCCGGCAGGAGGTTCTTGATGTTGGGCGCGTGGCCGAGCACGCCGTTGCCGCTGATCTGGAAGACCTGCAGGAAGCGTGCAAACACGTGGGCCAAGGGCAGGAAGAGGAGCAGGCGCGAGTTCTTGTGCGCCGCGATCTCCGGCATCCACACGTGGGCGTTGACGCACAGGTTCGTGAAGTTCTCGTGGGACAGGACCGTGCCCTTGGGCGTGCCCGTTGTGCCCGACGTGTAGACGATGGTTGCGATGTCGTCCGTCGTGAGCTTATCGGCGCGGGCAGCGACGCGGTCACGCGGGACGGTTGCGCCCTCAGCGATGAGGGTCTCGATGGCCTCTGAATCCAGGGAGAGGACGTGCGTGTTGTCCCGGTGTTCTCTTTCGGCGGCTGCGCGCACGATCTCCGCCATGGACACGGTCTCGGTGACGATCAGGTTGACGTCCGCGTCAACCAGGACGTGGGCGACCTGGTCGATGGAGCTGGTCTCGTAAATGGGGACGGGCACAAGGGCGGCCGCCCAGCATGCGAAGTCGAGGAGCGTCCACTCGTAGCGGGTGCGGCTCATGATGGCGACCCGGTCGCCGGGCTCGAGGCCTCGCGCGATGAGGCCGGCGGCCACGGATTGGACCTCGTCGTAGAAGTCGCGCGCCGTGATGGAGCGCCACGTGTCGCCGATGCCAACCTTGCGCAGGATCAGGGGGCGGGTGGCGCCGCGCTGCACGCGCTCCTTGAGCAGGTGGGGGATCGTCGTGTGCTCGTCGATGCGCACCATGACGGGTGCGTGCCACTCGAGGGCTTCTGTGGTCGTCTGCGCCCGCGTCGTCTCGTCGTCGTTGGACGAGGCCGGGGTTTCCTTGTTGGTCATGCGTGCTCCATGGAGTCTTGAGTGAGCGCCACCGGGCGAGGCCTGAGCGGCGCAATGATACTGGCCCTATCCTACGTGCCGGTAGGGTGGGGGAGAGGGACCGTCTTTGGGGGTGGGTGCTTGTGTTCGCTGTGGCCGGACGGAGCACACCTGCGCAGGCACTAGTCAAGGCCGAGCTCGGCCTTGACCTCATCGAGCGTGTACACATCGTCCGGGTTCGCCTCGTACTCCCGCAGTGCCTGCTTGATCTGCTCGTTGAGCTGCTCGAACGGATGCCCCGGCGTGGGGTTGACGGCGTAGTGCCGAAACTCTTCGAGGAACGAGTCGGCGAGTTGCCCATCGTCTGCCGTGCGCTCGCGGACGGTGGGCGGCTGCGCACCGTTTGCGACGGCCTCGGCGGCTGCGAGTTCGTGCTCCTTGGGACGCCAGAAGGACGTGATGTCCTTCTTCGCTGCGAGCTGGTGCTGGATGAAGGCATCGAGGAGTTCGTAGTCGAAGGGCTTGTTCCAGGGCTGGCGGGCGAACATTGTGCCGAAGTCGGTGCCGCGCTCGCGCATCACCGGCTCGAAGCGGATCATGGTGGCGCGCTCGGGGGCCATTGCCATGTGCTTGGACGCGGCCGAGAACCCGATGATGTACGTGCCGTGGTGGGTAAACATCGGCTGGTTCCACGCAATGCGCAGCTCCAGCTCCGGGTAGGTGAGCCCGACCCATACCAGCACGTCGACCATCCGCGCGCGATTGTCGTCGTTCGGGATAGTCTCGAGGTACTCGTCAAGCGTTGAGATAGCCATGCCGTCACCCTAACAACGCCCATGCACATCTGCGGCACGCGTGGTGATAGAAGCCTTGGTATTGTGCGCAAGACTGCCACCTGATGCGCGAAAGGGGGCCGCCCGTGGTGTTCCACGGGCGGCCCGAAAACCTCGGTCTCAAGAACCTGCAAGGTGTTGAGCCATGTTCTCCTCTAAATATGGCCGATTCATCAACTATTCTGCTGTGACGTGTCCCCTGGTCGGTCGCGCATCATCATTCTGTAATGACCAATATGTTGCCCTCCATCGAGAGTTTCGAATACGCGTTTAAAAGCGGTGAGTAGTTTGAAAGAATCCATATGAAGAATGTCGTAAATGTCTGAACCAATAGATGAGTGTGATGATGAATTGCAAAATGCGAGTAACGTTGCGGTGCTGCGATCGGTGGACTTGCTTAGTGAAGTGATCGTCCCGAGTCCCCCAATATCAAGAAAATAGGATTCAATAATGCGGCGCATTGTGTTACCAAGGAGCGGGAACGCTTGAGGAGTTTCGTGATTTTTGTGTGCCTGTACGACAATTTTGTTGCAGCGTCTTACCTCAGCCCACAGTTCATTGTATTCATTGGTAATGAAAGAGCTGGCCTTGGGTCCGAAAATTGAAGAGCCTGTCTGACCTTTTTGAATGGAGTAATAGCAAGCCTTTGAATCAGATTTTCTTTCATTGAGAAAGCTGAAGGCTACCTCTTTTAAGAATCTTGTATTGTGTGATGTGATGATAACTTGTTTTACAGAATTGTAATTGTTGGAGCTGGAAACTTGGTCCAAAAGGCGTCGAATGATGTTGGTGATGAGGAAGAAAGTCTCCGCGTCTGTGGATGCAATTGGGTCGTCGATAACAAGTAGGGTGGGTGGGAGAGGAGTGCTCGTCGTGGACTTTTCATCGTCGTAGTATTTTGCAATGAAGTATAGAAAAGTCAATAGTGTGCGTTCTCCCTCAGATAGTGTGGAGGTGTCAATGGGTACGGTAGAACCGTCGCTGTTGTGTCGCACAAGGATGTATTGGCTAGATGATGGCTGGGATGTTAATGATTCTGCGCTAGGGTCTGGTAAAGTTAGGCTGAAGCTTTTGAATCCAATGTAGGATAGGATCAGGTTAATAAAGGCCATCTTTTCGCCGACCTGTGTGGTTGCTGCTTGCTTCTTAGCAATTGTTGCATGGATGTCTTTTATATTTTGCTTTATTGTGTTAAGTTCTGATTTGCTTGGTGAATTTGTATCGATCGCCTCCGATGTTTGGTTATAGGTGTCAAGCGTTTCGCGAAACTCGATTGTGGTCAAGAACTGGTATAGTGCATCTCTGGCGGCTTGGAGATCTTGTTTTCGTTTGCCCTTTCCCGCTCTGATGCTTGCGTTGTAAGCTTTAATCTGTGATGAAATGAGGGAAATTTGTTCGCTTATTGTTTGAAATGGGTCTTCGGTGAGTTCTGATGTGAGAGAGCTATTTGGTTCGATCAGTTTGTGCTTTAAGCTGTCCTGAATGTGTTGCACATCTTTCAGGGAGTTGTTAATGGTCTGGACGGAGCTGGTGTAATCGATGACCTGATGGTCTAGGCTCGTTGTAAGTGTTTGAGTAAGCGTACTGCAAGCAGCTGCGTAGTCTTTAATTGCTTCAAAAGCTTGCTTGATTGCGTTGATGTGTGATTCATGTTCCTTGTCAAATAATCCTTTGAGCTCGATGACAATCTGTTCGGCTAAATTTTGCTGGCAGAATGGGCAGCTCGAAAGATTGTTATGTTCTACTGTCGATAATCCCTGGCGGATCCAGTTGTGTAGCTTGTGTTGGTCGATGAAAGTGGATAAAGCGGACTCTGTGTTCAAGCTGACTGTGCCATTCAGTAGATTTTCAATCTCTGTGAGTGAGAATTTTGGAACAGGTATTGATATGTCACCAATCTCTGTTGCTCCGGCTTCTGGAATTAGCCTCAGCATTTCGATGATGCCTTCAAGGCTCTCGTGTTCGACTCCTGATTGCGATGTACTTGCTTTGTCGAACTCTTGAAGTTTCGAAAATAGTGCCGGATTTGTCCCGGGGATCAAAGGGTTGGATTTAGGGTATAGCGAATCGTATTCTTTGAGTGTTGTGGCGAGTTTCTTTCGTTGGTCTCCCATGCTCCCCAGAGTTACAGTGAGTATTTTCTCCCGCTCGCTTTTTGCTTGCTTAATTTTATCGTCGATTTGTTCGAGTTTTTTCTCTTCTTCCTCAAGTTTTAGGTTTAAAGCATTAATCTCATCTTGGAGTGTTGAGCTCTGCTTACCTAGAGTAATGTGCCCAGGTGCTTGGCATGTGCGAAATGCATCTTTGATGTAATCACGGTTGAAGACGGCGATTTGTTCGATGTCGGTTTCTCGATCGTTAAGATCGATTGCTTGAAGTTTGTTAGAAAGTGTTGTTTTGCCTGATCCGTTCGGTCCAAAGATGAAATTGATTGCTTTTAAGCCGGTGAGTTTTGCATCGGGAGCAAAGCATGGGGTTCCGCTCAGGTCTACTTCGGTGATCATGTTCCCTCCTTTGGGTTGTGTCTTGACAGTTATAGCCTAACGGGCGCAAACGCGGTCTGTGTGCTCTATGCACTTGTCTGATAAATACAAGATAAAGTGTGGTGGGTCTCGGTGTCTGTGCTCTGAAGCGCGGTTGCGAAAGAGGTACGCAAATAGGGGGCCGCCCGTGGTTTCCCACGGGCGGCCCCCAGCAGCTTAACGCTCAGCCCTTGCGCTTCGCAGGAGCCTCGCCCAGCTCGAAGGACTCGACGACTGCCTCGGTGGCCTCGGCGTCGTCGGAGGCAGCCACGGTCAGGGCGCCCACGGCCTTCGACGCGGCCTCCAGGTCGCCCTTCACGGACTCCAGGGCTTCCACCTGAGCCTGCGGGGCGCGCACCGTCACCGCCAGGAACGGCGTACGCGGCGACACCTTCGCCTCAGACTTCACGCGACGCAGCGCGATCAGAGCAGAGGACGCGGCCTCCAGCACCGAGGGATCGCCCTCGACGCCAGACAGGTCCGCTACCACCGGCCACGGGGCGGTGTGCACGCTTCCCTCGCGGTACCAGCTCCACACCTCTTCCGTCACGTACGGCAGGTAGGGGGCCAGCAGGCGCACGACGTTGTCGATGACGATCGCCAGAGCCGCACGGGCCGACGCGGCCGAGGCCTCGTCCCACGCGCCATCACGGTTGTAGGCGCGCTCCTTGACCAGCTCCAGGT